>Ga0134128_10001780_pt1 | contig 27252 bp, 21 predicted proteins | sample KB31754_FD_96462 | JGI IMG/M metagenome (GOLD analysis project Ga0134128, IMG submission 96462) | Terrestrial soil microbial communities with excess Nitrogen fertilizer from Kellogg Biological Station, Michigan, USA - KB3-175-4 | ecosystem: Environmental > Terrestrial > Soil > Unclassified ...
CCATGGGCTGCTCATCGACCCGCGACAGCACTGGGCCTTCATCGCCTGTGAAGGCAACCACAAGCTACTGGTCCTGGATCTGAATACCCGCAAGGTCGTCAGATCCTTCGAAGTCGGCGCCGATCCGGACGTCCTGGCGTACGACCCCGCTCTCGGATACCTGTATGTCGCCGCCGAGTCCGGAATCGTATCTCTTTTCAAATCGGGAGGCGGTCAGATCGAGAAAGTCGCCGACGTAAGGCTGGGTCCCAACGCTCACGTCGTGGCGGCCGATGCCGGCACTCACAAGGTCTACTTTCCACTGAAGAATGTGGACGGTCGCACGGAACTTCGGATCATGAGCCCGGTCGATTGAGTCCACGCTGCTCAGTATACGCTCGCTCGCCGAGGGGAGTGTTCCCCGACACACGAAAGGAGCAAACTCCGACAAGCTGAGGCCTCCTGACAAACGTGGTTGCAGCGGGGAGATACAGGCAATGAGCGAGCGTAAAAAGGTAGCCGCTGTGGCGGGTGTCGGTCCCGGAATCGGAGCTGCTCTCGCGCGGCGCTTCGCCGAGGCAGGCTACGCCGTAGCGATGCTGGCGCGAAACCAGGACACGCTCGGTGCGCTCGAGCGAGAGATCGACGGCGCCCGCGGCTACCGATGCGATGTCGGTTCCGCGGATTCCGTCGCACATGCCTTCGCCGCGATCGGGGCCGATCTTGGGCCCGTCGATGCGCTCCTCTACAACGCAGGCTCGGGTGTGTTCGCAGATGTCGAGAGCATCACACCTGAGCAGTTCGAGGCATCCTGGCGCGTGAATGCGTACGGGGCCTTGCTATGCGCGCGCCAAGTGATCCCCGCGATGAAAGCGGCCACGAGCGGTTCCATCATATTCACCGGCGCTACCGCTTCGCGTCGCGGGATGCCGCGAACCGCCGCTTTTGCGCCGGCCAAGGCGGCCCAGCGAAGCCTCGCGGAATCGATGGCGCGGTCGCTATGGCCTTCGGGCATCCATGTATCCATGATCATCGTGGATGGAGTGGTCGATCTGCCCAGAACGCGCCAGGCGATGCCCGAGAAGCCCGAGAGCTATTTCATCAAACCGTCCGCAGTTGCAGAAATAGCTTTCCAGCTCACCTGCCAGGATCGCAGCGCCTGGAGCTTCGAGGTCGAAGCGCGGCCTTTTGCCGAGCCCTGGTGACGGATCTTAGCTCGTGCCCCCGGAAGGTCGCGTCGAATTCCCCGTGCAGTGACGCAGGGCATCGGTTATCTCGATCCTCGAAATCGTCCCGGCGTCATAGTTCGTAAGCCAGATCGCACGGTGGCCGACGCCGAGCGAATCTCCGCCGGCTCCAGCCCATTGGCAGAGTACGAGTCCCGTTTTGCCGTCCACGACTGTCAGTGGGACCTTGGCCATTGTGGTCCACACCATGCCCGCACCGAACTTGATGTCCCCGCCGTGCCCCGGCGTACCCAGAGCGACTGTCTGGACTACCCGTCGAGTTTCTGCGTCGATACGCGTCAGTGATCCGTCACCCTGGTTGAGCGTCCACACCGCTCCAGCACCGGAGGTCAGAAAGCGCGGACCCGGGCCGCTCCGAACCGTCGCCGAGATTTTCCCTGTCGCGGCGTCCAAGACGGTGACTTCCGCGCCATCGGCACGCGTAACCCAGATCTGACCCACGCTATACAGCGGATTGTAGGAGCCGCGAGGCACTCGAATGGCCTGGCGCAGGCGGCCGGAGCGGGGATCGATGCGCGCCAGCGTTGCCTTCTGATCGACGATTAACCAGATACTGTCGGGGCTGCTGGTGATACCGCCCTCTCGGTCCGCTGGACCGATCCCGGCCACGAGCGTCACCTTACGGGTGCTCAGGTCCAGTCGCACAAGAGCGTTCGGTTCGGCGCAGAGCGGAACCCAGAGAGCGCCATGCCCGATCGCAAGTCCGGCGCAGGGATTCCCTGGCAATGGCACGGTCGACACCAGTCTGTTGGCGCGCGGATCGATCTCACTGACCGCATTCGGCCCGGTCGATCCGACCCATACTGCATCGTCGGTGACGGCCACCCAGTCGGCAGTCTTGCCGACACGAATCGTTACTGTCGGTGTGAGCTCCTCGATCGACCTGCGTGTGCCGGTTGCAGGCGCTTTGGCGGATGCGACCGCCACTGAGGATAGGACAGTCGCGATCGCAATGCCGGCCAATGCGAGTCCGGTCCTGCGGGACGGTGTCATGCGAGCACCTCAGCTCTCAGCGGACTCGCATGTGGCTCAAGAGGAACTCGCTCCCTTCCGAATAGACCCTCACGAGATTGCGGTAGGTCAGGGACATCTCGTGCGTCTCTCCGGGCACAACGTGCTGCACGAACTCGACATGTGGTCGGCGCATCTGCATCGCGCGCGCCAGCACTATTCCGTCATCGAAGTTGACGTTCATGTCGTCGTCGCCTTGCATGAGCAGTAGAGGCGAGGTCAACGTGTCGAGCTGACCTACGGCCGAGTGTGCGAAGCCGGCCGGATCCGGGGCAGTGTGGACCCCGGCCATATCGAATCCAACTTTGAACAGATCGGAGTGCAGCGCGAGCGCCTCGGAGGTCATATACCCACCCCACGAAAGGCCATAGATGCCGACGCCACGCTTGGCGTCGACGTCTTTGCGGGCCATCAGATAGTGCGCGGCGCCAACGAAGTCGAGGATCTCCGAGTTCGCGGTGAATCCCCAGCCAGGCGCGTTGCGGAAAGCCTCGCCGCGCATGATGCTGCTGCGGTACTCGACCGAGAGCACGACGCAGCCGCGGCTCGCGAGATACTGGTTCATTTCGTAGAGGTTGGCGTAGGCCTCCATGTAGTGGAAGCCAGGTAGCATCTGACGTCGGATCCCACCGTGCGAGAAGATGATCGCGCAGCCGTTTGGTTTCTGTGGCACGAACAACTGCCCGAAGGCTTTCTGTCCGTCGGACGCGGGAAACTCAACGAGCTCGGGTTTGACGAGAAATCTCCCTGGGAACGAGGGTAACGCCCGAGGGAGACCCGCGCTGCGTGTCGCACCGCCCGCTTCGCGCACGTACAGCTGCGGTGGATCGGCCCAGCCGGCGTCAATGTACGCCAGGCGGCCGCCGGCGAGCGGAATCGGTGACCACTGGCTCTTGTCGCCACTCGTCAGCGCTCGGGCAGCGGAGCCGTCGAATCCGACGCTTGAAATATGGCGGCGCCCGAGGTCGCCGATGTTCGTCGCATAGAAAAGCCGCTTCCGATCCATGGAGATTGCGGCCGTCTCGACCTCTCCATCGCCGGGCGTGAGCAGTCTCGCCTCACCCCCCGCGGCGGGTACTTCGTACAGGTGGCGCCAGCCATCACCTTCCCAGACGAACGCAATGCGGTCGTCGGCCGACCAGAACAGCTCATCGCCAAACTCTCCCGGGCTGTAGCTCTGATCGAGCGGGTAGTAGACCGAGCCGACGCCGACCTTCGCCTGCCAGATCCGATGCGGCACCAGGTCCGACAGTGCTACGGTCCAGAGTGCCCACGGCTGCGTCGAGCGCATTGGCCCGCAATAGCGCTCTCCGCCACCGCACCAGTTGCGCTCGAGGCCGGGAGAGTTGCTCGGCTCCCGCCGGAACACCAGCCGCTCGCTATCGGGCGACCAGACGGGGCCGCGGTCGACATCGCGGCCGTGCGGAATCACGACCGTCGTGCGCGCGGCAAGATCGCGGACCTCGATCGCATCGCCGCGCTGGTACGCGACCTTCTTCCCGTCCGGCGAGAAGCGCATCTCGGTATGCAGGCCAAAGAGGAACGGCATGGGCTCGCCGACGCCGAGCAGCCGATGATTCGACCATGTGAGCGCGGCCGCCATCACCATCCCGTTCGACCGCCACAGAATGTAGCGCTCATCGGGTGTGAAGATCGGGGCATTGCCGACGCCCAGGAGCCGCGGCGCATCATGGTCGGTTCCGACGATCCATACCTCCTGCTGAGGCAGGTTGGGGACGAATCGCGGGTTCGGCGAATCACCGTGCCGATTTACGCGACCGCCGCGGACATAGGCGACAGCGCCGCCATGCGTCGAGACCACCAGCGCGGACAGCTCGCGCCCATCATCGTCGGGGTAGTTGACGAGCCGACGCGCCCCTTCCCCAACGCGCAGAAAATAAATGTTGCGGTTCTCGCCCTCGTGCGTCAGATACGCAAGCGAAAGCCCGTCGCCCGAGGGTGTCGGCGGCTCGATGTAGGGCGTAGCGAGAATCGCGGCCATCGTGAAGCGCTCCGAGGGCCCCCGTGGCGGCGGTTGCCACGCACCGGCCGGCGGGACCGGAACCGGGCGCGTCAGCTCGCTCGCACTGATGCCATCGATGCTGCGCGTAAACGTGATTTGCTTGCCGTCCGCCGACCAGCGCGGATCGGAATCCAGGTCGAACGCAGGATCCACATAGCCAACCTGCTGCGTCCCGAGGTCATAGACGCCGATGAATTGCCACCTGTCGATCGCGTTCCCGTTGTCGAGCCATGTGCGCAGGTCTTCGTAGGCTATGCGCCGGCCGTCAGGCGAGACGACGATCTTGCCAATCGCGCCGCGTGTGGTCAGCAGCCGGTCGGGCGCGGTCCATTCACCGGAGAGTCCACTGCGCGTTGCGCTGAGGAGGCTGCGCCGATCGGCGGTGGCCCACACCGCACGCAGCTTATCCGGCGATAGGCTCGCCGAGGCCGGGGGATTGACGAGCTGTTCAGGCGGACTCGCCCAGCTCGGCAGCGCGTGCGCCGCAGGCGGGATTGGTGGCGCCGCGGCCGCTACGCCCGAAAGCATTGCAACGCTCAGACAGAGCAGCCATGCCGTTGGAACCGGAAACACCCTGGAACGAGCAGAGGAATGAAACATGTTACAAATCCCGCACGGGCGCTGCCACCGCGCAGATGTCCACCTTTCCGGCGGGCGTGGCATAGAACGCATCGTGCCGATTGCGAGTGGCCTCCAGGAGCCTCTGGAACGTGGGGCTGCGGGTCCGGAGAATCTCGATGTTGGGTCGCTGTCCCGGTGGCAGGTCGGCGGCGACCCGCACGTCCAAAATGGGCGTGCGATGCTTCGGGTCGCTGTAGAAGCCCAGCGGCCCGTGGCCGCGAGGGAGGGCTGAGAGTTTGTCCATACCCTCGACGATCCGACCGACCACGGTCAGATTCCGGTCGAGCCGACGCGGCGGCTGGCCGATGACGGCGTAAAGACCGCTCCCGTTGCCGGAGTCGGGCGGATTGTCCCGTGAGATGGCCAGCGTCCCATAGCAGTGCACCAGCCATGTCTCATTTGTGATTGGATCGCGCGCCGCGGGAAAGTCCTCCGAGAAACCGACTTCAGGGGCGTAGACGTCACCGTCTGGAAGCCTCACCCACGGGAGCGAGGGCGCAATCGGCTGGGTAAACTCCGGGGGCAGAGTGGCCTTTGCGCTTCCGAGGGACCGGATCTTGTGCCGATCGCCTCCATCATCCGCCTCGGGGTCATCCCACTGAGCGACGAAGTCGTCCTGCACCCGGACGATCGCGAGGCCGTCGAAGTAATGTTCTCTGACCAAGGTCCTGATATTGGCCACGTGCAGCGGCGCATAGGCCGGGGCCAGCTCCAGGACGACGCTGCCGGACGGAAGGCGCATCACCAGCAGGTCTTCGGGGTCGGGCTTACGCCATTCCGAGGGATTGGATTCGGAGAGTATCTGCGCGAACGACGGTGTGTCCTTGCTCCTGGGCGGGCTGCCTTTCGGAGAGTCCGCAAGGGCAGGCAGGCATGGCAGCAGGGCCAGGACCGCGAGGATTTTGGCTGTTATGTTCATGGGTCATCCGCCGAGCGTCCCGCGATTCGCTCGCGGCTCATGAGGCCGATTCTGCCAGATCTCCATGTGCCTCTCACATGGAGGCTACCCTCCCGGGAGCGCCCAAATATCCAGCACCCCTCGGGTTGCGCGACGGTTGGCATCGCCCTCCGGCAGGATGATCCTGCCGTCGGCCACGATCGGGCTGTTCCAGTGGCCCGGCCCGCAGGGCAGCGTTGCGATGCGCCTGCCGGACGATGCCTCGTACACATTGAGCCCGCCATCCGGTGCGTAAACGAACAGCAGCCCGTCGGCCTCGAATGGACTCGTGCCGCCTGTTCCATTGCGCCATTCCTGGTGGAGCATCCCGCCCTTCACCTGCCAGGCCGCGGTGCCGCCGTTGTCCGCGGCAAACATCCAGGTTTGGCCGTCATGCCGCCACACGGCCGGCTGAGTGAAAAGATCGGTGCCGCTGGGGGTGGGAACGATCTGCAGCTCGTGGCCCTTGTGCGGCGTGGAGCCGGCGATCTCCTGCCGGCTGAGCAGCCGGATCCTGCCGTCCTTGCCTCCCTGCACGAGCAGATCGCCGTCCAGGAGCACCGGCGATGTGGAGCCCAGGTCGAGATCGTCGTCATTGAGCTCCGCGGTACTGCTCGGCGTGTAGTTGCCCAGCATCTGCGTGGCGTCTGAATCGAGCTCAACGAGCGCATCGCCCCAATCGGTCGTGCCGTTCCAATCGCCATTGCCCGTGGCGATGAAGATCTGGCCGTTGGCGGGATCGATTACCGCGCCGGCGCGGCCCCAGATGGCGGATTGGGTTTGCGGGCAGGAGCTCGGCTGCATCAGCTCGGCACGGTTGCTGCACTGTGAATTCCAGACTTGCAGCAGCTTGCCGGAGCCGCCGTCGAGGACGGCGACATGGCCCTGATACGGAGGCCGGTCGCCTATGTATCCTCCGGTCACGGCAATCAGGCGGCCGCGAAAGAGTTTCAGGGGCGAGGCCATTTTCTCCCGCAGCGGCAGCTTGGTGATTGCGGTGCGCCAAAGGACCCGTCCGTCGCTGACGGCCAGCTTTTGGATGTAGCCATCAGGTGAGGCTGCGTAGATGGATCGCCCTTGCGCATCGGCCACAGGAGTCAAATTGGTGAACTGCCGGGTGCCTGCCAGATCCGGATAGCTCGCAGGGGTGTATTCCCATAGAACATCACCGCTATCGGCATCGAGCGCCAGGGACTTGCCGTACGTGGTCGTGACGAAGATGGCATCATGCCGGGTGCCCCGGATCGCTGCGCCGTGCAGGTAGATCGCGCTCGCGTCCACGAGCCCATCGAGCTCCACTTTGCGGTGTCTGAGCTTCTGAACGTCGGCTGCAGTGATCCCTGTCGGCTGCAGGTTGGCGCTGGTGCTTTCGACGTTACCGCCAAACATAGGCCAGTTCTGTGCCGGCGCCGCATTTGGGACGGCTGCCGTGATTGCGATGCTCAACGTCAGCAGCAGAAGGATTGATGGCATAGGGTGCCTGCTTGTGCATAAATCGTACCCGCGAAGCAGCGGGCATGATGCTCACTCGCTGACAAATTCCTCGCGCGGGCGTCACAATATAGGGGCATGACCTTTTCACCGGAAGCCACTACGCCACCAGGCAAGCCACGCATCCTTTTCGTCGAGGACGAGCCGACACTTCGCACACATGTAACCGAATTGCTGTCCGATGAGTACTGCGTGGATTCCGCCGGGAGCGGCACGGAGGCGCTTACGGCCGTACTGCGCGCGAAGCCGGAGCTCATCGTTACGGACATCGTGATGCCGGGCATGGACGGTGTGGAGCTGGTGAAGACTTTGCGCAGTGCGCCGGGCACTCAGTCGATACCGGTCCTCCTCATCTCGGGGCATGCGCCCGAAGACCGGAGAGTGGAAAGCTTCCGCGAAGGGGCTGACGGCTTTCTCGCCAAACCCTACAGCGAGCGCGAGCTGCGGGCGCTCATCGGCTCGATGATCCACTCCGCACGGCAGCGCGCCGAGGCGATGCGGCGCGAAGCCACCGAGGAAGCCGAGCGGCGGGTCCTTGCCGATCGCGCCGCGCTCCTCGAGAGCATCACCGATGCATTCTTCGCACTCGACCGGGATTGGCGCTTCACGTATGTGAATCAGCGAGCCCTCGACTACTACGGCAAGCGCCGCGATGAGCTGCTCGGCCGCTCCATCTGGGACCTCTTCCCTGCCGCCGCCGGAACTCAGCTCCAGGCGCAGTACGAGAAAGTGCTCCGAACACAAACCTCGGCGGCATTCGAGCTGAAATCGGTCCTGACGGGCCGCTGGGTGGATCTCCGCGTGTTTCCGGCGGGGCAAGGGCTTGCCGTCTATTTTCGCGACGTGAGTGATCGCAGGCGCGCGGAGGAAAAACTGCAGACGGTGCTCGCCAAGCTCGAGGGTCGGGAATGGCGCTTGAGCCTTTCCACGCGGGTCGCGGCCTCGCAGTCTTCGCCTGGGATTCGCAGAGCGATCGGATCACCTTCGAGAACGTGCCGCCCCGCGAGATTCTGAGCCTGTCGCAGGCGGTGCCGCTCACCGGGTCCGACATTCTGCGGCGCCTCATGCATCCCGACGATCAGCGGGTGTTGCGCCGGCAGCTGCTGCAGTGCATCCGCTCGGCGAAGCCCCTGCGCGGTGTCTTTCGCTTTCGCAGCAGTGCGGAATCCTGGCGCTATCTCGAGATCAACGGCAGCAGTGAGTCGCTGCATCAACCGGGGATCGTCCGCCTCGTGGGCGTCGTTCAGGACGTGACGGAGCGCCGGCAAATCGAGGAGGCGCTGCGCGAAACCGATCGTCGCAAGGACGAATTCCTGGCGCTGCTCTCACACGAGCTGCGCAACCCCCTCGCACCGATTGCCAATGGCCTCGCACTGCTCAAGCTGCGCGGATCCGAGGATCCTCTCACGCAGCGCACGCTCGGGGTCATGGAGAGGCAGCTCAATCACCTGGTGCGCCTGGTGGACGACCTGCTGGACGTCGGCAGAATGACTCACGGCAAGCTGCAGTTGCGCATTCAACGGGTATCGCTGCTCGAGGTTCTCGGACGTGCGCTCGAGAGCACCCGAACTGCGCTCGAGGCGCAAGGCCACACACTGATGATGGATGTACGGGATCACGACCTGATGGTGGACGGCGACCCGGACCGTCTGACGCAGGTCGTCACCAACCTGATTCATAACAGCGCCAAATACACCGACTCCGGCGGCCGCATCCGCGTCACCGTGCAGCATGAGGCCGACGAGGCGATCATCGCGGTTACCGACAATGGCATCGGTATCCCGCCGAGCGCGCTCGAGCAGGTCTTCGAGATGTTCTCGCAGGTGAAGCTGCAGCAGCCGCGCGCCGGTGGCGGCTTGGGGATAGGGCTCGCTCTCGTGCGGATGATCGTGCACATGCACGGCGGCACGATCCGCGCCACGAGTGCCGGACTCGGGCTCGGGTGTACCTTCACCGTACGCCTGCCCGTCGCGCGGGTCGAAGCATCGAAGCCGGCGAGCGACGCCATCGATATCCCCGCCAGTGGCGATGTCGCTCATCAGACCCCCTCCCGCCGGAGCGCGCGCATCATGGTCGTCGATGACAACAGCGATGCAGCCGCATCGCTCGAAGATCTTCTTCAGCTCAAGGGATATCCCGTTTTGACCGCCGCCACGGGTGAGGAAGCGATCGAGAAGGCGCAGATCTTCCGGCCGCAGCTCATCTTCATGGACATCGGTCTGCCGGGCATCGACGGCGTGGAGGCCGCGGCTCGCATTCGAGCGATCCCGGAGCTGCGGAGCACGACCATCGTGGCGGTGACCGGGTGGGGACAGCCGTCGGATCGAGCCCGGACCCGGGCGGCGGGAATGGCGGCGCATCTGCTCAAGCCCGTCACCCCGGAAGAGTTCGAGCGCGTTCTGGCGAACCTCAGCCCGTGAGCGCACGAGGCCGCGAACGCCGGCTCCTTCGGTCGGTCGATCCGCGAAGGGATCATATCCGTGGGGGCGACACCGGGGTCGGCCCCCTGACGATCCTGATCTACGGCGATTTTCTCTGCCCTTACTGTCGGCGGCTGCGGCTCGTGCTCGATCGGCTGCGGACCGCTCTCGGCGAGCGAATGGCCTACGTGTTCAGGCATTTTCCGAACGAGCGGGCCCATCCCGGCGCGGAGCTCCTGTCGATCGGAGCCGAGGCTGCCGGCCGCCAAGGCCGCTACTGGGAGATGCACGATGCGCTCTACGGGCGCGAGCCGCCGATCGACGAGACCACCCAGCTGCAGATCGCGGCGTCGCTCGGACTCGACATGCCGCGCTTCGAGCGCGACCTGCGCGACCCAGCCCTGAGGCGACGCGTCGAAGAGGATCTCGCTGACGGGCGCCGCAATGGCGTGACGGGAACGCCCACCATCTTCATCGATGGCGTGCGCTATGACGGCGCCTGGGACTTCCACTCCATGCTCGAGGCGCTCGAGCGGCCGGTGGGTGCCCGTGTGCAGCGTACGGCACGGGCATTCGCGAACCTGCCGACGTCGGCGGGCCTGGTGCTGCTCGCCGCGGGAGGAGCAGCCGTGGTTTGTGCCAACAGCCCGTTGGCGCCCTTCTATCGGCGCCTCGTCGGCGCCCAATTCGGCCTGGCCGCGCCCGAGGGCCTGCTGTCATTGAGCATCGCGAGCTGGTGCGCAGAAGGGCTGCTCGCGATCTTCTTCCTCATTCTCGGGCTGGAGATCCGCCGCGAGTTGACGGGCGGCTCGCTCGCCGACGGGCGCGCCGCGGCCGCCCCGGTCCTGGCCGCAATCGGCGGGGTCGTTGCACCTGCGCTATTCTATCGGGCACTCAATTCGGGACCGGCTGCGGCCGGCTGGTCCGTACCCGCCGACACCGGCATTGCCTTCACGCTCGCAGTCCTTGCGTTATTTGGTACCCGCGCTTCCGCCGACCTGAAAGTCTTCGTGGCAACGTACGCCGTCGCCGACGATGTCCTGTCGATCCTCATCATCGCCCTCTTCTACCCGCACACTCTCGATCCAAAATGGTTCCTGGCCGGCGCGGCTGCCATCCTCGCAATGGCGATCTTCAATCGTTGGCGCATTTACGCAGTTTGGCCGTACCTCACTGCGACGGTCTGTCTATGGCTCTCACTTCACCTGGCGGGGGTGAGTGGCGCCCTCAGCGGCATCGTACTCGCCGCGTTCCTGCCGCTGCGGCCCGCTCCCAGAGCAGCTCCACTCCTCGCCCAGGCTGCCACGGCACTCGCGGAGCTCGAGCATGCGGAGCATGAGCTCGAGCGCGCAGAAGGCCCACGGCGCCATCTGAAGCAGGAGCCGGTCTGGGATTGGGCGAGCCGCAACCTGTCGGCGGCGGCGGAGAGGCTTCTCTCCCCCGCGGAGAGACTGGAGCGCGCCGTGGAGCCCTGGTCGACCTACTTCGTCCTGCCCCTGTTTGCCTTCACCGCCGCAGGCGTCTCGCTGCAGGCAGATTTCACTACGCCGCATGCGCCTGCGGTCTTCGCCGGCACCGCATTGGGTCTGGCCGTTGCCAAGCCGATCGGCTGGATCGTGACGACGTGGGTCGCGGCGAAAGCGAGACTCGTTACGTTGCCGGGTGATACATCGGCGTTGGCTTTCGTCGGCGCCGGGCTTCTCTGCGGGATCGGGGATCCGCTCTCGCTCCTGATGGCTGATCAGGCGTTTCAGACCGACGCATACGCCGCCGTCGCCAAAATCGGTGTCCTCGCGGGCTCGATACTGGCTGCAGTACTGGGAGCGACCGCGCTCTCGCTCAGCCCGAGACCGCTGACCGTCAGCCCGTCGGCCTCCGAGGCACTTCAGACGGCAAGGTGATCACGGATACGCACACCTGCTGTGGCGTGCCACCGATCTGGGCCTGCGCCGGGCACGGCATGCAAAGGCCGATGACGAACATCACACCGACCGCGGATAGCGCCTTCGGCAACTCGAACCAGAATACGCTCCCCTTGGCGGGACGGGAGCGGACACCGAGGCGTCCCTGGTACGCCTCCACGATCTTCTTCACCGTCGCAAGCCCGAGCCCGAAACCGGATTGCCGCGTGGTGTGCAGCCGCCGGAAGGGCTCGAAGATGCGCTCCTCGGCTTCCAGTGGAATTCCGGGCCCGTTGTCCTCGACCTCGACGTGCGCCGCGTGAGTCTCATCACTGACCCGCACCGCTATGCGCCGCGGCAGCTCCGAGCCTTCGACGACGAACTTCGCGGCATTGCCGACGAGATTCGACAGCACGGAGCTCAGAGCTCCGGGTGTACACGCCACCTCGAGCGGCGGCACCGGCTCGATTGTCAGCTCCACTTGAATCGTCTCGAGTCGCGGGCGTATCCCCGCTACCACGGCGTTCAACACCTCGGTGAGATTGGCTCGCGCTCCCTGGGTTGGAACCGCGCCGGCACGGGCGAACTCGAGAAGCGCCTCGATGGTCTCATTCGTGCGCTGCAGTTGGCGCTCGATCGCATCGAAATGCGGTGTGAGCTCGGGACCCGGACGATGGCGCCGCGTGACCGCCAATACCTGCAGCGCGATCGCACCCAGCGGATCTCTCAGGTCATGCGCAACACGGCCGGCAAATGCCTCGAGCTCGGCATTGCGCTCGCTTTGCACACGCACGTATTCCTCGGCGATCTGGGCTCGGGTTCGCAGCACGCGCAGCACCAGAAACGTGGCTATGAAGGCGATGGCGAGGCTCGCACTTCCGAGCAATGTCGCGATGAGTGTTGCCCTTTGACGCGTCTGCAGGATCCTGCTGGCCTGCGCACGCGCCTCGGTCTCGTTCAACCGCTGTAACGTCCCCGTGGCCGCATCCGCCTGCTCGAGGGCGGGCTCGAACAGTGCCTGCAACGTATCGCGCCCCGTGGAGCTGCCCGCGGTAATCATCACGCGGTCGCTGGCACGTCGAAGTCGATCCAGTCGCTGGCCTACGATCTGAATCCAGTGGGCCTCCGCGGACGAGGTGGGTAAATCCCGATACCGGTCGAGCTCCAACTCGATTCGCTCCCACGCCGTATCCATCGTCGGTGTGATCGGGTTGGAGCTTGCGCCACCTTCCGCCACGAGATCCCGGGCATTCTTGCCGAGCTGCGCCAGCTCCACGCGCATGTTCGCCAGATGCCGCAGGCCCGGCACCGCGCTTTCCGTGATCGCCAGCGCCCGTGCGTCGATGGAGTGCAGCAGGAAATGGGAATAGCCGAGGGATGCCGCGAAGCTGAGTACCACCAGCACCATGCCCACCGCCACCGGATAGCTGGTGCGCAGCGCGATCTCACCCGTACTGGGGATCTCAGCGTTGTGAGCGCGGAGGATGCGTGGTACTGACGGCATGTGTGATTTGAGGATGCGCGCCCCCGCCATGCCCGTCAACCCGCGCCACCTCGAGCTCTGGCGAAGGTGCTGCCGCCATCGCAACTCACGTCCCGTCGTTCGCACTCACCAATAAGGCGAGTTTGGCGGCAGCGACGGCACGTACCGCACAAGGTTTGAGATGACTCGCCTGACACGCGGTGATGCTGGTGGAGAGGTAGCGGCCCGATGAGGAGGTGACGATCACCACCGTGCTCACCATGACACCGCCTGCGGTCTGGAAGCGAAGCAGGTTGCCTGGAACATGGAGCTGCAGGTTGCAGGAATCAGTTGCCGCTGCGAGCGTCATGGCGCCCGACGCGGCGATCGTCTCCCGCAGGCGGTCTGCAAACTTCTCGATGAGCTCGTCGCCCGACTGCACATCCAGACAGACCTTTGCCGGCCCTTGCGGCGTCGGGGCCGCCGCCGGTCCCGGAGCCGTCTGCTCCTGCGCAGGAGGCGCCTGGGGTGCCGGTCCCGCAGCGAGGCACGGCCCCGAAATCGCGGCGAGAGCAGCCAGCAGCGTCAGCGTTCGCAATCGTTTCATCGTGAGCCTCATGTCAGTGCGGTTTCCACCCGAAGGACACTCGCCTCCCGCAGCCGGATTCGCCACGCGGCAAAGGCCAGTACGAAGCAGGCGGCGACGCACCAGAGCGAGAGCCACAACATCTGCGCGGGCAACGCAATCCCCTTGTCGATGAGCTCGCCCGAAAGGCCGGGCCCCAGCGCGGTTGCGAGCACTATGGCCGACACCACGATCGCCCGAATGCCGCCGAGATTAGCAAGACCGTACACCTCAGGCCACAGCGCGCCGAGGAGCGTGGCCGTGAGCCCGCTGCTGATGCCGAGGAGGAACATGAACAGGTACACGCCCCAGACGGGCGTAATCAGGGCGACGGCCGCTGAAGCGACGGCGAGCGGCACGAGCAGGTACGGCAGGAGCTTCAGGGCGCCCAACCGATCGATCAGATGCCCGCAGACCAGGCCAAACACGACGGTCGTTACGGACATCACTGAAAAGGCGGCTGCGAAGGCCAGCCGGTCATAACCGCGCAGCTCGATCAGGTAATCCTGATGGAAGAAAATGATGGTCGAGATGAAGGCCGGCGCCAGAATGCCGAGAAGCAACAGGTAGAGAATCGGGTCCCGTATCACCTCCGAGCGCGACCAGTCGCGGGCCGTGCGGCCACCGCGGATCCTGGCCTCACTGGACCTCGGCACCCGCTCCACCTTCATCAACGCGATGATCGCCGGTAGGCCGACGAGCGCGATCAGGGCCGCCGAGGCGATCCACGCAGTGCGCCAACTGCTGCTCGCCCTGTCGATCAGCACGACGAGAATCGGCAGAAGCGCCACGCCGGCCTGCTGGCCCGGCACGATCAGCGCCATGGCTCGCCCCCGGTTGGCGACGAACCATCGGCCGACCTCGGTGTAAGCCGTCTCGGTCATCATGCCCTGCCCGAACAGGCGCAGCAGATAGATCGCCAGGGTGAGCACCACGAGATTGGGCGCAATCGCGACCAGCACGCAGGCGCCGGCGAGGGCCGGCATGGTGAAGCGAATCACCTTCCAGCCCGGCATCAGATCGAGGGTGCGGCCCAGCCATGGCAGGGTGATCGCGCTCCCCACATTCGCCAGCATGTAGAGGCCGCCAAATGCGCCGGCCGAGAGGTGAAAGGTAGCGCGCAGATCATTGCCGGACAGGCCGATGAAGAAAGTCTGACCGAAGGAGGAAAACAGGGTGAGCAGGAAACCGCCGCCCAACCAGCGCGCGTTCTCACGCAGAAAATGCAGTGTGTCGCGTCCGTAGCCGCCCATGGGCCCGCTATGCTACCCGTGGCGTCCCATGCGCGCTGCAATCACGAGCGGTACGACGGCGCACAGCTGGCTCGCGGCAGCCAGTACGGCGGCGGCGAACACCGAGCGGTCGTAAAGAGCGCCGAGAGCAGCGCTGCCTGCAAACCACGCAGCACCGAAGACGACGCCGAAAAGACCGTAGGCAGAGGCCAGGCGCTCCTGCGCGACCATGTGGGCGACGGCAGCCTGCATGACGGATTCGTGAGCTCCCAGGCCGATGCCCCAGAGCAGAGCTCCGGCAAGTGCGAGCCCGAAGCCGCCGAGAAACGCAAGGGGCGCATACGCCGCGACGACGATGGTGACGGGAACCAGGACGAAGAGCCCGTGCTTATCGAAGAGCTTTCCGAGAAAGAGCGAGCCCAGCCCGCCGGCTCCCATGGCGAGCGCGTAGAAGATCGGAATCCAGGGGCCCGGGACCACGTGCGCGCGGCTGAAGTGAAACGCGATGAGCGAATAATCGGCAAAGCCGAATCCCACCAGCCCCGCACTGAGGCAGTACCACCAGAACGCCGGCGGGTGGTGTCCTATGTGCGCACCTTCGCGCCGATGCTCGATATGCCCGGCATAAGGGAAAGCGACCCTGGCGCTCCCCACCAGAAGGAGGGTCATGAGCGCCGGGATGGCGAGCACGGCGAAAGCGAGCGAGTAGCTATGCCGCCAGGCAAGGAGCGCCGCAACGGCCAGCGGGCCCAACAGGGCACCCAGCTGATCGAGCCCCTCGTTGATTCCGAAGGCCCAGCCCAGACCCATGTGCGCACCCGCCTGCGACAGCATGACATTGCGCGGAGGATTGCGCGTTGCCCTGCCGGTCCGCTCGAGAAAAATGAGCACCGCCGCGCTCGGCCAGCTTCCGGCCATCGCCAGCAGCGGCACCGAGGCCATCTGCACGACATATCCGATGATCGTGATGGGCCAGTACAAACGGCTGCGGTCGGCCAGCCGCCCGGACACGAGGCGCAGAGCATAGCCCAGGAATTCTCCGAATCCCGTGACGCTGCCGACGACGAAAGCGCTCGCACCGAGCATGCCGAGAAAGGGGCCCGTGACACTGCGCGCCCCCTCGTAGGTCATGTCGGCGAAGAGATTCACGACACCGAAGAGCAGGACGAAGTTGAGCGCGGAGCGCTTGCCGAACTGGCCTGGCTTTGGCATCTCGCCCCTCACATTGACGGCTTTCGATAATGCCATCCCCCCGCCGGCGATACCTCATGGATCGCCGCCACTTCCTCAGAGCCACGGGTCTCACCGCCCTCTCCACGCAGTGGCTGGGCAGCAGGTCGAATACGCAGGTGCCAGGGGAAAGCCGGTCTGGCGGGTGCCCCCTCGTTTCAGATGGGACTAGCGGCTCTTCGCCGACCGCAATCGGCACGTTCCCGTGCCCGGTGAGACGATCGACATGCTTGTCGCCAAGGACGGACTCAACTGAAGTGTCGGCGCACCTCGGATAGGAATTCGAGGTGCGCGTCCGCAGTGGCAAAGCCTTTGCCCATCGTATCGATGGCCGCGTGAGTGCAGCCCCATTCCCGGCACCATTCGAGCCGCTTTGCGACCTCCTGCGGCGTCCTGTCGCTCCTGCCGATGACCATCTCCCTGCCGAACGTCGCCGGATCGCGTCGCGCCTCACGCAAGGCGCTCTCGATGTGCTTCCAACCCTCCGTGACCCGGTCGACGTTGCCGCCACTGAAAATGAATCCGTCTCCGAGGCGAGCGGCGCGGCGGAAGGCAGCCTCGACGAAGCCTCCGAACCAGATGGGAATCCGGCGCTTCGGCTGCGGATTGAGGCGGGCGCGATCGATCTGATCGAACCTGCCGTGGAACGTCACCAACGGCTCGCTCCAGAGCTTGCGCAGGAGCCCCACCTGCTCTTCCTGGCGCCGGCCGCGCGTCGTGAAGTCCTGCCCGAGCGCTCCGTACTCCACGTGATTCCAACCAATCCCGACACCGAGCCGGAAGCGCCCGCCTGAGAGGAGGTCGACGTCGGCGACCTGGCGTGCGACGAGCGCCGTCTGCCGCTGCGGCAGAATCAGGATCCCGGTCACGAACTCGATGCGCCGGGTGAGCGCTGCGAGGTGTGCGAACATGACGAACGGATCGTGGAAGGGATGCTGGTCGGTGTATGGCCCCGTGAGCTTCGGCTCCCGGCCCTCGTGCACTGCGCCGAGGACGTGCTCGTAGGTGAGCAGGTAGTCATATCCGAGGGACTCGAGCGCGGTCCCGATGCGGCGCACCGCCTCGGGATCCCCGCCAAGATCGACTTGAGGGTACACGGCACCGATTTTCATGCTAGATCCATCCTATGCAGCACCGCGCACCGCGCGTGCGATGTGCTCGAGCAGCATCTCCGGATCGATCGGCTTGGTGAGATGGGTGTCGAAGCCGGCCTCGAGGCTCTTGGCCCGATCGCTCTCGTGCCCCCATCCGGTGACCGCGATCAGCCGGATGTCCTGACCCCACGGCGCAGCGCGAAGGCGCCGGGCAACGTCGTGTCCCGACATGAACGGCAGTCCGATATCGAGAAGCACGACGGGAGGATGCAACTTCTCGGCGAGCTCGAGGGCGCGGTTTCCATCATGAGCGACAGCGGTCTGATACCCTGCGAGCGCAAGAACGTAGGAGAGCGATGTCGCGGCATCAACATTGTCGTCCACGATGAGTACGCAGACACCGGAGGCGCCGAGCGCTGTGATTTTCTCAGCTGCCGCGACGGGCTCGGTGAGTGCAGGCGCCTCTCTGGCATGTGGGAGACGCACGATGAATTCGCTGCCGAGTCCTGGCCCTCTGCTGCGCGCCTCGATCTGCCCGCCGTGCAGTCTCACGAGATCCCGCGCGAGCGACAGGCCGATTCCGAGCCCGCCCGCAGGCCGCGTGCCGGGCGCCTCGAGCTGAACGAAAAGCTCGAAAATCATCGGCAATGCCTCGGATGCAATGCCGACCCCGTCGTCCTTGACGCTGATGATGACCTCACCGCCGGCCACGGAAGCGCTCACGGAGATATGCCCGTCAGGAGGAGTGTACTTCGTCGCATTATGGAGAAGGTTGCCGATGATCTGCGCCAGGCGCACGGCATCGCCGATCACCGAAAGGGGCTCTGCAGGCAGGCTGACGGCCAGCTCCTGGTGAGCAACTTCGGCGAGCACCTTCACCGATGCGACGGCACTCTCGATGATCTCGCGCAAGTCGAGTTGCTCGTGGCCAATCTCGAGAACGCCGCGGGTGACGCGCGAGACATCGAGCAGATCGTCGAGCAAGTGCGCCATCTGAGCGAGCTGCCGGTCGATCATCTTCTTCGCATCGCTCGCCATCTGCGGCGGGACACCCGGGTCGAGCAGCCGTGTCGCATAGCGGATCGGCGCAAGCGGGTTGCGCAGCTCATGGGCGAGCGTTGCGAGAAATGCATCCTTGCGCCGATCGGCCAGCCGAAATGCTTCTTCGACCTGCTTGCGCTCGGTGATATCCCTCGCGATCTTGGAGATCCCGATGAGCCGGCCGGCGCGATCGAGGATCGGCGACAGCCGCACTGACACGGGGATTGCCCGGCCATCCTTGGCCAGCCGGCGAGTCTCGTAGTGGTTTATGCGCTCGCCGCGCGCAATGCGCGCGAGCGTCGCCTCTTCCGCCTCTCGCAGGTCCGGTGGCATTGTCCTTTCGATGCTTTGACCCAGTATCTCGTCACCCGTGTAACCCAGCAGTCGAGCGGCTCCATCGTTCCAGGACGTGACGAAGCCCTCCGGCGTCATCCCGATGATGGCATCGTCAGAGGACTCTACAACCGCAGCCAACTGTGCACGAGCATGTTCGGCCGTGCGTCGGTCCAGACATGCCCCGAGCGCGTACGGTAGTTGCGCATAGTGCTGAGGTGTCTTAGTGACGTAGTCGTCGAGCCCTTCCCTCATCGCCTCGACGGCGACCTCCGTGCTCTCGGAGGCCGTGAACATGAGGACGGGGCAATCGGGCCATGAGCGCTTGATCCTGCGCAGGGCTTCGATCCCGGTTATCCAACGGAGCTCGTGGTCGATGATCGCCGCGTCGAACTCACCATGGATGAGGGACTGCTCGAGCTCGTGAGCATCTCGTGCGAGCAGGACCATCACGGAGCCGAAGTGCTGGCTGAGCGCGCGAGTGACCAGATCCCGGTCATGCGGATTCTCGTCGATCAGCAGCAGCCGCATCGGCCGCAGCGCGTCCTCTCGAGGGTCGGGTATTGCCTGAGACAAAGAAGACGCCCTTCGAGCGATCGCTCGCCCGCCTCGAGCTGGTGCGACTCGAATTCCCCGGGGCCGGACTCTTCTGAACGACTGTCCGTTGCCGGCGGCAGTCTAGCCGACGCGCGGACCTGCGGCTAGCCGCGCGCAAGTCCTATGCCCGAGCCCACGGCCAGCTCGAGCTTGGCTCAGCCTCCCCGCTTCGCGAGCAGCCGGAACCGCACCGTCAGGCCATTTCTCACGCTGAGTGCACCGCCCAGCGTTGTGAATGGGGTAAGGCCGAGCCCGGTCTGCTCGAGAGGGAACTCGCCGGTGGCGACGACCTCATTCGACCGTATGTCGTAGTGCACCGGCACCGTGATCGAGCGCCGCTGGCCTCGAAGCTGCACCAGCACTTGGGCGATGACGTCACCGGGCTTTCCATCGGACGAGTGCCGCACTCCCTCGGCGCGCAGCGCGATGTCGGGGTACTGCGCCGCATCCAACACCGGGGCGGTCAACATGTTGTGGCGCACCGCCTGCTGTGCAGACGGGGAAACATCGGCCGGGAAATCTTCACTGTGCTCCGCTGCGCGCATCGCCGGATCGTCCACCGTGAGCTGCTCAACGGGAATGCGCAGATCGAAGCTGGCACGCGCCGGGTCGCCCGGTACATAGATCGTGCCGGTGATGCAGCGACACGCGACGATGTGGTTGTGGCCGAAGGCGGCCAGGGGACCTGACCGGTAAACGAGCACGACGAGAAGCGATTCGCTCGGGACGACGGCAAAGGCCTGTCCGACATGCGGGGATGGGGCTGCTGCCGACGCTGGCGCGGGCGCAGTCGGATGGGTCACACAGCCGGTGAGACCGGCCATCAGGACGATTGCGCCCAGCACGCCCCTGGCGTTCATGACCGGAACCCGATCTTCGCATGAGTGCCGTCGCAGAACGGCTTGTTGCCGCTGCCGCCGCAGCGGCACAGGCGCGCCTGAGTAACGCGCGCCACGACGCGGCCCGTGCCCGAGGTGATCTCGAGATTGCCGCGCACACGCAGCGGACCGTCGGCCTCCGGGTCGACCGCCAGAACGCCGTCGCGAACGGCGAGCATGTCGGTCTTGCCTGACGGCGGCTCGCCCGAAGCAGAGAACTTGACCTCGTTGTGCGAGCCGTCACAGAACGGCTTGTTCTTCGAGGCGCCGCAACGGCAGAGAGTGGCTCGGAACACGCCGCGCTGACCATCGAGCTGCATGTCGGCGCGCACCGCATACGGACCGTTCTCGCGAACTGCAACGAGGTTGACGAGCGGTAACGCCTCCTCCGGCTTCCCATCCTTGCGCCGGTAACGGATGGCGCCCGACGGACAGACATGGGCCACCTCGACGAGGCGCTCGACCTGCATGGCGTCAGGATGGATCCACGGCCCCTGCACATTGGCCAGGAACACGTTCGGCGCCCAAGTGACGCAGAAGCGCGAATGGATGCACTTCCTGGAATCGAATATCAGCGTGAGGTCCCTGCCTTCGATCTCCTCGATGCCTGCGACCGTTTTGGGCGTTGGCGGCGCCGCACCCCGTGCTGCAGCCGGCGCGGCCGTCTGGGGCGCCGCTGCCTTGGAGGTCTGCGATGACACGTTCTCGAAATCCCGCCTGGCCCGCTCCGCCAGACCGCCGAGCAGCCGCGCAGACAGCTCGCAGCGGCGGTCCCTATCCTCGAGTGTGGCTGCAGCCCTGGCGAGCTCCGCCAGGCGCTCCGTAAAGAACCGATGCGCGGCTGCGCCCGAAGGAAACCCCGCCGCATCGCGCAAGGCCACGAACGTGACGCCCGCATGGCATTCGGGATTCGATGGGCCGGCCGAGAACCGCGCGGCACGCTCCGCCAACGGCGCCATCGCCCTCATCAGGCCGATACCGAGATCGACCGCGATGGCTTTCGCCTGGGCGGGACGGGGCACGCCGTAGGAGTACGCGATGAGACGCATCATCAACCCATAGGCCGCGTTGGCAATATCGACGCATTGCGCGGCATTCTCATTCTCGATCCACACACGGCCCTCGGGACGCGGAGGGCGGCGCAGCACCGGATTGACTGCCGCCGGGAAGGAGGGTTGGAAGCGCCTGTTGGCTTTGCTGAGCTCGGCGAATTCGCGGCGGATGACCGAGAATTTCTGGTAGTGGGAGCCTTTGCTGTCGGCTTGCGCGCCCTCACCCTGACGCACGATGGCATCGAAGGCCGCAAGCGCCGTCTTGGCGCAGATCACCGGCTTCGCACCGCCCAGATCGATTTCCTCCGGCGACAGCTGCAGCGCGGGATCGCCGCAGAATGCGACCTCCTCGCCCATTCGCTGCACGAAACGCGTGACGTTCTCGCCGAGCGAAGCGTAGAAATCGCCAACCGTGTCGTAATCGAATCCCATCGGCGTCAGCCGTGGCGCCGAGGAGCCACGCCGATAGTTCACCGGCGGCTGAAAGCCTTCGCCATCCGGCTCGGTCGAGCCCTTGGGGCGCTCCAGATAGATGAAATGCTGCAGCACCGCCTCATTGAACGGCGCCAGCTTCACGACCACCCCCGCCGGCAGATACCCGGGATCGATCGGGAAGTTGCCCCGGCCGAAGCGCGGCGCGCCACCGAGTGCCGAGGTAATGTTCCAGACCGCGCAAAGATGCCCCATCTCCTCGACGGCGATGTCGAGAATGCAACGGCGCCAGCGGGCGGTCGCCGCGGCCTCCTCCGCCGAGAGCCCGTCCTCCGCGTCCTTCAGGCTGAAGGCCGCATAGAGATAGGTGCACATCAGGTTGTGCTCGAGCTCCGCAGCCTCGTAGAGCCGATGCAGCAGATCTTCGCGAGTGGGCTGGGCGATATCCATGATGTCCTCTCGAAGCAGCGCCGGGCGAGGGAAGTCGCGCGTTGTTAGTCTACCAAAGGCATCGAGCGCGCGCGTGCGGATTCCGGCGCGGCCGCGAGCCGCGCCGGAAACGCCTGGCTCTATTTGATCAGCCCTTCCGCCCTCATCGCCGCCTGCACCGCGGGGCGCGCGCCCACACGCGCCTGGAAGGCGAGGACGTTCGGCAAAGGTGACAGGTCAAACTTCACGGTGCCAGCCCAGTTGGTCACCGTGAAAAGATACGCATCGGCTACCGTAAAGGAGTCGCCGCAGAGAAACTGGCGGCCCTCGAGCTGCTTCTCGATGATGGCATAGCGCTTGCGCAGATACGCCTGCCGCTCGGTGCGCGTTTCCGCCGGAGTCTCCGGCCGGAAGAGCGGTGAATAGGTCTTGTGGAGCTCCGAGTTGATGAAGCCGAGCATCTCCTGCAGACGATAGCGCGCCCATGTGCCCGCAGCCGGCGCAAGAGCCTTTTCAGGCTCCAGGTCCGCAAGATACTGCACGATCACGGGACCCTCGGTCAGGATCTCGCCGTCATCGAGCTGCAGCGCCGGAACGTAGCCCTTGGGATTGACGCTGAAGTAATCCCCTTCCGCAGCGATGGTCTTGGTCTTGAGGTCCACCTTCTGCAGGCGCAGCTCGATGCCGGCCTCGCGGGCAACGATATGGGGCGACAGCGAGCAGGCTCCGCTCGAATAGAACAGTTTCATGCAGATCTCCTCTCATCCGGGCAAAGGTCACACCGCCGCGAAATTACCACTGCTACTTACCTTGGTATAGCTAATTACTTTCGGTAAGCTCAAAATCAACTAACCTCCCGGTAAGGAGCTCCCATGCCGCACAAGGTCCGCAAGAGCAAAGCCCCGCCGCCGCCGCCCGGGTGTCCCATGGGCACCTGCATGGCCCTGCTCGGCGGGGCCTGGACGACCAATGTGATCTGGCAATTGAGCGGTGGCCCGCGGCGCTTCGGCGAACTCTCGAAGGACATCCGGGGCATATCCCCGAAGATGCTGACGGCGCGGCTGCGGGAACTGGAAACCAAGGGCGTGGTCATGCGTGAGGTGGCGCCTACCTCGCCACCCTCGGTCGAATACAGTCTTTCCGAGCTCGGCAAGGAGCTGATCCCCGTCATCAATACCATCGTGAAAGTAGGAACCCGCCTGCTGGATCAGCTGAGCTGACAGTTGACTGCTAGCCGAAGCGATAACTGGAAAGCGTGATCCTGCCGAGAAAATCGTCCTGGCTATGGATGATCCGTCCCGACTCGCTCTCCGCCGCTCCCACAGCGACGTGCAACGGCATGAGGTGGTCCTCACGCGGATGTGCCTCCCGCGCGGCCGGAGCACGCTCCCACTCGAGCAGACGCCCCGCGCGCCTGGCGGGCGCCGACTCGACGAGCGTCTCCCGCAGCCATGCGTCGAACTGCACCGAATCCTGCCGGCGGCCGCTCGGCTCGAAGAAACGGCGCAGGTTGTGATAGCTGCTGCCGCTGCCGATGATGAGAACCCCCTCGTCCCTGAGCGGAGCCAGAGCGCGGCCGAGGCGCAAGTGAGCTTGCGGATCGTAGTCGGCGCGAAGCGAAACCTGAAAGACGGGCACGTCCGCATGCGGATGAGTCACCGCCAGTATGGAATACGTCCCGTGATCGAAACCGCGCTCCGCATCCAGCCCTACGGGCAGGCCCGCCTGTTGGACCAGAGAGTGCGCCCGCAGCGCGAGCCGCGGTGAGCCCGCCGCGGGATACCGGATGTGGTAGAGCTCCTCCGGAAAACCGCCATAGTCGTAGACCATCGGGGGCGCCGCACCCGCCATGACGGCGAACTCCTTTCCTTCCCAGTGACCGGAGACGATGAGGATCGCCTCGGGCCTCTCGGGCAGTTGCCCCGGGAGCTCGCGCAGAGACTCCTCCAGCCTGGCATAGCGCCGGCGCGCCTCCCCCTGCATGTACGGCCAGGGGCCGCCCCCATGGCTCAGATAGAAGGTTGGAAATCTCGCGCTCACGACACTCACCTCCACTCGGGGGCCGCCGGCAAGGATCGACCATCGCGGGTCAGGCGACCGCTCAGCTCGCAACTGTCATGCCGGTTCGTCTCGACCCTGTCAGTCAGGAACACGTGTGTTCCTCATTTGCAGGGACGCGCTCATCTTCGTGGTGCTGATCGGGGAGTGAGCCGCGGGATACGTGAGGATCGTCGAAGAGAGAGTCCCTCAGCGGCGCCAGAGTCTGCGGCTTGCGATCCGCGCCCCCTCGACCAGGGCGCCGAGCTTCATGTATGCAATGTCGGGCTCGACGGGCCCGAACCCCGCGAAAGTGCCATAGCCACAGTCGCTGCCCCCGATCACACGCTCCCGCCCGACGAGCGTAGCGAGCCGCTCGATCCGCTCGGCAACGAGCAGCGGATGCTCCACATAGTTGGTGGTCGAGCTGATGACGCCGGGAATCAGCACCTTCTCCTCGGGGAGCTTCACGTCCTTGAATACCGCCCATTCATGAGCATGCCGCGGATTCGCAGCTTCGAAGAGCAGCGCCTGGGGTTTCGCACGCAGGATGACCGGCAACAGGCGCTCGAGCGGAATGTCGTGATGGTGCGGCCCCTCGTAATTCCCCCAGCACACGTGCAGGCGCACGCGGTCCGGCGGCACGTTGCGCAGCGCGTGATTGAGCACCTCGATGTGCCGGGCTGCCAGTACCGTGAACTCCTCTTCCGTGCGGTCGCGATACATCGTGTGTCGCCCCATGCCGAGATCGGGGGCATCGATCTGCAGCAGGAAACCGGCGGCCGCGATCGCTTCGTATTCGCTCCGCAGTGCCTCGGCAAGCGCTTCGAGATACTCATCGCCGCTGCGATAAAAATCGTTGGGCTGGAACAAAGCCACCACGCCCGGCGAGGCGGCATTCATGAACGCCTCGACCGGTGAGGCGGCAATCGCGGCCGATTTCAGATTCTCGAGGTCGGCCGCAAGCGGCCGCGTATCTTTCACCCCGACCGGACCCACGCAGCGTGGCCTGCGGTATTTCGCCGTCGCCCCCCGTTCGGCGAGCTTCTTCAGCAGACCGGGAAACTCCACCAGATCCTGACCGGGCTCGCGGGGCGTATCGCCGTCGAAGCCCGAAAGGCGCTCCGAGACGTACGTCGCGTAGCTGATCTTGCTCATCTCGCCGTCGCTGACGACATCGATGCCGACATCCACCTCGCGCTGCACGACCTCCCTCACGGCATTTGCAATGATGGCCGCCGCCCCTGGAGGTTCCGCACCCCCGCCCGCCCGTGCAAACAGAACATCGGTGACGGCCTGGCTGCGCGGCAGGCTTCCGACGTGTGTGGTCAGGATGCGGTCAGTGCTTCTCTGCATGAGGCGTCCGGTCGCTACGCTGGCCTATAGGTATTGTTGGAAGTGTGATCTCCAGCCAGCCAGCGCTTCAGGTCCGCGTGGGCGTTGGCGCGGCGTGTGCGGGCGATCTCATCCGCCTGCGGGTGGTCGCGCGTGAACTCCAGGATGAGCCCATTCGGGTCGGTGACGTACACGGAGCGGCAATAGCCGTGCTCCAGCACGAAGGTCTGCGGTGGCTGATAACCCGCATCGGCCAGCCGTTTCTCGATCTCCGCCTGGGTATCGCCGTCGACATTGAGCGCAATGTGATTGAACGGCGTGAAGGGCATCTGCGGGCCGAACTGCTTCTGATCCTCCGGCTTCGCGAAATGGAAGAACGCCAGCGCGCCGCCATCGCCGATGCCGAAGAAAAGATGGCAGTAGACGCGCTCGGCGCCGAAGAGCTCATCGACCTCGCACCAGGCGGCCATGAGCGGCAGTCCGATCACCTCCTCGTAGAACTTGCGGGTGGCCTCGAGATCATTTGTGACGTAGGCCGTGTGATGCAGCCGGGAAGGCAGCTTTGCGAGGATAGCCATGGTACCTCCAGGTCAGAAGCGATACTCGAAGTCGAGGCCGTAGCGCCGCGGCAGGGCCCGCCAGAGGAACCCTCCTGGGGAGAATTCCGCATTGTAGATCGTATTGGTGAGGTTCTTCGACCAGGCGGTGACCGTCCACCGGTCACCCTGCAGGCCGAGGCTCAGGTTTACGAGAGAGACGGGATCGCGCGAGGTCACGTTGTACGGATCCCACCAGGTCCGCCCGATGTTCTGGAAATCCAGGCGCGCCGTCCCCTTGAGCCCATCCAGCACCGTATGCTCGTACATCGTCCCCGCATTCACGGTATCCCTCGAGACGAGCGGTGCCTGATTGCCGAGGACAGTGGGGTCGGCCATCGCGGTGATGCGGCTGTCGGTATAGCCGTAGCCGACATACATCTGCAGGTGATTCATCGGATAGGCCGTGAGCTGGATCTCCGCCCCCTTGTACGTGGCATTCAGATTGCCGAGATTCTGCGTCGAGTTCGCGGCAATAAAGACGAAGAAGTACCCGTTCTGCGAATGGGTATGGAATACGTCGGCATCGAGACTGAGCCGGTCGTGCAGCATCTGTCCCTTGGCTCCGACCTCGTAGGTATCGGCGATCTCGGCATTGAACAGGTCGCCGACGCCGGCGATGTCGTTCGCCGCGGCCACGGCGCCCACTCCTGTCTGATTGAACCCGCCGCTGCGGAAGCCACGGCTCCAGTCGGTGTAAAGGGTCCAGTTCTCGTTCGGCTGGTAGCGCAGCGTGACCTTCGGCTGCCATGCGCCCCACGTGTGCTTGCGCACTTCGCCCGTGAAGGCGTCCGGGTCCGGCAGGAACGCCTTGGGCGTGTCCGTGGTATCACTTACGCGGTCCTCGTCGTAGCGCAACGCGGCATCGACCTGCCAGCGCTTCGTCAGGGCATAGGTAGCATCGCCGTACAAAGCCCAGGCATTGCTGTTCTGGGCATCCGCAAGGAATGTCGCATTCGTGTTGGTGGCGAAAGGATTCGCCGGATCGACGATCGGGTCCTCGTATACCCTGGGGGGAATGCCGACGCCCCGGTCGACGATATTGTCCGTCGAGATGAAGCGCTCCTTGTGCAGGAAGTAGGCGCCGGCGATCCACGTGAACGCAGAGTCGGACGGTGAAGTGAACCGCAGATCCTCGCTCCAGGTCCGCGCGCGAACGAACTGGCTCTGGCTCTCATCGAAAGGGCCGCCGAGGGCGGCAGGAATGCCCCCCGTCGCCGCATATACCAACGAGGTCGTGATCGGGCGG
>Ga0134128_10001781_pt1 | contig 27248 bp, 20 predicted proteins | sample KB31754_FD_96462 | JGI IMG/M metagenome (GOLD analysis project Ga0134128, IMG submission 96462) | Terrestrial soil microbial communities with excess Nitrogen fertilizer from Kellogg Biological Station, Michigan, USA - KB3-175-4 | ecosystem: Environmental > Terrestrial > Soil > Unclassified ...
GCGATCTTCTGTCCCGAACGCGGCGCCGTCCACCCAACCCGGTGCCGGCGCGTCGTGGTAACGTTGGACACAGCGAGCGGAGTTGAAACGTGGAACATGCGCGAACTGGGAGTACCGTGATGTTGGTTGCCGGTGCTCGGCCAAATTTCATGAAGATCGCGCCGATCCAAAAGGCGCTAGAACGTGGCGGGTTTGGCACGGTACTGGTCCACACTGGGCAGCATTACGACGACCGGATGTCCGCGTCATTTTTTCGCGACCTGGAGATTCGCGAGCCCGATCATCACTTAGGTGTCGGCTCGGCGAGTCACGCGGTGCAAACTGCGCGGATCATGGAGGCGTTCGAGCCGATCTTACTCGAGACGAAGCCAGATTGGGTTCTCGTCCCCGGCGACGTCAACTCGACGCTTGCTTGTGCCCTCGTGTGCGTAAAGCTCAAGGAGGCGACCGGCGTTCGATTGGCTCACCTGGAAGCTGGACTGCGGAGTTACGACTGGCGTATGCCGGAAGAGGTGAATCGGGTCCTCACCGATCGGTGTGCGGACTTGCTCCTCACGCCGAGTCGGGACGCCGCGGCGAACCTTGATGCCGAGGGCATCGATTCCGCTCGCATAGCGTTCGTCGGCAACGTCATGATCGACACGTTGATGGACCGATTGCCGACCGCCCGGGCGACTGCAGTTCCTGCACGACTGGGTCTGGAAACTGGCCGTTACGTCGTCGCGACGCTTCACCGTCCGTCGAATGTCGACAGTGAATCGACCCTTGGCGTCTGCTTGGGTGGCTTGGCGGCGGTCGCGGCTACCGTCCCTGTCGTGCTTCCGCTCCATCCGCGCACACGAAAGCAAATCGCCTCATTTGGCCTTGGGCATCTGCTCGACCGCCTCAAGATCACCGAACCGCTGGGCTATATCGAGATGCTATCGCTATCGGAAGGAGCCGCCGCGGCGGTTACCGATTCGGGCGGTGTGCAGGAAGAGACGACGGTCTTGGGTGTGCCGTGCGTTACGTTGCGCGAGCAAACGGAACGCCCAATTACAATCGCCGAAGGAACGAATCAGCTCGCGCCGTGGCCATTGACGGTCGAAGGGATCTACCGGGCGTATGAGCGGGCACGTGAGCGCGGCAGAGTGGGCGTCGGGACGCGGTCTCCGGAAGGGTGGGACGGGCGCGCATCCGAACGGACCGCGAATGCTTTGCGCCAGGCGGAGAGGTTAGAGTAGCCGAACGATCATGGCGAAGGCTCGCGATCTTTCCGACCATTCCGACCGAATTGAGAGCCACGCCAGCTGGTCACCATCGATGACGCCCGGGGTGACGCCCTCGCGTCCCAACGCGATCCCACACCCTGAGCGGCCCCCGACCGGGCATATGGAATCGAAGATCAGCTCACGGAGACGACCGATGCGACCGAAACAGCTAGCACGATCGTGGTTCGGTCGCAGCCTCGCGGTCAGTCGACTCCATCGCCTGGCGCTTCGGCGGACCGGCGTCGTGGTGGCGTTCCACAGGGTGAGCGACACGATTCCCGAAGATGATCTCACACGGAGTTCGCGGGACTTTGACCGCTTTTGCCGATTCTTCTCCAATAATTTCGACGTCGTGACTCTGGCCGAGTTCATCGCACGCCTCGAAGCGGGCAAATCCATCGGTGAAACACTGGCAATTACTTTCGACGACGGATATCTCGACAACTACGAGGTCGCAGCGCCGATCCTTCACCGGGGGGGGTTGCCTGCAACTTTCTTCATCGCAACGCGCTTCATCGGCTCTGCGACGGTTCCATGGTGGGACGTGAGCCTTCCGAGACAGCCAGGCTGGATGTCGTGGAATCAGGTCCGCGAGCTAGCGAGCGCCGGCTTCGACATCGGAGGACACACGCGGACGCATGTGGATCTCGGAGCAGTCGACGGCGAGATCGCTGCCGAAGAGATCATTGGGTGTCGTCTCGATATTCGCGATTCCATCGGCCGCGAGCCGGCGCACTTCGCATACCCCTACGGCCAGATGGGGAACTTGCTCGAGGTGAATCGGCAGCGCGTGCGCGCCGCTGGCTATCGGTGCTGCGTGTCATGCTTCGGCGGCAGCGCCTCCTCCACGACCGATCCATTTCGTCTCCAGCGCGTGCCCATCTCGCCATGGTATCGGACACCGGAGGAATTCCTGCTTCAAGTCGCCCTGGGACGCGCATGACACCACGGGGCCGACTTCTCGTCATCACCTTTCACTATCCGCCAGACGGCTCGGTGGGCGGGCTGCGGTGGGCCGGACTATCGAAATATCTTGCGCGGCTCGGCTGGGAAGTACATGTCATCACCGCGGCAAATCAGTACCGTGAGACGCCGGTCGACGGTGTGTACGTTCATGGTGTGGAGCGCGCCAAGACGCTCAACGATGTGTACACCGCATATCAGGCGCGGCGACAGGCACCTGCGTCTGGCGCTCTCCCCCGGCAACGCGCTTCGGGGCCACCGGCCGAGGCCCATCGGGGCCGAGCAGGCATGCTCGGGCGAATACGCGACTCCCTCGCGACCTCGCTCGTTCTTCCGGACAACGCTCGCGGGTGGCTTACTCGGATGGGTCTCCGCGCGCGCCGTCAGCTGCGGCAAGCGCCGTTCGATGCAATCGTTGTGAGCGGTCCCCCGCATTCGAGCCACATCATCGGCGCCCTCTTGGCAAGATCGGGATCACCGCGCCTGTTCGTCGACATGCGCGATCCCTGGTCGATTTCGGACAAGGACGGCTCACGCCGCGTCCCCTTCAACTCGAGTCTGATGCGGGTGCTGATGCCTCGACTCGAACGGTTCGTATTCAATCGCGCCGATGCGATTGTCAGTAACTCAGCGGAATTTGCCGATGCGCTTCGGATTAGCTACCCGCGACTTGATATTCGCTACATCCCCAATGGAGTGGATCCCGATCGTCTCGTCGTCCCAAGAGGCGAGCGCCGACCAGGGGTCACGATCGGTTACGCCGGGACCCTGTACGGCAGGCGTAGCGTGACAAGCGTTCTCAAAGCGATGCGGTCGTTCCTTGGAGATCACCCCGATGCCGCCAACGCTCTCAGACTGCGAATCGCCGGGATGATGGATGCCGCGCATGCGGACACTTTCGGGAGCGACGTTCGAGAAGCGAAGCTGGAAACCGCTGTCGAGTTTCTCGGTCGTGTTTCGCCTGCCGAAGCCCTCGAACTGCTGGCCGAGTCCAACATCGCACTTGTCCTAGCCCAGAATCAGCCCATGCAAGTCCCCGCGAAGCTCTACGAATGTGTCGGAATGCGGGTTCCGACGCTCGCGATCGCCGAGGCATCGAGTGCCACCTATCGGGAGGCTCTCCGGATCGGCGCCGCGGTGCGAGAGCCCGACGACATCGACGGGATTGCCAAGGTGATCGAGCAAGCATGGATTGGCGCACTCCACCCGCCGGATTCGATCGCGGCAATCGATTACGCCCGAATTGCAGACGAATGGCACACGCTGCTCTTGGCAGCCGGGTAGTCCCCTACGTTTCTGTATAGACGGCACAAGTTGCCGCACGCGACCGAGGGGCGCGTCCGGCTCATGATGATCTCTCACCGTCAAGGTGGCACGACAGAGCTTGGGTTGGTGATGCATTCCAAACCCTTCCCTGTCCCTTGGCAACGAGCAACGCAGATTGCAGCGACCGCTGCCAACCAAAAAGCAACGCTCGAGCGCGGGCCTGCGGCCCGCGTTCAAAAATTGATGCCCAATGGGTCGCTTATCCTAAGCCGACGCCAAGCGCCGGAACTGGCTCCGCCGCCGGTAAGGTCGTCGCCTCGAGACGCGTACGCTTCGAGGGTAGGCGAATCCGCTTACTCAGCCGCATGGTTGGCGCTTCGATGAATCGCCACGCCAGCTCGGATACCACCAACGCGATCGCTAGCGCGGTAATGAACGCTACCCAAGCCCACGCAATGTCGAAGCGTGGTCCAAGCAGGCTCTCGAGCAACACGATCCACCGCTCGGCTATCGGGCGGTGAAAAACGTATAGGCTATACGAGATCTTTCCCAGGAACTGCAACACTCGACCACCGAGGACGCTGCCAAGCGCATGACGGTGATTCACGGCGAGGATAAAAGCACTGACAACTACCGGGAGCAACTGAATAGGCGTATCGCGGGCCGCGACGATCGACGCCGCGATTGCCACGTACGCGACCGCGATGGCCTTCCAAGACACGCGCCTAGACATGACCCACCATGTCAACACGCCCAGAAAGAACTGGAACCACCGCTCGAGCGCGAGACCGTGGATAGGGAGTTCGATCCATCCGTGATTAACGCACAGCGACACCGCAAACAACGCTGCCCAGCCGAGGGTTGCCGCTCTTTCACGCAATTTGACTGAGAGGCGTGACTCGGTCGTTCCCCAAACGACGAGGAGGCCGACGAACATCAAATAGAATTGAATCTCGTAACAGAGAGTCCAGAAGACGGGTAGGATGTGGGGATAGCCGAGCAGATCCTGAGCATAGATCAAGTGCGCTAGGATCATTCCGATACTTGGAAATGGTGTCGGCCGGTAATACGCCGAGATCAAAGCAACAGTCGCGAGTTCCAGCGCGATGGCGAACCAGTACAGCGGATCCAACCGTATCGAGCGTCTGAGGGCGAACAAACCGAGATACTTGGCTGTGTAGACACCCTCGCGGACACTGAACGCGATCACGAATCCGCTGATGACGAAAAAGACCTCCACTCCGAGGCCCCCCTGCCGCACGACCGCCGCGATCCAGTCGGGGATCCATGCTGGTGCGACACGACTGAGCGTCATGTTGAAGTGGTAGACAACAACGCTCATCGCGGCGATGCCTCGCAAGCCATCGACGGTGCGAAATCGCGGTTGCGCGGATGAATTTGAAGTACTCATAATAAAACGACAATGCAGGATTGGTCCGTTCTCACGACTTCCAGTCGACCGTGCAGGCGTGAGGCACCCGACAGATCACCCAACGGAATTTCCCGGACGGCTCGGACGGAATCTCATCGACTATTTGCGTCTCCACCTTCATGGCCTGACCTAGCCGAAGCTGCAAACCAGCCTCGAGCTCACGTCGGTGATCGTCCGAAAAATCAGCTGAGGGGACGAGCTTGACGAGAACGTGATCTGGAGCATCCTGGATGATCTGCGACTTGAGGAGTTGGTCGAATGGCTTGAACGGGTGGGTTAGGACCGACGGCGACACGTACCGGCCGTCCGGTGTGACCACGATGTCCTCGGCCTTTGTCGCCACGTCGGCCAGGCGTCCGAGCCCTCTGCCGCAGGGACAGCGTTCGGAGTTTCGGATCGAAAGGTCGCACGTCCGGTATCGAATCAACGGCATGCCACGGTTCCAAAGCGTCGTCCCCGTCAGCATCCCTGGCATGCCATCAGGCACCTCGGCGCCAGAGTCGTCCACGATTTCCGTGACCCCGTACTCGTCGAATAAGTGCTTGCCGCCGTGCCGATCGCATTCGCCGGCGAAGATGACCCGTTCGGCGTGACCGTAGAAATCGAAGACCGGACATTCGAAGGCAGCGGTCAGTGCGTCACGCTGTGCGGCGTGCAGTGTCTCCGATGACGTGAAGACCGCACGAACACGGAGGCGGTCTCCGCGACGCAACAAATGCCTTGCTACGATGAACAACGTTGACGGATAGCCCTCCAAGAACTGAATGCCTCGGCGACGTATTTCCGCGACATACAAGGGAAGGGTCGCTTCATCGAGATGGAACGACGAGCACCAGAGCTGCTTTTGCACCGAGTTCGCGCGCCAGAACGGCGGCCGTTTCGCGTCCACCGGGACGATCACCCGGCCGAGGAAAAGCGCGCACCAATCGCCGAGCTCGAGGCCTGCCCATCGCTTCTGCCGCCAGTCGGCGGCGTTGCTCGCGATGACCATCGGGCGATCGTACCACAGACTCAACGGCGAACCCGTGGTCCCGCTGGTGTGACCATGAGTCAGCTGTCCACGAGACTCGGACAGAAGGTCGTCTCCCGCACCCCGGATATCCGCCTTGGTGATGGTGGGAAGTTGCGGCAGGTCCGAAGCGCCTTGAATCTGGCTGATCCGAACACCATGCTCGGCCCAACGGCGGCCGTAAAACGGAACCCGGTCGGCGGCGATCTGCACAATCAAACGCAGCCGCTCATCCTGCTGCTCTCGAATTCGTTCTGACGACCACCACTGCGAATCCTCCCAGGCTGCGAGCAGAGCCCGGAACTCGGCTCCAAACCGCTCACGCTTTAGACGCCAAGCGTACGCGTTGAGCAGGAGCACCTGGGCCCACGCCGGCGAACCGCGGTACACGCGATCGGTGAAACTCATCGCATTCTGGGACGTCTGGGTAGGAGCGCTGAATGAAGGGCCAGCAGTTCGGCGCTTTACACGCGGAGGGAACGAGAGCTTCGCCGCGCCACCACCGGCCTCAGCAGGCTTGACACGATTTACGCATCTCGCGTACTTGCACAACTATGCGATTTTGTCCGTCGGCCGCGCGACGCGATCATCCCTGCGGCATACCCCGGTTGAAAGTTAGCGCGCTACACGGACGTCCGGGCCGCCTGACAGGTCACCGCCAGCTTCTGGGGCGTCGCTAGGTGTGCGGCATTTGTGGTATCGCCCACGCCCGGGCGAGCACGACGGTTGATCACGAACGACTCGTCGCTATGCGCGACGTGATCGCGCACCGGGGCCCGGACGGGGTGGGCATCCACTGCCAACGCGGCGTCGGCCTCGGCCACCGTCGCCTGAGCATCATCGACCTTCAGGGTGGTGCCCAGCCGCTGTCTAATGAAGACGGCTCGGTTTGGGTCACCTTCAACGGGGAAATCTACAACTACCGGCAGCTGACCGAGCGGCTCCTCAGGCTCGGCCACAGGTTTCGCACCCATTGCGACACCGAGGTGCTCGTTCACGCATACGAGGAGTATGGAGAGGGCTTCGTTCGCGAGCTGAATGGCATGTTCGCGTTTGCCCTTCACGACGTGAATCGCCATCGCGTGATCCTGGCGCGCGATCATCTGGGCATCAAGCCGCTCTTCTATGCCCGAGTCGATGACACACTGCTCTTCGGGTCCGAGATCAAGGCGGTCCTCGCCGGATCAGGTGAAGCTCCAACCGTGAGGGCGGAGTCCCTGCAAGAGTACTTGGTGTTTCGATACGTCGCCGGGCAGAACACGTTCTTCGAGGGCGTCAAGCGCTTGCCTGCAGGACATCTGGCCGTTTGGGAAAATGGGTCCCTCGACGTCCGAAGCTATTGGTCGCCTCCTGTGTCGAGGCATCCGACGACAGCGACACTCGCCGCGGCGGCGGATGAGGTGGGGCGCGCTCTCGCGCAATCGGTCGACGCGCAAATGATGAGCGAGGTTCCGCTCGGCAGCTACTGTAGCGGTGGCGTCGACTCGGGGCTTGTCACAGGGTTCGCATCGCGCGCGAGCACCCATCGCCTGCAAACTTTCGCCGTCGGATTTCACGACAGGTCCTGGGATGAGAGTAAGCTCGCAGCCGAGACGGCTGCGCGATTCGGAACCGATCACCACACCGTCGTCGCCGAGCCAGCTGAGTTCCTTTCGCTATTGCCAAAACTGGTATGGCATCACGACGAGCCCCTGAGTCATCCCAACGCCATCCCGCTGTATCAGCTCAGTCGAGTGGCTCGCGAGTCGGTGACGGTCGTGCTCACTGGCGAAGGGGCCGACGAGCTCTTCTGCGGATACCCCCGGTATCACATCGCGCAGCTTCGGCAGGCCCTCGATGGCGTGCCTGCAGCTGCTCGCTCGCTATTCGCCGGCGCCGCGCGCCGCATGCCCGGCCATCGCGGTCGCAAGCTCGCCAATCTCGTGGATCGTTCCGTCGACGACGGACTGATCCTGAACTCCGCCTACGTCGCGCCCGAGCTCGTCGCTCGACTGACGGGCGGCTCGGTTGCGGGCGCCCTCGCTGAGCGCAAACGCATCCTCGACTCCGTTCGATCGACCCACGACGATGTGGACTCGCTGTCGCGCTACGAGCTGCTGACCTATCTCGGTTGCGCGCTCGATCGAATGGACCGGATGTCGATGGCTTGTAGCCTGGAGGGCCGCGTCCCGTTTCTCGACATCCCGCTTGTCGAGCTCGCTCTCGGGTTACCGACGTCATACAAGCTGGGACGCCGAGCGACGAAGCGGCCACTCAAGATTCTCGCCGACCGTGAGCTCAGCCCGATCGTCGCGCGACGCTCCAAATCGGGCTTCGGCGTCCCCCTCGGCGATTGGTTCCGGTCGCCAGTATTGGCACCGGCGATTGCACGCCTCGAGGATCCCGAGCATCCGGCGGCGGCGTACTTCGATCGGTCCATAGTCCAGCGTCTCGTTGCGGAGCACTCAGCTGGCGCAGCGGACCACGGCGAGGCGTTGTGGCTGCTGACGAATGTCTACGTGTGGCAGGAGGTCGTCGCCGGTGCGAGTGCTCAGCTGACCCCGTCCTCCTAGTCGAGCGGTAACATGCGGTCGGCGCTCAAGACGCTACTCGAGTTCTGTCTCGTTAGCTCGGGGTTCGCCCACATGAAGCGACGCCGCCTTGCAGGGCGTGTGCTCGTGGTTGCCTTTCACAATGTTGTCCCCGACGACGCTCAACCAAGTGGAGATCGACCGAATCATCTGCCGCTCTCGCGCTTTGCCGAGCTGATCGACGAGCTGAGTGCAACGCACGATGTAGTTCCGCTCGCCGATACTCTTGCCATGGCACCTGCGGCCACGGCGCGTCCTCGTGTGGCCATCACCTTTGACGACGCCTACGCCGGAGCGGTTCGACTCGCGATGCCCGAGTTGGCTCGCCGCCGGTTGCCGGCGACGATCTTCGTGGCACCGGCGTTCATCGGCGGACGCGCTTTTTGGTGGGACTCTCTTGCCGACTCATCGGGGCGCGGGCTCGAGCCCATCGCGCGCCAGCACGTTCTGACGGCTCTCGCGGGGGACAGCGATGCTGCGATGCAGTGGGCTGCGTCGGAGCGACGCGTGATCGCTGCCGTTTCCGCCGTGTTGCGAGCGGCATCCCTCGATGAGCTGCGCGAGGCAGCATCCCTCCCGGGCATCACGCTCGCTTCGCACAGCTGGAGCCATTCAAATCTCGCCGCGCTCGACGCCGCGCGCCTCGTGGATGAGTTGGAGCGCCCGCGCGCCTGGCTCGAGCAATTCACCCCAAATGTGCTCAACTGGCTGGCGTATCCGTACGGCATGTTCAACGACGCCGTGGCGAGTGCCGCGCGAACGGCAGGGTACGACGCGGCGTTGGCGATCGATGGCGGTTGGTACCCCGATCCCCGGACCAGCGATCGCTATGCCCTTCCCCGGCTCAACGTTCCGCACCAATTGAGTCGGCGAGGCCTCGCGCTGCGAGCAGCCGGTCTCCTCCTCGGATGACGGGTCGGACGAGCGGCTCGTCGTCTATCGCTCCGGAGCGCTCCCCGTTTTTCCACGTAGGCTTCCTACCTCCCATCCATGAGTCCTGCCCAGGTGAAACGGACGATCGTGCAGGTCATGCAGACTCGAGTCGAAAAGCACGGCAGCTACGAGGATTTCATGATTCGCCTCGCCATGAATTGCCGAGCTCGAGGGATCGAGCTGCACTTTGTCTTCCCCGACATTCGAACGGCAAGTGTTCGCGCCGCGATCGAGGCCGAAGGAGCGCGCATCTGGACCGTGAACGAAGATTGGGGAGCGCTCGCCGGCGCACGAGCGATGATGCGAGTGTTTCATGAGATCGGTCCAGACGCCGCGGACGTCCATTACAATGGCGCAGGGCCGTTTCTGCTCGTCTATCTGTACTGCCGGGCGAACGGCATCCCCGTCTCGATCCACTATCACGGTGAGATTCGGCCGATCCACACACTTCGCTGGCGCAATCGACATGCGTCGACGCTTCGGCTGCTCGGCTGGTTCGTACGACGCTACATCACCGTGTCACACGCCAATGCAGCGTTTCTGCGTGCGTTGAACGTCACAGGACCAGTCGATGTCATCTATAACGGAGTCGACGTCGAGCAGTTCCGGCGCCGCATACAGCCACGGCGAACGTCTGACATCGTGCGATTCATCTGCATTGGGTCGATCATCCAGCGCAAGCGCGTCGATGTCCTGCTTCGTGCGATCGACATCGTACGCCGCACCTCTCCCAACATTCATTTGACGATTGTCGGGGGCGGCGACGAGGAAGCGCATTGCAAGAGAATCGCCGCCGACCTTGGTCTCGGAGACACCGTCACCTTTGCCGGCCTGCTGAAAGACTTCCCGTACGATTTGCTCTCAACTTCGGACATGTTCGTGAGCGCATCGGAATCCGAATCGTTCGGGCTGATGTTCGCGGAAGCGATGTGCTTCGAGTTGCCTGTCGTAGCCTGTGAGGTAGGTGGCATTCCAGAAGTCGTGCTGAACGGCACGACCGGCATCCTGGTGCCTCCCGGCGATCCCCAAGCATTTGCTGACGCCGTGCTCCGGTTGGTGAACGATCCCGACCTCCGCCGGCGCATGGGCGCAGCTGGCCTCAGACACGTACGCGAAAACTTCGAGCTGGCCGACCGAACCGCCGAAGTGATCGCGCTGCTGGCTCGAGACATTGACAGTCGCCAGGGGCCGACTGTGGCCGCGAAATAGCTGAACCGCGTTGAAGCATCTCTAATCCGGAGCGGCGCCCGGTTTTTGGGCCCGCGAGGGCGCCAGCTTGTTGCGAAGCGTGTCGGCTACGAGTTGCAGCAGGATTCTGGGCGGTGTTCTCCACGCGTTCGCGAGCGCGAAGCGATATGACGCGAGGCGCTGTCGGCGCCAGGTACGGCGAATCGCATTGGCGTACTCAGTCGCTGTGAGTACCGGGAGCTCACTTGACGGCATTGGCGGAACCGCGGGCTCAGCGGTCAGAACCGGTCGATAATCGTCTTGCAGGTGCGTTGCGCTGATCGCTGCGCTCTTCACACTTGCACCGTCGATCGTGCAGCGGACGATCGCCCCCGTGCGGAACGGCCGATACCACACCATGTCGCCGATGAAGTTCCCAAGGGAATACGCGACGATCCCGCGCCGGTACTGTTCGACGGGCCGCGTGACGTGCGGGTGGTGACCGAGGATCATCCTCGCGCCTGCATCGATGATCGCATGCGCGAGCGCAACTTCGTCCTCGCTCGGCGCCGGCACGAACTCTTCGCCCCAATGGAGCGACACGAGGACTGAGCAACCTGTTGCCGCGAGGCGAGTGACATCGGTGACGATCGACTCCCGATCGCCCTCGGCGTATGGTGGCACGTCCGGAGAGTACTGGCGAGGCCGCAAACAATAGCCAAGGACTCCGACGCGCCCACCGAGCACCATCGCAGGGTCGCTGGCCCAGCCGTTCGACCCTCGAATGCCGCAACAAGCGATCCCAGCGGATGCCAGCGCCGCGACCGTCGCATGAAATGCCTGAACGCCATGTTGGGTCGCATGGTTGTTCGCAACGTTCATGACGGTGAACCCAACCGCCCGAAGGTCCCTCGCAAATGCGGCGTCGCCTCGGAGCTGAAGCCCCTCACGGCTGGCCTCGCCGGGACGCGGGGCCTCTAACGACGTTTCGAGGTTGCCGAACACGACATCGGTCCCCTTAGACGAATCTCGCACGACGCCGAGCAGGTTTGCGATCGGACGTGCGCGATAGCGGCTATAGAAGCCGTACCCGACCGTGGTCGGCGAGTCGCCGAGCTGAAGATCGCCGACTGCGAGCACGGTTACTGGACTGGAAGTCATGTCGTCGTACAACACGGCGAGGGATCGGGCAAAATAACCTGTACTCGAGACATACCCTAGCCATCAACGCGCGGAGCGCGTGCATTATATTGTCCGTTGCGCGCTCAGAGGCTGCCGGCCGGTGGCCGCATAACCGCAAGATCTCTTGTCACTTGGGCGCGCTCCTACCGCAATGACCGCTATCCCAGCCCTGAGCTCTCCGCTGTCCGCAACGCACGCGGCAACGCGGCGCGTGCCGCGCCGCGCGGAGCGCACCGGGCTCGACCTGTTCAGGCTCTGCCTGAGCGCGGGCATTGTCTTGAACGTCAGCCGCATTCACCAGATCTACCCTTGGTTGTCGGCGCTCCGACCCCAGCTGACGCTCACGTTCCTTTCGCTCGTCGCCGCGTTCATGAGCCGGAGGGCGCTTGCTTCGCCCGCGTGGACTCGCCACTGGCTCACGAAGATCATCTACGCGCTCACGGCAGCCGCGATGGCGTCGATCGCGTTCGGCATTTCGCAGGGCCAGGCATTTTGGTTCTTCGAGGAGAACTATTCGAAAGTACTCATTAGCTGTTTCCTGCTGATGGCCGCGACGCGTGACGCTCGCGACGTCCGAACGTTCATGTGGGCATATGTCGTCGGCGCGGCCATTCTCGTCTGGATGGCCATCTTCCGCTTTGACCTTGTGATGGACAACAACGGGTTGGCCAGGCTGGCCAACCTGGAAACGTGGGACGCGAACGATATCGGAGTCCTCCTGCTGATCGGCTTGGGACTTTGTCTGCTCCTGTTTCGCACGTCCGGAGTTTGGGGCAAGCTGTGCACGGCTGTCGTGCTCGTGGGCATCGGCGACGCGATGGCGCGCAGCGGCTCCCGTGGCGGCTTCATCGGCCTGGGATGCGTCCTTCTGGCGTTCATCGTATCGCTGAAGCACGTCCACTTTGCGCGACGGATCTCCATCGTGGGGCTCATCGCGTTCAGTCTTTTTCTCGCCGCCCCCGCAGGTTATTGGAAGCAAATGAGCACCATCACGGCGCCAAAGGACGACTACAACTGGAGCTCGGCGCAGGGTCGGCGAGAGTTGGCCATTCGCGGGATGGGATACATGATGAGCTATCCCATCTTCGGCATCGGTGCCGGGAACTTCGGGCGCGCTGAGCTGACCATTTCGCCACTTGCGGGCCAGACCGGAATCCGCGAATCCGCCGCGCACAACACGTACGTGCAGGCCGGCGCTGAGATGGGGGTTCCGGGATTCCTGTTGTTCATCGTCCTGACGTTAGGGGGCATCGTAGTTCCTTGGAGATTGCGGCGAAAGATTCCACCTTCGTGGCGCAGCGGCAGCCCCGATGAGCAATTCCTCTTTCAAGCAGCGATGTATCTTCCGCTCGCGGCGATCGGCTTCGCCGTTCCGGCCTACTTCGTATCGTTCGCCTACGCTGATCCGGTCTACATTCTCGCCGCAATGGCGGTGAGTCTCACCTGCTGCGTGGCAGCGAAGACTAGACTACCGCGAGGCGATGCTCGGCCGGCCGCCCGACGCAACGACGGTTTCCGCGGTCGCCGCCAAGTTGCGCGGCCGCGGGCAGTACGGCTTGCCTCGACCCGCGTCGCTGCCGCGACCCGGCCACCGGCAACTCGACCGACCCTGCCAACTCCGTCGTGACCGCGGTCCCCATACTCGTAACCGATGGACACCTACGCCCTGCGCTCGCCGTAGTTCGGTCGTTGGGACGCGCCGGCTACGCCGTACACGTCTGCGCAGAGCACCGCTTGAGCATCGCGGGTGCGTCACGATACGCTGTTTCCCACGCCGTTGTCCCGAACTCGCTCGCCAAGCATCAGGCATTCGTCGATGCAGTCGCCGCCAAAGCGCGCGAGGTGCAGGCGAAGTTGGTTCTGCCGATCTCGGACGAGTCGATGCTCGCGTTGCTTCCCGCAGCGAGTCGCATTATGCCAGCGAAGATTCCCTTCGCTCAGATCGACGTCTTTCGCACAGCCGCCGACAAAGCGCATGTATTGAATCTCGCATCCACGCTGGGCATGGCGACCCCTGAACAGCTTCGACTGGACTCTCCTGCCGCCGCCTCGTCCTTCGACTACGAAGCAGTGCCGTTGCCGATCGTCGTAAAGCCAGCACGCTCGGTCGCTGGAACGGGTGCCGGCGCGATCAAACTCGGCGTCCGGTACGCTCAGACCCCGCGTGAGCTCGAGGGCATCGTGCGCGAGATGCCTGAGGGCGCGTTTCCTTTGTTGCTCCAACGCCGAATTCGCGGGGCAGGCACTGGCGTCTTTCTGCTCGTCTGGGGTGGCAAGACGGTCGCGCGCTTCGCACATCGGCGAATCCGAGAGAAGCCCCCGTCAGGCGGCGTCAGCGTGTGTGCCGAGAGTGTCGAAGCAGACTCCACGACCGTGGCCCAGGCCGAGGCGCTGCTGGCGGCATTGAACTGGTGCGGCCCCGCGATGGTCGAGTTCAAGGAAGACGCCCAGTCCGGCGTGCGGTATTTGATGGAGATCAACGGGCGATTCTGGGGCTCGCTCCAGCTGGCCATCGACGCCGGCGTCGATTTTCCGGCCTTGCTGGTCGGTGCAGCGCTCGGCCGCCCACTATCGCCCCCTCCACACTACACCGTCGGATTGCGCGAGCGCTGGTGGTGGGGAGAGGTCGATCATCTGATCGCCAGACTTCGCAGTGAACGCAACGACACTGCGCTCCCCTCCCTTGGGAAGGCGGTTTGGGACTTTCTGGTGAATCGGTCGCGCGCACAAAACGAAGTCTTTCGTCGTGACGATCCCTGGCCGGCGATTGTCGAGAGTGTGGCATGGGTGCGCGGGAGATAGTCGCGGTGCCCACGGCGGCGTCGGGCCCATTGCGGGTCCTTCATCTCGTTCAGAATCTCAACTACGGCGGCATGGAGCGCCTGTTGTTCGAGATGGTCCGGCTGGCTGATCGGGACCAGTTCGAGACGCACGTCATGCCCCTCTCGTACGTCGGCCGGTTTGGCGACGGTATGTCGGAGTTTGCGTCCGTTCGAGTCGCGAGCCCCATGGGCCGGTTCTCTCTGCTTCGCCCCGCATCCCTTGCCCGCGATATCGCCGCGATCGCGCCAGACGTCGTGCACACGCATTCGGGCGTATGGTACAAGGCGTCGCTCGCGGCGCGAATTGCCGGCGTGCCTTGGCTCATCCACACGGAGCACGGCCGTGCCGTCGATGACCCATGGATTGCGCGAACGCTGGATGGCATCGCGTCCCGGCGCACCGATGTCGTCGTCGCGGTCTCGGATGCGGTAGGCGAGATCCTGCGCCGTGAGGTCTCCCGACGCCCGGACCGCGTTTGCGTCATCCGCAATGGTGTCGACACGGAGCTATATCGTCCCCTGCCGGACGATGGCGCCCTCCGGCAGGAGTTGGGATTGTCTTCAACGGGGCCGATCATTGGAAGCATTGGTCGGCTCGAGCCAATCAAGGGCTACGAGGTCATGGTCGACGCGTTCGCGGAATTGCAGCGCGGCTGGCAATCGAGCGCGGAACGTCCGGTGCTCGTGATTGCGGGCGACGGTTCCGAGCGAACAGCCCTCGAGACTCGAGCAGAAGCGGCAGGTTGCTCGAGCTACATTCGGTGGCTCGGTTGGACCGACGACGTCCAGCGTCTTCACCGCGCCTTTACCGTCTTCACGATGTCGTCGCACAGCGAGGGAACTTCCATCAGCCTGTTGGAAGCGATGAGCGCAGGGCTGTGTCCTGTGGTGACTGACGTCGGCGGAAACGCGGCGGTGCTCGGTACGGCACTCCGTCACCGACTCATCCCCCGAGCGAACTCGACAGCGTTGTGCCGGGCATGGATCGAGGCGCTCGACCAGGCGCGCGCGCGCGAGGTCGACGCGCGCGTCGCTCGGTCTCGAGTGACCAGCGAGTTCACCCTCGAGGCAAGCGTTCGTTCATACGAGCGCCTGTACTGTCGAGCCGGCTCGTCGGCGCATTCGGAATGAGAATCGCCCACGTCCTCGCTCCGGCGGAGGTCGGAGGTCTCGAACGGGTTGTACAAGGATTGGCGATGGCACAGCATCGCGCGGAGCATCGCGTGGTCGTGGTGCCTATCGTCGAGACTTGGACTCAAGGCCATCCGTTCGGCATTCCGCTCGTTCGTGCCGGAGTTCCGATCGAGCCATTCGAGACGCCTCCGCGGTCTTACATACGGGAGCGACGCATGCTGATCGAACGGCTTTCTACGAATCGACCGGACGTGATTCACACACACGGCTATCATGCCGACGTAGTGGCCGCGTTGGCGGCACGTCGCCTCGGGCTTCCGATGGTGACGACGGTCCACGGGTTCACCGGCGGTCCGTGGCGAAATCGCGTCTACGAGTACGTCGACTGCCTGGCATTTCGCCGCTTCGACGCGGTGGCCGCCGTTTCTGCGCCACTCGCCGCCACGCTGCTTCGATCAGGTGTGCCGGAATCACGACTGCACGTTGTCCAGAACGCCTGGGGCCAACTCTCCCAGCCACTCGACCGAACGGCCGCACGCCGTGCGTTGCAGCTGCCACCTGATGAGTTCGTGGCTGCCTGGGTCGGCCGAGTCTCTCGCGAAAAGGGCTTGGACGTACTCATCGAAGCACTACCGTCGGTCGCCGATCTACCACTGCGCCTGTGCGTCGTCGGCGACGGTCCAGAGCGCGCAGGATGCGCGGAGCAGGCATTGCGGTTGGGCGTCCACGACAAAGTCCGGTGGGCTGGCCGGGTCAATGAGGCAGGCCAGTACTTCGCGGCATTTGACGCCTTCGTTCTGAGCTCGCGCACAGAAGGAGTGCCGATGGTCCTCTTCGAAGCGATGGCCGCCAAGGTGCCAATCGTCGCCACCGCTGTCGGTGGAGTCCCGAGCGTGCTCGGCCCGGAAGAGGCCCATCTCACTCCGTCGGATCGCCCCGATGCGCTCGCTTCAGCCATCCGCCGAGTCGTGACCGACGGCCCGGATGCGCGTCGACGTGCAGCGGCCGCAGCGAAGCGACTGGAAGTAGAATTTGGAGAGCCCGCTTGGCTCGCGCGCTATGACGCAGTGTATGAAGCGGCCATCAGCCGGCATTCGCGCGGCCCCGTGAACCCCTCTGGCCTGGAGCAGTAGTGGCGAACGTGTTGCAACCCACGGCTACGACTCCTGCGGTGCTCAATCCCGGCGTCGCGATCCCGCCAAGCCGTCCCGAGGCTCCGCCGCGCGCTCAACGGTTCAGGACCATCGATGGTTTGCGTGGAATCGCCGCGCTGAGCGTCGTGATCTTCCATCTCAACGTCGCCATCAGCCGAAGCGCGCCGAACTGGTTGCCGGCCTGGCTCTCGTCCGTCGTCAAACAAGGCGGGATGGGAGTCGACATCTTTTTCGTGATCAGCGGCTTCGTCATCGCGTACAGCGTCCGGGACGGAGATTATTCCGCGCGGTACCTTGGGCGCTTCGCACTCCGCCGCTCGATCCGGCTCGATCCGCTGTATTGGTTCGCGATCTTCCTCGAGCTTGGACTGATCGTCGTCTCGGCCGCCCTATTTCCAGGGACGGCGCCCTTCCCCCCGTTAAGAACGATTCTCGCGCACTTTGTGTATGCGCAGGATCTCCTCGGCTACGGTGACATCCTCGCCGTTTTTTGGACGCTCACGTTCGAGATTCAGTTCTACCTCTTTTTCGTCGGACTGCTCGTTGCATGGAAGCGTTGGCACGGGCTGATCCCGCTCTCCTCGCGGCGCTATGTCGTCGCCACCGCGCTCGCAGCGTTGTTCGTCATCTCGCTCGTCCTTCGCTTTTCGACCTGGCATCTGCCAATTCCCGGCGTCGCGCTCCTCCGGTGGTTCCAATTCTTCCTCGGAGTGCTCACTTGGTGGGCGCTCTCACACCGCACATCAGTCGTCCCGCTCATTGCGGCCTATTGCGGTATCGGCGGCGCCCTGATCGTGTATCACGCAAGCCCGCTACAACTGCTGCCGGTCGTTGTCAGCGCGTTCATTCTGACGGTGGGCTCGTGCCAAGCCCTCGACCGCGTTCTGTCGAATCGTCCGATTCAGTTTCTTGGAGCGATCTCGTACAGCCTCTACTTGCTGCACGGACCGGTTGCGGAGCGTTGGGTGGCGTTGTTGGAGCGCGTCATTGGGTCACGCTTCGGAGTGGCGTGGGGGTGGTTGGCCTTTGTTACGGGTGCTGCGATAGCGATCGGTGTGGCAGCCCTCGCCTGGCGGTTCATCGAGGCGCCGACCATGCGGCTTAGCCGGCGGATTCGCCTGCCGGTTGTGCGGCCAGGAGCTCATGCCGGCGCAAGTCGCGCCGAGCTCAGCCCGTCTTGAGTGGGTTTAGTAGCCGACGTTCCGCGATGCTTGAGAATCTCCGGCGGCGAGCAGTACTTTCGGAAGCCTCGAGGCGATAGCTCCGGCGACGACACTGGAGCCACGATCGTCGAAGTGAACGAAGTCGCCGAAGAGGTCGGCTCGCCCCCCCACTCGCCTTTGGATGTCGATCAGGCCGACGTCATTGCATTTGGCGTAGGTCCGCATTCGCTCCGCCGCCTCCAACTCGAAATTCAATAGCGCTGGGATCGTCGCCCTGTCAGTATACTGATGCCACGCCAAGAGCAGGATGTCGTTCGCGTCCTGCGGCGGGACGGTGAATCGCATGGCGTGCGTCATGATCACGGGCGTCGCGCCGGATGCTCGAACGCTGCGTACGAGCGTGTCCAGATCGGACATGAAGTCATCGAGCCGTGACTCGGGCGGCGTGCGAAAGAACCACGAGGCGGGTTTGCCCGCCGTGTCTCTCACAATCCACCGCGCCAGTCGCCGGCGCTGGATGATGTCTGGCGTGTGGATGACGTTGTGAAGCTTCTCGAGCAACCGAGGCCGCGGAGGAACGGGGCGGCTCGGGACGGCGCGACCAGGCATCGGCGCCCAGGCGCGGCTGGGATCGGCGGCGCCCAGATAGTAAGTCGGCGACGGATAGATGAGGACGACGCCGGGGCGAAAGCGCGTCAGGTAATTCTCCCACAGGCGAAGCTGCGCCCTGAGCCCTGCGCCGACGATAGCCGCGTTGATAACTTGATAGCAGCCGCGCGACCGTAAGCTGTCCGCCAGCTGTGCCGGATATTCTTGGCCGTCGGACTCGTAGAGGCCGAAGGTTTCGGACGCGCCGAGCACCATGATCCGCGTGCAGTCCGGAGGCGGGGCCAGCGTGACGTCTGGGCCTCGAAAGCCGAAGTTGTCGAGTCGCCACTTCTCGTAGTGCCCGTTCGGCCGGCCTCGTGTCCCGAACCAATCTTGGAGCTTGAGATCGTGATCGTAGTCGGGCGTATGCGTGAACGGCACGTCGCTACGGATCCAGTCGTCGACCCGCGCAGCAAGTTCAGCAGCCACAACCGCGGTCAGCCCGAGAGCGCCCACGGCAATGAAAGTGCGAAATCTCATGATGGAAGTACGGAGGTAGGATCGCGGCGTGTGACAAACCCATCGAACGAGCGTCTTCCGACCGGAATTCGAGGTCTCGCTCCCTTGAACCTGCTGCGCCGCCCCGTCGTAATGTGACGCCTGGGCTTCTGGTGCGGCAACGGCCGCACCCCTCCCCCACCCCACCCCCCTTCCGCTTCTCCAGCTCGTCCAGTTAGGCCGAACCCGGCCTCGACCGAATGTTATTCAACAGCTACATCTTCATCTTCGCCTTCCTGCCAGTCGCGTACTCCGTCTACTGGCTGCTGCGGACGACCCGCGCCCGGTACGCGTGGCTCGTTGTCACCGGGTACGTCTTCTACAGTTATTGGAACCCCTGGTTCTGCCTTCTCATGGCGTTCTCGACGCTCGTCAGCTTCTTGGCGGGCTTGGGATTCCTGCGGTGGGACGACCGGTGGCACCGGAAGCTCTGCCTGTGGGTCCCGGTCACGGTTGACCTGAGCCTCCTCGGGTTCTTCAAGTACGCCAACTTCGCGCTAGCGTCGACTCGGCAGGCCGCAGGCGCGTTCGGCTGGGATCTCAACGTTCCGCACTACAACATCATCCTCCCGATTGGAATCTCGTTTTACACCTTTCATACGATCTCGTACATCGTCGATAGCTATCGCGGCAACATCAAGCCGACGCGGAATCTCATCGAATTCGCCGCGTACGTCTCGCTGTTTTCACAGCTCGTGGCGGGACCGATCGTGCGCTTCCGCCAGATCGAGGAAGACCTCGAGAGCATCGGCGTCGCCGACCGACAGCGCTGGCTGTATCGGGGCGTCCGATTCTTCGTGATCGGGTTGGTCGAGAAGGTCGTCGTTGCGGACTATCTCGCGCACTTCGTCGATCCAGCAATGGCGAGCTACGCGAGCCTTTCGACGCTTGGCGCCTGGGCAACGGTTCTCGGCTACACCTTCCAGCTGTACTTCGATTTCGCGGGCTACAGCTCGATGGCGGTCGGGCTCGGATTCCTGTTTGGATTGCGAATCCCGCAAAACTTCAACTCGCCGTACAAGGCGCTCGACCCGTCGGACTTTTGGCGCCGCTGGCACATCTCGCTCTCGACATGTCTTCGCGACTACCTCTACATTCCGCTCGGCGGCAACCGGCGCGGCGTCTGGAAGACCTATCGCAACTTGTTCATTACGATGTTGCTCGGCGGGTTGTGGCACGGCGCGAACTGGACCTTCGTGGTGTGGGGTGCGTACCACGGCATCGGGCTGGCGCTCTACCGCCGATTTGCGGACACTTGGGATCGCGCGCCCACGGCGGTGCGGCAACTGGGCATGTTCCTGTTCGTCGTCGTCGGCTGGGTGTGGTTTAGGTCGCCAAGCTTGACCGTGGCGATCGCGCTGTTCCACCGCATGTTCCTCCCCGTCGGCGGCGCGATGCTTCCGCAGGTCAACGTTTTCGCCGCTCTGATCCTCGTCAGCGCTTGGTGGAGCATGGTCGGGCCTAATGCATTCGACATCGATCGCGCGTGGGTCTGGCGGCCTCGGACGGCCCTCGCTCTCGCCGCGGCGTTTGGCGCTTGCCTGGCGATCATGGCGGGAGGCTCTTCGCCATTCCTCTATTTTCAGTTCTGACCTGACTCAGCTCCAAGTCTTCCTGGAAAAGGAGCGGATCTCGCGAATGGCGATGCTGCGATTCCAACCCCCACGCTTCTAAATGTCACCTAATCGCCAGCCGAGTCGAAACCAGTGAGCCCCGCGGACGTCAGACCCGACGCCCGGGCGCCAAGTGTCCCGGAGCCAAAGGCTCCGGCCCGCGTCTCGTTCATTCTTCCGGCTCGGAATGAAGAGCGCCATGTCGGCAACGCCATTGCGTCCATCAAGCAGTTCTGCCCTCCAGATCTTCTTGCCGAAATCATCGTCGTCGACCACGGTTCAACCGATGCCACGAGGGCGATCGCGGCGTCAGCGGGAGCGATCGTGCTTACGCCTCGCGTGTCGACGATCGGTTCTCTTCGAAACGAGGGTGCCAAAATCGCCACCGGCAACGTCTTCGTCTTTCTCGACGCTGACGTGACGCTTACCGAGGCATGGGCGGCTGATGCGCGCGACGCAATCAATCAGTTGCTCGCGCAACCGGCATTGATCTCGGGGTCCAATTGTGACGCGCCCGAGAGCTCGAACTGGTTCCTGAAGTACTGGTTTAGCGAGATTTCGCGCGATCATAGCGCCAACAGCATTGGGTCGGCGCACATGCTCGTCACGCGCTCGCTCTTCGAGTCTCTTGGAGGTTTCGACCCTCGGCTCCGCACGGGGGAAGACCCCGATCTGTGCGAGCGCGCAAAGCAAATCGGCGGGGCCACCGAGGCGCGGCCATCCCTCCGTGTCGTGCATCATGGCTACCCGCTCACTGTTCGCGCGTTCGTCCGTCGCGAACGTTGGCACGGCGGCGGCGACACGACGAGCCTGATGCGCGCGCTCAGCTCGAGAATCGTTTGGATGACGGCGGCCTTCATTCTGCTGCACGTCGCCTTCTTCGTCGGCCTCGTCGTGTCGCTGCCGCTAGCCGCTGCGGCCTTCGGCCTCCTGCTGGCCCATCTCTACGTCTCGGCCCGCGTCAGGTTCACTCATCTTCAGCGTATTCCATTCACCCGGGTGCTCCCAATTCTGTACTTATACTACTTCGGCCGGACCCTGTCGTTCATTCATGTGCGCGAGCGGGGCGAACGGTGACGACGCACCAGCGTCATGCGCGCTCGGCGTCCGTGACCGGTGCGAGCTCGTAGAATCGTGCCTAAATCGATTTGCGTCGTGGGCGGGGGCCTTGCCGGTGGAATCATCGCGTCGACATTGGCCGCGGCAGGTCATTCGGTGACTCTGCTCGAGCAGGGCACGGCTCCTGCGCCGCTCGTTCCGACGGACGAAACCTGGGAAGGCGGCGGGTTGAAATCGACGTTCACACGCGGCGAGGGAGTTGGCGGCAGCTCGAACTATTGGCATGGCGGTTTGATCACCCTCGATCGTTCGGATGTCGAAGGGGCCTTCAGCGGCGGCTCGAAATTTCCGATCAGCTACGAAGAGCTGAACCGCTACTACGCCCGCGCGCTCGCGCTCATGACGGATGGTGAGATCACTCTTGCCGATTTGCAGCCGCGTACGAGCCGGGAGGCGCCGCTCCCGCTCGATGAGACGCATTTCGAACTCAAGCCACTCGTTTTTCCCTCGATCCCTTTTTCAACGCGGCCGATGTTGGAGCGGGCGGAGAGCGAGCACGGGCTTGAAATAGTCCTGTTCCAGGTCGAGCGGCTGGTGTTCGCGAATTCCGGCGTCGCTGCGGCGGCGGAGGGTATCGACCTCCGAACGGGTAGCCGACGACAAATCGCGGCGGACCTGTTCGTCGTGTGCGCCGGAGGCATTGGATCGCCAAAGATCCTATTGCGAACCGTGAGCGCAGCGCCGACGCTGGCCCGGCTGCCCATTGGGCGTAACCTGATCGATCACCCGACGGGATTCGTCTTCAAGGCACGTCTTCGACGACGCGTGAATCTCAAGAGCATGTTTGGCGCTCGCTGTGGAAGGTCCGGTCGCTTCCGGCGCCGCTGGGGAATCAAGCTGCGGCCGGAGCATCTCGGAGTCTCAGCGGAACGCAACCATGTGCTGTATTTGCGCCCCGCGTTTTCCATGAGGAATCCGCGCGACTACAACGCCCTGAAGAACAAGCTCGTCGGCTACCGCGGGCGTAGCGTGAGCCTGTGGGACAAGCTTCGATTGCTCAGGTATTTTGATTTGCTCGTCGAGGCAGTGAACTTTCGCTGGGGGCTCGTCTCCTCCGTCAGCCACGTCGCGGGTTTCGTCTTCGCGGAACAGCTGCCCGACTCCACCGACCGGATCTCGCTGCGCTCGGACGGCAACTATGCGGTGCACTGGACCATCCGGCCGGACGATGAGACATCCCTTCGCCAATTCCTGACTGCGTTCTTCGAGCGGCACGCGGAAAGCTTTCGAGATTACGTCTTTTTCCCTGGATTGCTCGATTCCGGGGCTCACCACTCCGGCGCCTGCCGCATGGCCGACAACCCTGCGGACGGAGTCGTCGACGAAGGCTTCCGGGTGTTCGGGACGCAGAACGTGTTCGTCGCAGATGCATCTGTCCTCGCGTTTCATGGACACGCGAACACCGGATTGACGATTGCAGCGATGGCGCTTAGATGTTGCGACGTCTTGCGTGCCGATGCTGATCATCACGCGCCGCGCGCGACCTGAGGCTGACTCGTCGTCATGAGCCACCGTCGCAACCCGAAGGGCGCGATTGACTTCCCGTTCAAGCCCGGCTCCACGACATACCTTGAGTTGCCATGACCCTCTTCGCCGGCGTCTTCGCGCGCCATCGCGGTAACTCATTGCCCGACGGTTTGTGCGAAACTTTGGATCGCGCCATCTCGCGCGATCGCTCTGAAAAGCGCCAGATCGCTCGCGACGATCGATGCTACGTGGTGAAGATCGACGTCGGAGCGTTCGGCGTTCCAGCATTCGTGCAGGATGACATCGGGTTCGCAGCGCTCGCGGGCGAGCCGTTGTTTGCCCAAACTGGTAGCGCCCGGTCTTCGCGCATGCGCGACCTCGTGCAACTCCACGAGAGTCTCGCGCAACAGGATCTCGCGCCGTTATCTCGGGGGCGCGGGGTGTATTGCACTGTTCAGTATCGGCGTGCATCCGGATCGCTGACGCTCATCGCGGACAAGCTCGCGATTCGACCGCTCTATTACTGGGTCGACGACCAGTACGTCGTCTTCGCCACGGCATTGCGGGTTCTCGAATCCGTAAGTGAGCTTCGCAAGGCAATGGACCTTCGCGGCGTGACGGAGATGGCGGCGTTCGGGTTTCCACTGGCCGACAGATCGCCATACACGTCGCTTCGACTGATGATGCCCGGTGAGATCATCGACTTCGAGGATGGCGGCGAGCGACACGGGTCATACTGGCGATGGGACGATCTGCCGGCTTCAGCGGAGCCGGAGGATTCACTGATCGACGCCGCGTATCGCGCATTCACGGACGGCGTGCGCCTGCGAAGCGGGAACGACACGGCTACGGTCGCCTTTCTGAGCGGCGGACTCGATTCGCGCGTCGTTGTCGGGGCGCTGCGCGATCAAGGCCTCGACGTTCACACGTTCAACTTCGCATTGACGGGCACGCAGGATCAAGTTTTCGGCGCCAAATACGCCGCGTCTGCGGGAACGATCCACGTCGAAGCACCGATGCAGCTCGACCGTCCGATGTGGTCAATGATGATGGCTGACGCGTGGAAGGTTGCGTCGAAGCAGGTCACGCGGATGCCTGAGCGGCCGCGGATCGTTTGGTCTGGCGATGGCGGAAGCGTCGTCGCCGGGCACGTTTACTTGGATGCGGCACTCGTCGACTTGGCGCGTAGCGGCTCAGTACGAGACGTAGTCGAGCAGATGAATCGTCGCTGGGGCGGGGAGGTGCTCCGGCGAGTCCTGCAACCGAGTGTCGCGAACTCGGCGCGCGATGCAACACGTCGAGGGTTGACGGCGGAATTCGAGCGCTTTCGAGGCATAGACGCCGGCCGGAGACTGCACTTACTGCTCTTGTATAACGACCAGCGCCGTCACTTGGCCGAACACTTCGAGGACATCGACCTCCACCGCCTCGAATTCGAGTTGCCATTCTTTGATAGCGAGTTCGTGGCAGCAATGGTCACGGCGCCAGTTGATCTCTGCCTGGGCCACAAGTTCTACATGCGGTGGCTTCAGCGTTTCCCGGCGAGCTTGCGGTCCGTTCCGTGGCAGACCTATCCAGGCCACGAGCCATGTCCTCTGCCCATTCCCCAGGAACTTGGATATCAGTGGGCGGCACGCGGATACGCGGGGAATCTCAAGAGGGTGCGACGCGTGGCTCGGCTCCAGGAAGCGCAAAGCGTGTTGTTGACGACTCCGTTCCCGAAGCCATTGATCAGGCGCAACGCTCTGCGAATCGCAGTCTGGTTGTACCGCTTACGACTGCGCGACCTCGGCTACCTATTTCGAACCGTCGAGTTGTATTCTCGATACTGGCGCAGAAGCGATGGCAGGATTGCCGCCTCGGCCATGAAGGCGGACGGGCGGCAGCGGCCGTGAGCTACGGCCTGAGGTTGCGTCAACTGATCAGTTGGCGCAACCTCAGGCCTGAGCCCGCAAACTCTCGATGAGCGAGATGATCCGCGCGCCGCGCACAGCGTACACAATTCCGACGTATACACCGGCACCCGCGACAACCTCGAGGACAAGGCGAACGATCAGGCCACCGCTCGGCCACGCTTGGTGAATCAACAATACAACGGCCGACATCGCCACGGACGCCACAGTTGGCACTGCGAGAGGCTGCAGAAATTCAACGAGCGATAGGCCGCAAGTCTGGAGTGCGTGTCGTGAGTAAAAAGCGAAAGAGGCGACCGGATACCCCAGTAGCCAAACGACAGCGACGCCAGTAGTTCCCCAAACACTGCCAACAACGAACAAGATCGGAAGCACGATCGCCATCTCGATCGTGCCTTGCATGTTTCTTCTCGTCTGCCCGGTGGCGATCAGCACTTGATTCAGAATGGGCACGGTTGATCTGAGGATCGCTGAAAGGGCGAGGATGCGGAGCGGAAGAACCGCCGGCTGCCAGCGTGCGCCAAGAACGCCGGTCAGGAAATCGCCGGCGACGAGTGCCAGACCAATAGACGCCGGCACCGCAATTACGCCGATGCCTTCGGTCAGGCTGAGCACGTATCGTCGAAGTGCGTCGCGGTCATCTTGCACTCTGGCGAAGATCGCTGGCGTAGCACGCGCGACAAGAGACGCGACCTTGTCCACGGGTAGGCTTGCCAGCGTCCATCCGATTGTGTAGGCACCAAGCGCTACATCGCCAAGTCGCCTGCCGACGACGGTCATGTCGGCGCTACGAAAAGCGTACCACGCAAGGCTGCCGCCCGTGACATGGGCGCCGAAGAACACCGAGTCCTTGATCGTCGTCAACGGAGAAGGCCAAGACAGGCGATGATTCCGAACCCGAAGCGCGAGGATCGTCGACGCGATGCGGCCCGCAACGAGGCCGACGACGATACTCCAATACCGCCAACCAAGGACGGCCAGCACGAGAGTTACGATCGTCTGAGTAACGGCCTCCGCTGCATCGACTGACGCGAGCGTCCGAAATCGAAGCTCCCGCGTGAGTAAGGACCGAGGCAGTACCTGAAAAGAGCTCGTTAGAAATGTCGTGCTCAGAACGATGACGACGTCCCGGACGGCTGGTTGCCCGAAGAACGAGGCAACGAGCGGCGAGCCGAGGACAGCCACAATGAAGATGACTGCGCCGAGCAGAACAGTCAGGCCTCCCAGCTTCGAAATCTGTTCATCGCTGAGGTCGCGGCGTTGAACCACCGCGGCGCTGAGCCCGAACTCGTTCACGATCTGAACGAGCCCGATGAAGATCGTCGCCATCCCGCAGATGCCATAGTCTGTCGGGCTAAGCAGCCGAGCAACGACCAGCGTGGATAGCCAGCTGAGCGCCTGGGTGACGGCCTTTACGCCACCCGTCCAAGCGATGCCCCCCACGAGAGAGCGGTCGAGATCGGTGGCCCCTACGGCCGACGGGGGGCTATCGAGCTTGATCGCGTCGTCCGACGGGGGAACCTGAGTGGTCACGGTCTGTGGCTGGTTGTCGAAGTCGGCGCGAAGAGCTCACATATCGACGCAGCAAGTGGTTGCAACGCAACGCTGTGCGCCTTCGCACTGCAACGGCGCACGCTGAGCTGACTGCGCGGCAGCTGCGTCCAATGACTGAACCGGACTTGTGCCGCGCCGCCGCGGGCGTCTTGTCTCGGAAGGAAGTGTGAATTCTATGCGACGACGCGGCCTGTTGCTACTCTCGCCCAAGCACCACCAACGTTCTAGGTGCTCCGATCAATCGCGCCAAACCGACATGTGGTCAATATCGATCGAGAACGGCCACAGGGTGGTCGCCGAGACATTGCCAAACGAGAGTGACCGCGTGACCTGTTGGACGAACATCGCGTTCAGGTCCCCGCTATTGCACCACGTCGCCTGGTTGGTCGCC
>Ga0134128_10001782_pt1 | contig 27248 bp, 23 predicted proteins | sample KB31754_FD_96462 | JGI IMG/M metagenome (GOLD analysis project Ga0134128, IMG submission 96462) | Terrestrial soil microbial communities with excess Nitrogen fertilizer from Kellogg Biological Station, Michigan, USA - KB3-175-4 | ecosystem: Environmental > Terrestrial > Soil > Unclassified ...
TCGAGGCCCAGCGGACCGAGGTGGCGCACGAGGTCGCGCACGCCGTGGCCGACCAGCGCTTCGGGCTCCGGAAGCTCCTGGAGATCGCCCCCGACGGGACGTCGCGCCTCGAGGGCGATGCGCTACGGGCACGTCTGGCGCTCGTCGAAGGGGATGCCATGCTCACCGGCCTCGAGCTCGCCGACCCGCGCGAGACCTTCCTCGGCGCGCACGAGCTCGGGGCGCTCGCCGGGCGCCTGCGCGCCTCGGCGGAGGAGGGGGCCACGACCTGGTTCGGCGCGCTCGGCGAGTTCACCCACGTCGACGGCCTGCTGTTCGTCGCCCGGGTGCGCGCCCACCGCCCCTGGAGCGCCGTCGACGCGCTTTGGGCCGAGCCCCCCGCCTCGAGCGAGCAGGTCCTGCACCCCGAAAAATATGACGCCTGCGAGGCCCCGCTCCCGGTCGACGCGGCGGCGCTCCCCGCGCTCGCCGGGTTCGGGCCTCCTGCGACGAGCGACGTCCTCGGCGAGCTGGTCGTCCGGACCTGGCTCGCCACCGCCGTTTCGCCCGAGATCGCCTGGCGCGCAGCGGCCGGCTGGGGCGGCGATCGGGTGGGGCTCTACGCGGCGACACCGGCGGCGGCAAACGCCGACGGAGGCGCGACGACGACGGCCGCGCCGTCGACGGCCGCGACGGCGACGGCCGCGCCGACGACGACCGCGCCGCTCGCCTGGATCACCCTGTGGGACGATCCGGCCGAGGCGGACGACTTCGCGCGGGCGGCCCGGCAGGTGCTGGCCAAGCTGAGCAACGCGACGAGCGGGGCGGCGAGCGGCGCGCCGGCCCCCGACGACGATGGCGACCAGACCGTCCTCGCTTCGCCCCGCGGCGCGTACGCGCTGGCCCGACGCGGGGACGCCGTGGCGCTGCTGCTCGGCGCGCCCGAGCCGGCGCCCGCCGCGCTGCAGGCGATGCTGGAGGCCGTCCGCCCGCGCGCTAGCCGGAGAGCAGCGCCTCACCCACGACGCGGAGCTCAGCCAGGTTGTCCACGTCGTGATCGAGCAGCGGGACCTCCCTGATCGCCGTCCCCGGCGCGCGCGCGCCGAGGCGCCTGATCTCGCGCCGCTCCGCCGCGTGCAGCGCGGCCGCCGTACGGGCGATCGGCCCGAGGCGCGCCACCGCCTCGCCGAGCGCGGCGTCGGACAGATCGGCGAACGCGGGCGCCGCGCGGAGCGCCGCCGACAGCGCCGGCCCGTCGGTGAGCCCGGGCGCCGGCTGCACCCGATTGGCGATGAACGCCGCCAACGGCACCCCCGCCTCGCGCAGCCGGCCGTGAAAGAACAGCGCCTCGTCGACGGCGGCCACCGCCGGCGCCAGCACCAGCAGGAAGGCGCTGTCCGCGCCGCGCAGCAGGGCGTCGACCGCCTTGGCCCGCTCCAGGAAGCCCCCCAGCACCCCTTGAAAATCGGTCAGGAAGGCGGCGATGTCGTCGAGGAACCGGCTGCCGACCAGCTTGGCCAGCCGGCGGAGCACGAGCGCCCCGCCCGCGCGCAGCCGCCGGAGCGAGAACAGCCCGCCACCACTCCCCGACGGGCGCGCGAACCAGCTGAGCGCCGGGCTCGACACCGCCGCCGCCAGCCGCTGGGGGGCATCGAGGAAGTCGAGCGCGTTGGCCGTGGGCGGCGTGTCGAGCACGATGAGGTCGTACGCGCCCGCCCGGGCCAGCTCGTAGAGGGCCAGGGTGGCGGCGTACTCCTGCGATCCCGTCAGCGTGGTGGTGATCTGGCGGTAGATCGGGTTATCGAAGATTCGCCGCCGCATCTCGAGATCGGCGACCTGCTCCTCGACCAGCCGGGCGAAGGCACGCGCGGTGTCGAGCCGAACCGCCGACAGGCGCCCCGGCCCGTCGGCGGGGATTCCCAGCGCCCGGCAGGCCTCGGGCGGGACCGGGCTCGGCTCCGGTCCGAGCCCACCCGTCCCGAGCGCGTCCGCCAACCGGGGCGCCGGATCGATGGTGCAGACCAGCGTCTTGCGCCCGAGCCGCGCCGCCAGCGCACCTAGCGCGGCCGCTGTGGTGGTCTTGCCCACGCCGCCCGGCCCCACACAGACGACGATCCGTTTCTGCTCGACCAGCGGGCGGATCATGAGACGGCCGTCAGCCGGCGCGGACCAGCAGCACCGAGACGTTGTCCGGGCCGCCGGCTTCGTTGGCCGCGTCGACGAGCATCTGGCAGGCCGACTCGAGATCCGGCGCCTGCCGCAAGACGGAGGTGATCTTCCCGTCGGGCACCGCGCCCCAAAGACCGTCGCTGCAGAGCAGGAAGATGTCGCCCGGTTGGACCCGTCCCACGTAGACGGCCGGGTCCAGGTCCTCCTTGCTGCCCAGGCTGCGCGTGACCACGTTGCGGTGCGCGAAGGTCGCCATCTCTTCGTCCGTCATCTCGGGACGCGCGGCGCGCATCTCCTCGGCGACCGAGTGGTCGCGCGTGAGGCGCGTGACGCTGCCGCCGCGAAAGCGATAGGCGCGGCTGTCGCCGGCGTGCGCGATGGCCAGCTGCTCCTCGCCGATGGCCATCGCCACCACCGTGGTCCCCATGCGGGCGCGCGCGCGGTCGGCGGCGGCCGCCTCGCGGATCCTGTCGTTCGCCACCTTGATGCCCGCCCGCAGCAGGTTCGCCGCCAGCGACAGCGAGCGGTCGACCGGATACGGCCAGGCCTGGTGCGGCTGCGCGTGATACGAACGGAAGAAGGTCTCGATCTCGTCGACCGCCATGGCGCTGGCCACCGCCCCGGCGTTGTGGCCGCCCATCCCGTCGGCCACCACGAACAGCCGGCCGTCGACGAAGTTGCCGAAGGCGTCCTCGTTGTCGGGCCGCTGCCGACCGGGGTGCGACAGCGCGAACGCTGCCAGCGGCAGCACCGCCGAATCTCCCGTCACTGGAGGCGCAGACATCGAAACTGTCAGGTTCGCAAATCCCGCGCCCCTCGATCAAGCCAATTTCATCAGGCGCGGTTGACGGCGTTGGTCCAGCGGGCGAGGTGCTCCTGCCGCACCTCGGCGGACATCGTGGGATTGAAGATGCGGATGCGGGCGGTCTCGCTCCCCACCTCGGCGGGCGGCAGACCGGCGCCCAGGGCGGCCAGCTTGGCGGCCCCCAGCGCGGTCGACTCGACCATCTCCGGCCGGAAGATCCTCACCCCCAGCAGATCGGCCTGGATCTGCATGAGGAGGTCGTTGGCCGCGGCGCCACCGTCGACGCGCAAATTGTTGATCGATCGCCCCGCGTCCGCCTGCATCGCGGATACGAGATCTACGTTCTGCAGCGCGATCGCCTCCAGCGCCGCGCGCGCCAGGTGGGCGCGCGTCGTCCCGCGCGTCACGCCGGCGATGAGCCCCCGCGCCTCCGCGCGCCAGTGCGGCGCCCCCAAACCGGTCAGCGCGGGGACGATCGTGACCCCGCCCGCGTCGGGAACGGAGCGGGCGAGCGCCTCGATCTCCGATGCGCTGGCGATGAGCCCCAGCCCGTCGCGCAGCCACTGCACGAGCGCGCCGGCCACGAAGGCGCTCCCTTCGAGCGCGTAGGCGGTCGACGCGCTCGATGATCGGCCGCCCGCGTCGAGCGTCCAGGCGACCGTGGTGAGCAGGCCGTGCGTCGACGGGCGCGGCTCGGCGCCCACGTTCATCAGCAAGAAGGCGCCCGTCCCGAACGTGCACTTGGCGTCGCCCGCCTCGGTGCAGTCCTGGCCGTAGAGCGCCGCCTGCTGATCCCCCGCCACGCCGGCGATCGGAATCCCATCGGGAAGCCCCGGCACCCCGCGCGTCTCGCCGATCTTCCCGGCCGAGGCGACGACCTCCGGCAGGAGCGCCGCCGGGACGCCGAACAGGGCACAGAGCTCGTCGGAGAATCGGCGCGTCCGCAGATCGCAGAGCAGCGTGCGCGACGCGTTGGTGACGTCAGTGGCGTGGGTGCGGCCGCCGGTGAGGCGCCAGATGAGGAAGCTGTCGACGGTCCCGAAGGCGAGCGTCCCCGCCTCGGCGCGCGCGCGCAGCCCGTCGACGTTGTCGAGCAGCCAGCGGATCTTCGTAGCCGAGAAGTAGGGGTCGAGGACCAGCCCGGTCCGCTCGCGCACCAGGCGCTCGTGCCCCGCCGCCTTGAGCGCCGCGCACAACGGCGCCGTCCGCCGGTCTTGCCAGACGATGGCGTTCGCCACCGGCCGCCCGCCGTCGCGCTCCCACAAGAGCGTCGTCTCGCGCTGGTTGGTGATCCCGAGCGCCGCGATCCGCCGGGCGTCGACGCCCTCGAGCGCCTCGCCGAGCGCCCCCGTGACCGACCCCCAGATCGCCTCTGGATCGTGCTCCACCTCGCCCGGACGGGGGTAGATCTGCGCGAACTCGCGGTAGCCCCGCCCGCGCACCGTCCGCGTCGCGTCGACGATCAACACGGTCGTGCCGGTCGTCCCTTGATCGATGGCTATGACCAGATCGCGATTCACGTTGCCCCGGCGACCGCTACGCTACCACCGACCAGCCGGCGTGCTTGCCCAGAAAGCGGGACGCCGCCTCGATCACCGCCCCCTTCTCGACGTCCTGGACCACCAGGTGGAACGATCGGTCCAGCCACAGGCGCTCGATCACCTCGCTGCCGATGCTCCCGGTCAGCTCCAGCGAATCCTCCATCGGCACGGTGTGGTCCTTGCGCCCGTGGACCACCAGGGTGGGCGTCTTGACGAACGGCAGATCGGCGCGCACGACGTCCATCAGATCGAGCAGGCCTTCGAGCGCGGCCATGGGGAAGGCGCGGAGCCCGGGGTTCACGTAGCGGAGCCCCGGATCCGAGACGTCCGAACCGTTCAGCTTGGGGACCGCGGCCCACGGATGGGCGCGGAAGTCGACTGGTAGCCGCGACACCGCCCGGATCCCGAACACCTCGAGGGGGCGCAGGCGCAGCGGCGTCGATATGACCACCAGCGCCGAGATCCGCTCGGGGTAGAGCCGCGCCAGACGCAGGGCGAGCAGCCCCCCCATCGAGAAGCCACAGATGGCCGTCGGCCCGCGGCCGGTGCGGGCCTCGACGCGCGCCAGGGCCGCCTCCGCCGAGGCCAGCCAGTCGCGCCAGGTCGTGCCCGCCAGATCGGCGAGCGTCCCGCCGTGCCCCGCCAGCATCGGCGCCTCCACCGAGCAGCCGATCCGCCCGAAGTGCTCGGCCAGCGGCCGCACCTCGAACGGCGTCCCGGTGATGCCGTGCAGACAGAGCACGCCGCGCTGGTCGCCCGCGACGACGAGCGGTGCTTTGTCCCCGGTGCCGGCCCGGAAACGCTGGAACATGGGAACAGGTTATCAGGTCTGGCGGCGAGCTGAGCTCAGCGGGCCTGGGCAGCGCGGCGCGCCCTGGTCGCGAGGTCGATCCAGGCGGGCGCGTTTTGATCGACGGCCTGGCTGAGGAAGACCAGGGCGACGTCCGGCAAACCTTCGTCGAGAGCGGCGCGCGCGGCGACGCCGAGGCTCTCGTCGGAGCGGGGCCAGCGGCGCAGGTTCAGGAGCAGCAGGGTATTGGCGCACGGGGGGCAGGCGGCGCGCGAAACCTCTCCGATGAGCGCATCGAAACGAGCGTGGTCGTCGACGACCCGGCCGAGCTCGCCGAGCCAGCGGGCGGCCGTCCCCGGGGAGAGCCGGCCCTCGCTCTCAGCGCGCGCGGCGTAGAGATAGAAGAGGCCGACGTACCCGAGCGGACTCTCGGGGCGCAGCCGGACGGCCGCTTGGTACTGGCCGGCCGCCTCGCCCCACTCGCGCCGGTCGCGCAGCGTCTCACCGAACTTGAGGCGAGCCATGAACGCGTCGGGCTGGATCGTGGTCGCCCGCGCCCACAAGGCGCCGGAGTCGTGCCAGCTGGCGCCGAGGCCGATCGTCGTGAACGTCAGCGCCAAGAAGACCGCCGCGGCCGCGCCGAGGGTCAGCGCGCGCCGCGCGCCTCCCGCGCGGGCGAGCGCGTCCAGCCCGACCGCCGCCGGCGGGACGAGGACGAGCAGGGCCAGGAAGGCATACCGATCGGCGAAGCGGAAGGCGACCGGGACCACGTTGGCGACGGGGAGCAGCGCGAGCAGGAACGCCACCAGCGCGAACCGCGCCGGCCCGGACCAGCGGCGCCAGGTCGCCGCCGCCATGACCGCGACCGCCAGGGCCAGCGCCGCCGAGAGAGCCGGCGCCGGCATGGTGGCCGGATAGAGCGCGGCCAGATCGCTCGGCCAGAGCAGCCGCCGCGCGTAGGTCGCCAGCGTCGCCAGCACGTCGACCGGTGCAGGCGTCGGGCGGAGCGGAATCATCTGGTGGCCGCGCCAGATGGTGACGACGGCAATCGCTTCGACGATGGCCAGCAGGGCGTAGGGGGCGGACCGCCAGGACGCGGCACGGGGTCGCGCGCCGCGCATCCAGACCAGCCAGCACCAGAGAATCGGCGGCAAGCAGAGCGCGGAGCTCTTGGAGAGCAACGCCCCGACGAACAGGGCAACGCCGCCAGGCGCGGCCCGGCGTTCCTCGAGCGGCCGGCCATCCTCCACCAGCAACGCGCCGAGGAAGAAGGCCGCGGCCAAGAGGTCCTTTCGCGCGCTGACCCAGGCGACGGGCTCGACCGTGAGCGGGTGCGCAGCGAAGAGCAACGTGGCGGCGGCCGCAGCGACCACTGAACCCCCGAGACGACGGCAGAGGGCGAACAGCAGCGCCGCGTCGAGCCCGAAGAGCAGCAAATTGAGCGCGTGGAATCCGAGCGGGCTCTCCGGCCAGAGCCAGCGGTCAGGCAGGTACGCGAGGAGGTGCAGCGGATGGTAGGCGTCGAACTGGACCTCGGTGAGCGCCGCCCGCACGTAGGCCCAGCCGCCGGTCAGGAAAAGCCGGTTGCCGGTGATGAACCGGTTGTCGTCCCAGTTCAGGAACTGGTGACCGAGCGCGCGCGCATGCAGCAGCGCCGCGCCGAGACCCACGCCGACGGCAGCTCCGGTGCCGGCCCGGAAACGCTCGAGCATGCGAAGACCCTACCGGGCTCCGCTGGAGGTGGGCGCCAGATAAGAAAAGAGCCACGGTCGAGCTCGGCTCGAGCCGTGGCTCCCCGCCAGAAGCGGTCGCGGACCGTCGGCTACATCGTCGGGCAGTTCGGGTCCCCGTTCAGGATTGCCCCGTTGCTCGGGCAGGGGCAGCCGACGAGCGTCGAGCCCGGGAGGCAGAGCGAGCAGTTGATGGTGCTGCTCTCCATGTTGGTGCTGATCCCCGTCTCGTCCGTGACCTTGAGGGACTGGCCGCCGCAGCCTGTGGTCGTCGACGGCGCCAGGGTCCAGCAGGGGGCTACCTGGTTCGTTTCGCCGCAGCTTTGAACCGTGCGATCCATCTTGTTGCCCTGCATGTCGCTCAGGTGCTCGATCACCGAGCAAACGGGGTTCCCGCTCGTGTCTTGCTGGATCGTACCCGTGATGCAGGGAGGCGTGATGAGCTGCCCGAGCTTCATGGCGATGGCGGTCATCGAATTCGTGTAGTCGGAATCGCAGATCGACGCCAGCACCGAGTCCGGGAAGGCGTCGACGAATTGGGTGATGCGGACGCCGGGGTCGCCGAAGCTCGAGTCGGCCGTGAATTGGGTTTTCGGATCCGAGTTCACCGTCGGATCGCCCTGGTTGCCGCAGGAGTGCAAGACCTGGGGCCACAGCTCGCCCGGCTGGGTGTTCTGGCCGTTCACCTCGGGGAACCACGCCACCCCGTAGGGGGCGGCGGGCGCGGTGATCGCCGCCACCAGGATCTGGTTGTCCGGATCGGTCTTCAGCTTCTTGATGTCGTTGATGAAGGTCTGCACCGGCGTGGTGAGGGCGCTCGACGTGTCGTTCGACTCGCAGTCGGCGAGCGGGAGCAGCGGCGCGGCCGCAGTCCCCACGTGGTCGGCCGGAGGATTGAGCGGCGGTGGGATGAAGGTGTTAGGGTCGCCAGCCGGGTCCTTGCAGAGGTGGCCGAACTGGTTGCAGCGATAGTTCGCGATCGGGCCGAGGGCGTTCATGATGTTCTGCTGGTTCGATCCGCCCATCCCCGTGGTCAGGGAGTAGAGCGGCGTGTTCTGCGGCGCCGAGCAGTCGTCCTCGTTGGTGAGGATGACGATGCCCAGGTAGGCCTCCGGCCGCAGGAATCCGGCGTTCGTCGCGGGCGGCGTGGGCTGCAGAACGCCGTTGTTGTCCGGCTGGAAGTTGTCCGACCCCAGCGCGCGATCGATCGAGGCGAGCTGGTGCTCGAACCCGCACCCCGCGGAGCCCAGCAGCGCGATGCACTGGAAGACGTCGCCGATGGGATTGGTGAAGTTCTCCACGCCGTTCTCGTCGGAGATGAAGGTGTTGTCGTTGTTCGGCGCCCCCGGTGGGATAGCGAGCGTGCTGTCCGCGCAGGTGACGGGCGGATTGAGCGTGGAGTCCGAGCGCTGAATGCTCTGGAACTTGCCGGCGTCGCCGGTGTTCGAGCACATGATCGAGGTGGTCGAGTCGCCCGGCGCGCCCATGTCCGACGAGATGACGGCGACGTGCAGGCTGGGCGGGTTTGGGATTTTCGTGAGGACCGACATGAAGTTCGGCAGCTGGGTGTAGAGCTTCTGCTGCATCGGGGTCATCGACGACGAGTTGTCGATCATGAACAGGATGTCGATCTCGTTGTTGATCTTCTGCGTGAAGTTGGTGGTCAGCGTCGCCGTCGGCGTGATCACCGGGGCCTCGAGCGTCCGCGAGGTGCAGGCCCACAGGGCCGGCGCGGCCGCAGCCAGGCCCGCCCAACGAAGGACTCGCCAGCACTTTGAAGAGAAACTCATGGAAAATCCTCCTGGGAAACGGGGGCTCTTGGGACGACCCGGGGCTAAAACTGCGCGATTATAGGGATGAGGTTTCTGGACTGCAATCGTATCCTCAGGGTACGCCATCCCACCGGCCGTCGGCAGAGGCGCTTCTGAGGCAGCAACGATTTTGTGCAATGACTAGACCAGCGTAAGTGCCCCGAAGTCGGCCGATCCATGGCGAAGTTCGCCAACCACGTTGGCGGGCGCGCCAACCGGTTGCCATCCTAGAGCACCCGCGCGACCCCGCACAGCATCTCGCCGGCGAAGTAGCGAGAACCCGGGGGATCGTCGATGCGAATCGGACGCAGGAAGCTATTTAGGATCTCCCCCTGGGCGTCGCGCCGCTCGGAGGGGTGGGCCGGATCGACGAAGCTGCGGCGGACGCGGCCGTCCCGCACCTCGACGAAGGTGATGCGGCCGTCGTTGCCGACCCCCTCGATGATCCCCGCCTCGTCGGCACATTCGGGAGCGGCGGCGACGCCGCGGGTGTCGAAGAAGAGGACGTCGCCGGGACGCGCTTCCCGCGCGCGAACCACCCGATGCGAGGTCCGAAGGTAGCCCCAGAGCGCGCGTACGGTCCCGTCGGTGCCGAAGCGAAAGCCGACGTCGTGGAGCGCCCGCTCGACGAAGGCCGCGTTTTCGTCTGCGCCCGCGGCGGGCGCCGTCCGGCGCGCCTGCCGGTGGGCCGCTGCGACGAGCGTCGGCGACTTGCCGCGACGGGGGGCGCCCGGCGCCGCGCAACCCAGGGCGCAGAGGCCGACCACCACGGCGATCGCCACCAGCATCTCGAGCCAGCGAAACCGACGTTCACCGGGCAGTAAGAGCGGCATGGGGGCGATCGTACGACATGTAGGATATCTGTCCACATTTTGACCTTTCGCCCGAACGACTAACGTTCGGCCCCGGGATGGCGACCCGATTTCCGGTGGCGATCTTCCTGTTCGCCTTTCTGGGATGGACGTTCGATTTCTACGACCTGGTCCTGCTCGGCTTTCTGAAGGACCACGTCGCGCGCGACCTCCACCTGTCGCGCGAGGCGGAGTCGTGGCTGCTCGGCGCCGGGCTCGGCGCCTCGGGGATCGGAGGGCTCGTCGCGGGCGCGCTGGCCGATCGGTTCGGAAAACGAACCGTCTTGTCGTTCACGGTGCTGGTCTATTCCGTGGGCTCGCTGGTCTGCGGGCTGGCGCCAAACGCGACCGTGTTCTTCATCGGGCGGCTGACCCAGGGGATCGGCGTGGGCGGCGAGTGGGCGATCGGCCACGGCATGCTGGCGGAGGCCGTCGCGCCCGAGGTGCGCGGCCGGGCGGCGGCGACGCTGCAGGCGGGCGAGCCGATCGGCGTGGCGATCGCGACCTTGGTCGGCTACCTGGTCCTTCCGCGCGTCGGGTGGCGCGCGGTGCTCATCGGGTCGAGCGTCACGGCGCTGCTGGCCGTGGCGGCGCGCGCCTCGGTCCACCTCCCCAACCGCCCCGCGGTGAGCCGGCCCTACTTCGAGGAGCTGCGCGATGCCGCGCGTGTCCCCGGGCTCGGGCGGCGCTTCGGCGCGGCCTGGCTGCTGGGCGTGTTCAAGCTGGGCACGTACTGGAGCTGCTACACCTGGCTGCCTTCCTTCCTGACGGTCGGGATGCACCAGAGCGTCGGCCGCTCCCTGACCTGGATGGTCACCGCGCAGGTCGGACAGCTCGGCGGCATGCTCGCCTTCGGCGCCATCTCCGATCGGATCGGGCGCCGGCCCGCGTTTGCGCTCTATTCGGTGTTGACCGCCGCGGCGGTCGGCGCGCTGGCGCTCGGCTGGCACGCGCTCCTCGGCCACCCGCCCCTCTTCTGGACCGTGATGCTCGCGCTCGGCATCGGGTCGGGCTGCACGGCCGGGTTCGGCGCGCTGCTCGCCGAGCTCTACCCGTCCGAGGTGCGCGGCGCCGCGATGGGCGCCACGTACAACCTGGCGCGCGCCGCCCAGCTCGTCACCCCGCTCATCGTCGGGCTGATGGTCGCGCGCCACGGCCTGGGGGGCGGCCTGGCCGTCCCCTGCGTGCTCGCGCTCTGCACCGCGAGCTGGGTCTGGGTGCTCCCCGAGACGCGCGGCATCGCGCTGCCGACGCTCAGGGCGCGAGCGGCGCCGCCCTCCCACGCCTGAGCGACTGGTCAGCCTGGGGATGAACGAGCGCGGGCCGATTCGGAGGACCACGGCTGACGCGCTATCATTGAAGTGATGAGAGAGGTCGTCGTCGTCGCGGGCGCGAGGACGCCCGTCGGGTCGTTTCAGGGATCGTTGGCTCCGCTGTCGGCGCCCAAGCTCGGGGCGGTGGCGGTCAAGGCGGCGCTGGAGCGCGGGGGCGTCCCCCCAGACGCCGTGGGCGAGGTGTACCTCGGCTGCGTGCTGCCGGCCGGGATCGGTCAGGCACCGGCGCGCCAGGCGGCGATCGCAGCGGGGATCCCGCCGGCGGTCGGCGCGGTGACCATCAACAAGGTCTGCGGGTCGGGCCTGAAGGCGGTGGTGTTCGGCGCCAACGCCATCGCGGCCGGCGAGCATGACGTGGTCGTGGCGGGCGGCATGGAGTCGATGAGCAACGCGCCTTACCTCCTGCCGAAGGCGCGCGAAGGCTACCGGCTGGGGAACGGGCAGGTGATCGATTCGCTGATCCATGACGGCCTGTGGGACGCATACGGGAATGTCCACATGGGGGACTGCGCCGAGCTCTGCGCCAGAGAGAAGGGGATCTCGCGCGCCGACCAGGACGCCTTCGCCGTCGAGTCCTACCAGCGGGCGCTGCGCGCGATTGCCGAGGGGAAGTTCAAGGCGGAGATCGTTCCGGTGGAGATCCCGCAGAAGAAGGGGCCGCCCAAGATCGTCGCCGAAGACGAGGAGCCGGGGCGCGGCGACATCGAGAAGCTGCCCGGGTTGCGCCCGGCGTTCCAAAAGGAGGGGACGGTCACCGCGGGGAACGCGTCGTCGATCAACGACGGGGCGGCTGCGCTGGTGCTGGCGGCGGCGGACGTGGCCGCCGCGCGCGGCTGGAAGCCGCAGGCGCGCATCGTCGGCTCGGCGGGGCACGCGCAGGCGCCCGAGTGGTTCACCACCGCGCCCGCGGGCGCCATCGAGCGGCTGCTGCACAAGATCGGCTGGAACAAGGAGGAGGTCGATCTCTGGGAGATCAACGAAGCCTTCGCGGTCGTCTCCGTCGTCAACAACCGGATGCTGGGGCTCGACCCGGCGCGGGTGAACGTCTGGGGGGGCGCCGTCGCGCTCGGCCACCCGATCGGCGCCTCGGGCGCGCGGCTGCTGGTGACGTTGTTGTCGGCGCTGCGCGAGGCCGGGAAGCGGCGCGGGGTCGCCTCGCTCTGCATCGGGGGCGGCGAGGGGATCGCGCTGGCGGTCGAGCGGATCTGACGTTACCTTCACGTCCCAGCATGTCGGCCCCTCTCGAGAACATCCACCGCGTCGGCGTGATTGGCGCGGGGCAGATGGGACGCGGGATCGCGCAGCTCGCCGCGGGGCAGGGGTTCGCCGTCACGCTGGCCGACGTCGGGCGCGACATCGCCGAGCGGGGACGGGCCACCGTCGGCAAGCAGCTGGACAAGCTGGTCGGCAAGGGGAAGCTCCCCGCCGCGGAGCGGGCGCAGATGATGGCGCGCATCGAACCGTGCGACCTCTACGGCAAGGAGCTGGAGGCGGTCGACTTCGTCGTCGAGGCGGCCACCGAGGACGTGGCGGTCAAGCGCGAGATCTTCGAGACGCTCGACCGCGCCTGCCGCGGCGACGTCGTGCTGGCCACCAACACCTCGTCGATCAGCATCACCGCCATCGGCGCGGCGGTGAAGCGGCCCGAACGGGTGATCGGGATGCACTTCATGAACCCGCCCCCGGTCATGATGCTGGTGGAGATCATCCGGGGCCTGGCCACCGCCGACGCGACGTACGAGGTGACGCGCGCGCTGGCCGAGCGGCTCGGCAAGCGCACCGTCGTCTCGCGTGACATCCCCGGCTTCATCGTCAACCGCGTGCTGATGCCGATGCTGAACGAAGCCTGCTTCGCGCTCTACGAGGGGATCGGCACCGTCGAGGACATGGACGTCGCCGTCCAGCTGGGGCTCAATCACCCGATGGGGCCGTTCACGCTGATGGACCTCATCGGCTTGGACACGACGCTTTCTATTCTCGAGGTCCTGCACAAGAACCTCGGCGACCAGAAGTACCGCCCCTGCCCGCTCCTGCGCCAGTACGTGGCGGCCGGCTGGCTGGGGCGCAAGACGGGCCAGGGCTTTTACCACTATCCGCCGGCGCAGACCTCGGGTCCGATCCGGACGGAGCCGGCCAGTTGAGCCCCGCGACCTCTTCGCGCGCGCAGATCGCGCGCGACGGCGCGCTCGCCGTCCTCAGCGTGAACCGCCCCGAGGCGCGCAACGCGCTCGACGGCGAGACGCTCGACGCGCTCCACGACGCGTTCGTGACCATCGAGCGCGACGCCGCCGTCCGCTGCGTGATCGTCACCGGCGCCGGCGACAAGGCGTTCGCCGCGGGGGCCGACATCAAGGCGATGGCCGACGCCGGCCCGAGCGCCGCCGAGGCGCTCGTCGATCACGCGCACCGCCTCGGCGATCTGCTGGAGGCCTCGCGGCTGCCGGTGATCGCGGCGGTCCACGGCTTCGCGCTGGGCGGCGGGTTCGAGCTGGCGCTGGCCTGCGACTTCATCTACGCCGCGCGCGGCGCCCAGCTCGGCTTCCCCGAGGTCGGCCTGGGGGTCATCCCGGGGATGGGCGGGACGCAGCGGCTCGTCCAGCGGGTCGGCGTGGCGCGCGCGCGCGAGCTCATCTACACCGGCCGGCTCGTCGACGCCGAGACCGCCGCGCGCATCGGCCTCGTCAACGAGGTGGTCGAGCCGGCGGAGCTGCTCGTTCGCACCCGCGGGGTGGCCGCGGAGATCGCCACGCGTGCGCCGCTGGCCGTGGCCGCCGCCAAGCGCGCCATCCGCCGCGGCGCCGACCAGACGCTCGACGACGGGATCGCCCTCGAACGCCAGCTCTTCGCCTCGCTGTTTGCCTCGCACGATCAAAAGGAGGGGATGCGCGCCTTCCTCGACAAGCGCGCCCCCGTGTGGACCGGACGATGAACTTCGAGCTCTCCCCCGAACAAAAGATGATCCGCGACACCGCCCGCGACCTGGCGGCGCGCGAGATCGCCCCCCACGCCGCCGAGATCGACCGGACCCACGCCTTCCCCCGCCAGATCTTCGGCCGCCTCGGCGAGATGGGGCTGCTCGGGATCATGGTCCCCGAGAAGTTCGGCGGCGCCGGGATGGACGCGCTGTCGTACGCGCTGGCCCTCGAGGAGGTCGCGCGCGCCTGCGCCTCGACGGCGGTCGCCATGTCGGTGCAGAGCTCGCTGGTGCTGGCGCCCATCCACAAGGAAGGGACCGACGCCCAGCGCGCGCGCTGGCTGCCCGACCTGGCGGCCGGCAAGAAGATCGGCTGCTTCGCGCTCTCCGAGCCGGAGGCGGGCTCGGACGCCAAGGCCCAAAAGACGCGCGCCGTGCGCGAGGGCGACCGCTGGATCTTGAACGGCACCAAGAACTTCATCACCAACGGGCCGGTCGCCGATCTGGCGATCGTCATCGCCAGCACCGACCCGGCCAAAGGGGCCCGGGGCATCACCGCTTTCCTGGTACCCACCACCACGCCCGGGCTGACGTTCGGACCGCCCGACGACAAGCTGGGGATCCGCGGCGCGCCGAGCGCGCAGCTGTTCCTCACCGACTGCGCCGTCGGCGACGACGCCCGGCTCGGGCCGGAGGGCGACGGGTTCAAGGTGGCCATGCGCGCTCTCGACGGCGGGCGGATCGGGATCGCGGCGCAGGCGCTGGGGATCGCGCGCGCCGCCTTCGAGGACGCCGTCCACTACGCGCGCGAGCGCAAGACGTTCGGCCAGCCGATCGCGGAGCATCAGGCGATCCAGTTCAAGCTGGCCGACATGCGCACGGAGATCGACGCGGCGCGGATGCTGCTCTGGCGGGCGGCGGTCAAGAAGGACGCCGGGGGCGCCTACGCGACCGACGCGGCGACGGCCAAGCTGTTCGCCTCCGAGGTCGCCAACCGCGCCGCCAAGGAGGCGGTGCAGATCTTCGGCGGCTACGGCTACCTGCGGGATTTCCCGGCCGAGCGGCACTTCCGCGACGCGAAAATCACCGAGATTTACGAGGGGACCAGCGAGATCCAGCGGCTGGTGATCGCTTCGGCCTTGCTCAAGGAGTGAACCTGGGGCTAAGGTCGGCCCGTCGAGGAGGATCGCCCATGGGTTCGATCGCCGCACTGGCTCGCAGGTCGCTTGGCTCGTCGCTCGTCGGATTGACTCTGTTGTCGACGCTGGCGCTCTCCGCCTGCGCCGAGACGGACAGCGGCGACCGGCGGGTCCGCGTCGTCAAGAACAACGAAGCCGAGCCCCAGACGAGCGGGATCTCGCCCGACAAGCAGGCGGAGGTCCAGCTCCTCCTGCAGCAGCGCGATCCCTCCACGCTGCGCTGCTACCAAGACGTGCTCGACGAGAAGCACGATCGCGCCTTCAAGGGCACGGTCATCGTCCTCCTGACGCTCACGCCGACGGGCGGCATCTCGAAGGCCGCCGCCAAGGTGACCGGCGGAACGCTCAACAACAAAGAAGTGAACGACTGCCTCGTCGACAAGCTGCAGGAGTTCGAGTACCCGCAGGTCGCCCAGACGGGCACCATGCAGTACGTCTACAACTTCGAACCGGCCTATTAGACGGGGGGCGGCTCGCTGCCGCTCGCGCGCCCCCCGGGCCCCTCTCGCTTCGCGCGGCGGAGCCGCGCTGCGCTCGCCCGCACCGGTGCACTCATCGGTGTTGAGATGCGCTCTCGGGCACGGCAGGGGGCGCTGTCTCGGGCGGGGACTGCAGTCCCAGGCACATACGAATCGTAAGCAACATTTCGGTTTGACATGAGGCGTGAGCCGCCTGCGCCATCCGGCGTCACTGTATTGGCAACGCGATCGCGGAAATCGGCGAGGCAGCTGTTGCGTAACGGATGTGACGCAACAGCTTGACGTCAGACAACTGGCTGAAATTCAGGCCGAACGGAAATTTTCTCCGGGAACTGGAACTTCCGCCGATGGAAATTGTCTGAAGGACGCCTCGAAGAGTCCGCTCGACAACCGACCCAAGGTGTTCATGAAGTCAGTGAAGTCAGCAGCTCTGGTCGTCTCGGCTTTCACGGTTCTGGGGATGGGTTGCGGTGGTGACAAGGCGGCGCGCAAGGACGCGGAAGGCGGCCCCGAGTACGCGATGGCGCACCGAAAGCCGCCGCCCAAGCCCGTCGATCCCGGCGCGTCGATGACGCTCGACAACGAGGTGGGCGTGATGGACACCGACGACGTCGAGGCCACGCTGCAAGAGCACTTCGAGGACGTGCGCGACTGCTACACGCGGGCGGGCAAGGCGCAGCGCTACGCGGGCGGCAAGGTTCTGCTCCGCTTCATGGTCGCCGGCGACGGGACGGCGCAGGACGTCTGGGTGCTCGAGTCGTCGCTCGGCAACTACGAGGTCGAACGCTGCCTGGTCGAGGTTGGCCGCAAGATCCACTTCCACGCGCCGAACGGCAACAAGGCGACGACCTTCGAGTACCCGGTCGAGTTCCGCTCGCAAAGCGGGGTGGAGATCCTCGACGTCGACGGCCCCAAGGTCGAGCACGACGTCGCCGCCCTCCTGCCGCAGCTCGCCGCCTGCGGGCAGCTCGCCTCCGAGCGCGTGAGCGCCAACATCTACATCGAATCGAACGGCGTCCCCGCCTCGGTCGGCCTGGCCACCGCCGCCGCACTCGACGAGGATGCCGGCGACTGCGTCGTGCAGACGATCCGCAGCTGGCACATGTCGGTCAGCCTCCCGGGCCACGTCGTGCGCGCGACCTTCAGCATCCCGCCCAACATCACGACCGCCGAGGCCTCCCCCCGGCGCACGCTGGCGCACCACCGCCGCCGCTGACCGCTCGCCCCCCAGCTCAGGGCCGAGCGAGCTTGGAGTGCTTGCGTCCGTAGAGCCGGTAAATCACGAGCCCGATCGCCATCCAGCCGAACAGGCGGATGAGCGTGCTCGCTGACTCCTGCAGCATGAGGTAAAGCGACGTCAGCGCTCCGCAGATCGGGACCAGGTAGGTGCCGCCGGGGACGCGGAAGCCGCGCGGGATGTCGGGGCGCTTGCGGCGCAAGATGAGCACGCCGAGGCTGACCAGGACGAACGCGAACAGCGTCCCCACCGACGTCAGCTGGGCGAGGACACCGACGGGCAGGAGCCCGCCCGCGATCGCCACCAAGACGCCGGTGATGATGGTCGTGACCCACGGCGTCCCGAAGCGGGGGTGGACGCGCGCGGCGCCCGGCGGCAGCAGGCCGTCGGTGGCCATCGAGAAGAAGATGCGCGGCTGCCCCATCATCATCACCAGCATCACCGAGGAGAGACCGGCGATGGCGCCGATCTCGACCAAGGTGGCCAGCCAGCGCTGGCCGGTCGCCTCGACGCCGACCGCGATCGGATGCGGCACCGCCAGCTGCGTGTAGGGGACGATGCCGGTCAGCACCGCCGACACCGCCACGTAGAGGATGGTGCAGATCGCCAGCGACCCCAGGATCCCGAACGGCAGGTCGCGCTGCGGGTTGCGCGTCTCCTGAGCCGCGGTCGAGACGGCGTCGAAGCCGATGTAGGCAAAGAAGACGCGGGCCGCGCCGCGCATCACGCCCGAGAACCCGAAGTGGCCGTGCCCCTGCTCCGGCGGGATGAAGGGGTGCCAGTTGGCGGTGTTCACGAACCGCGCGCAGAAGGCGATGAACAGCAGGACCACCGCGACTTTGACCGTGACGATGACGTTGTTGAAGCGCGCCGACTCTTTGATCCCGATGACCAAGATGATCGTCACCATCGCGGTGACCAGCATGGCGGGGACGTTCAGCACGGCGCCCGTGGCGTGGAACTGCCCCAGCGCCTCGTCGTAGACGAACGGCGCGCGCGTCCAGGTGCTGGAGAGCGTGATCCCCAGGACGTCGTGCACGAACGCCACCGCGTACCCCGACCAGCCGACGCTGACCGCCGCCGAGGCGACCATGTACTCGAGGATCAGATCCCAGCCGATGATCCAGGCGACCAGCTCGCCCATCGTGGCGTACGAATACGTGTAGGCGCTCCCCGCGATGGGGATCATCGAGGCCATCTCGGCGTAGCAGAGACCGGCGAAGCCGGAGGCGATCCCGGCGGCCACGAAGGAGAGCACCACCGCCGGCCCCGCGTTGTCAGCGGCAGCCTGGCCAGTGAGGACGAAGATCCCCGTCCCGATGATGGCCCCGATCCCGAGCAGCATGAGATCGATCGGACCGAGCGCGCGCTTGAGCCCGTGCTCCGCGGCCGCGTCGGCGCGGAGCGCGTCGATCGACTTGGTGGCGAACAGCCGGCTAGCCATGGGAATCGACGCGCCGGGCGGCGGAGCGCAGCATCGCCACCGCAGTGTAGACCACCACCACGACCACCAGCCACTTCACGGTTTCGAGCTTCAGCGACTTGACCCAATACGCCGCGGCCAGCACCGCCGGCAGGCCGCCGATGGCCAGGCCGATCGAGGCGGGCAGATCGTAGCGCCCCGAGCGCACGAAGCGCACCGACGCCGCCGGCATGAGGAAGGCGCAGGAGCCCATCATGATCGGGAAGGCGGTCGTCTCCCTCATCCCCAGCAGCGCCACCAGGATCATGCAGGGGGCGAAGAGGCCGATGCCCAGGGTCATGAACGCCCCCAGCACGAAGTTGCCCGCGATCGCCAGCGCCAGCCGTGCGCCGGAGAGCCCCAGCGCTTGGCCGCCGCCCGGGGCGAGGCCGGTGGCGCGCGCGACCATGATCGCTGCCGCCACCAGAAGCAGCACCCCCATCCCGAGCTGAACTTTTCGGCGAGACCAGCTGGAGACGATCCCCGCCCCCAGCCAGGCGCCGGCGACCGAGGCGCCGATCATCGAGGTCAACGTCGTCATGTCGACCGACACGATCTGGATGAAGATGAAGGCCTCGGCGAACGTCGGGATCATGTGCCCGACGTTGAGCGTGCCGGGGATGTTTTCGTCGGCGACCAGGCCGCCCAGCTTGTAGAGCGAGGTGGTGGTGGCGAACGATCCGATCCCCAGCGTGTCGAAGAAGTTCGTCAGCGCGCCGATGGCCAGCTGCAGGACGCTGGGCAGGCGCCGCCCGGGCGCGCTGCGCGCTCGGTGGACCCAGAGCGCGATGAAGGCGACGCCCGCCGCCCCCAGGAGCGCGAAGAGGATCGGCTTGGCGCTCAGCAACGCACGACTATTGCGCCGGGCAGATCGCCGGGTTGTCGGCCCCGGCCACCAGGCCGCCGCCCGTGGCGACCGAGCCGCCGCAACCGGTCACGCGGGGCACGCACGAATTGGTGGAGAGGTTGCAGAGCTCCGTGCTCGAACAGGTGTCGGGGCAGCTGACCGAGTTGCCGCAGATGTTCGTGACGCTGCCGCACGCGACACCGGCGCAGGCCTCCTGGTCGGTCTGCGAACACCCGCCGCTGCCGCCCGAGCCGAAGCCGCCGCTGCCGTTGCCGCCCGACCCGAAGCCGCCGCTGCCGTTGCCGCCTGACCCGAAGCCGCCGCTGCCGTTGCCGCCCGACCCAACGACCCCACCCGAGCCCTTGAAGCCGCCGCTGCCGGTCGTCCCGCCCGTGCCCGTCGTGCCGCCGCTGCCCGTCGTCGGGATACCCCCGGTCCCGGTCGCGCCGCCCTTGCCGGTCGTTCCACCGGTGGCCGTGGTGCCGCCCTGGCCCGTCGTCCCACCCTGGCCCGTCGTGCCGCCGGTACCATTGACGCCGCCGCTGCCGGTCCCCGAGCCGCCCTTGCCAGTCGAGCCGCCTTGGCCGGTCGCACCGCCTTGGCCGGTCGCACCGCCGTTGCCCGTCGCGCCGCCGCTACCGGTCGTGCCCCCGAGCCCGTTGGTGCCACCGGTCCCCATCATCCCGCCCGAGCCCAGCGCGCCGCCGGTACCCGTGGTGCCGCCCGCGCCGCCGTCCACCGGCTGGCAGGGAACCGGGTCGAGCGGCACGGTCGCCTGAACCGTCGCGCCCGCCTGAACGCCGGTCGCGGTGCCGTTGCCGGTCGCGATGACGCAGTTGTTTTGCTCGACGTCTGCTTTGAGCGTGACGTCGCCGCTGATGTCCGACGGCAGATAGACGCCGGCCTTGTATTGAGTGCCGTCGAACGTGACGCCGTCGAACCTGGTCTGCGCTTCATTGCCGGCGTGGATGACCAGATCGACGGTGCCCTGGAAACCACTCGCGCCGTTCGGCGCCGTCACCGTCACGATCACCAGTGACCGTTGGCTGCACGAAAGGATCGGCAGAACCACCGCCGCCACCGCCACCAAGATCTTCTGCCAACGCTTCAGTGACATATGATTCCTCCCGGACACGGCGGATCGTGCTTCGCCGTCGCCGCGATCAAGACTATTCCGCCCACCACCACCGCCCCCACGCTCGCCCAGAACCACCATCTAGAATAGAACGGATGGGACTCGGCTGGAGGGGGAGCCTCGCTGTTTTCGACGGTTGGCGTCGTCGACACCGGCGTTGAAGTGGGTGCGGGTGCGCCGAGCGCGGGCGAAACCGTGGTCGGCGCCGACGGGAGCGGCGTCACCGGTGCGGCGGTCGGCGGTGGAACGACGGGCGCCGGCAGCGGCGGCGGCGAGCTCGACGGTGGCGGCCGCTGCGTCCCGCGCGCCGAGGCGTCCTCGAGATCCCGGATGTGCTTCTCGGCGACCGCCCGGTTGGGCGCGTTGGGCGCGTCCTTCAAGAACCGCCGGTAGAACTTGATCGCCTCCGGGCCGTTCCCCATCAACCGATGGCACTGCGCGATGTTGTACAGGAAGCTCGGATCCGGCTTGGCCAGGTAGGCCTGTTCGTACTCGGTGATCGCGTTGGCGTACTTTTCGAGCTTGTAGTACGCGTCCCCTTCTTGGGAATGCGCGCGCGCGGCGTCGAGCCGCGGGTCGGCGGCGCTGGCAGGCCCGCCGCTCGCCACCAGCACCGCGACGAGCGCGACGAGCAGCCCCCCTGCCCCGGTTGGTCTTCGCACCGACACGGATCCTAGGGACCCGAAGCCTCGGAAGTCAACGTTTCAGCGCTCCGCCCGCGCGGTCCTGCGGCGTAGAATCCCGCCGATGGGCGAGGGGGACCGCAGGCCAAAAGACGGCGCGCGCGAGCGCCAGCGGGTCCTTTTGCTGTGCGCCGGCGTCATCGTGGTGCTGGGCCTGACCGATCGCCTGGCGCTCGGGTACTTCGCCTGGCGCCCGCTGGTGGTGCGGCTCCTCTGGGCGCTGTTCGTCGTCGTCACCGCGCTCAACCTCCGCGGTGCGGGGGCCACGCGCACGCGCGAGCTGATGCTGGCGCTGGCGGTCTTCTCGGCCGCCTTCTACGCCGCGCTCGCCGCGCTGACCGGCGGCGTGGCGAGCCCGCTCTTCCACTGGATGCTGGCGCTGCCGGTGGCGATCGCGGTCGTCATCCAGGATCATCCGGCCGCGATCATCGGCTCCGGCCTGACCATGCTGGCGGGGGGGATCGGGATCCTGACCGCCGCCGGCAGCGCCCCCGCGCTCGCCTGGCAGTGGTCGGGGACGGCGGCGATCATGATCCTGCTGGCGGCGTACGTCTCGCACAGCTACGGGCGCCTGCACGCCCGCGAGGCCGCGCTCCGCCGCGCCGGGGCCGAGGCCGACACGCGCGCGCGCGCCTCGGAGGCGGGGATCGTGGCGCGCGACGAGTTCCTGGCCATCGCGGCGCATGAGCTGCGCACGCCCCTCACCTCGCTGCTCCTGCAGATCGACGCTGTCGAGCGCAACGTCTCGCTGGCGCCGGGCGGCGCCCTCGGCGACGCCGACCGGCAGCGCATCGGCTCCATCGCCCGCCAGGCGAGCCGCCTCTCGGGCCTCATCGACGGCATGCTCGACATGTCGCGCCTGACCGCCGGCCGGCTGGAGCTGAACTTCGACCGCGTCGACCTGGCCGCGCTGGCGCGCGAGGTGGCGCAGCGCTTCGCCCCCGACGCCGCGGCCGCCGCCTGCGCGATGAAGGTCGACCTCCCCGAGCCGCTGGTCGGTCTGTGGGACGAGGCGCGCCTCGATCAGATCGTCACCAACCTGATCGCCAACGCCCTGAAGTACGGCGCCGGGGGCGGCATCGAGATCGAGGGCCGCGGCAACGCCGATGCCGCGCAGCTCGTGGTGCGCGACCACGGCATCGGCATCTCCGCCGAGGACCAGGAGCGAATCTTCCGCCGCTTCGAGCGCGCGAGCGGGCAGCGCCAACACCCCGGCCTGGGGCTCGGCCTCTGGATCACCAGCGAGCTGTGCAAGGCGCTGGGCGGTAGCATCGTCGTCGCCAGTGCGCTCGGCGCCGGCGCCGCCTTCACCGTGACGCTGCCGCGCGTGTCGCCGGCGGCGCTCGAGTCGCAGCGCCGGCTGCCCGACGTGGGCACCACGCGCCCCTGACCGACTTCCATGACGTTGACCGCGGCGCCCCATCTGGGATAGTTCGCGGCGATGCCGTCGCTCGATCTCGCCGCTTATCCGCTCGAACGCCTGGCCGATCAGGTCGGGACGCCGTTCTATCTCTACGACGGCGGCGAGCTGCGCCGGCGGCTGGAGGCGCTGGCGAGCCTGACGGCCGGCGACGCGCTGCAAGCCCGCTACGCGATGAAGGCCAACTCCTGCTGGAAGGTGCTGGAGTCGGTGCGCGCCGCCGGCCTCTGGATCGACGCCGTGAGCGGCAACGAGGTCCTGCGCGCGCGGCGGGCCGGCTTCCCCATGGGCGCCAAGCCGCCGGTGGTGATGCTGACCGCCGACGTGCTGCGGGACAACGCGCTCACCGTGGTGCTCGAGCACGGCGTGCTGCCGAACATCGGATCGGCCGGGATGATCGACGAGCTGCACGGCGCCGGCTACACCGGCCCGATCGCGGTGCGCGTGAACCCCGGCTTCGGCCACGGCCACGTCCAGTCGTGCGACACCGGCGGCCCGTCGTCGAAGCACGGCATCTGGCACGAGGCGCTCGGCGCCCTGCGCGCGCGCGCCGCGGCCGCCAAGCTGCCGATCGTCTCCATTCACACCCACCTCGGCACCGGCCCGCGCAGCGAGGAGTTCGACGAGAACATGCGCCGCTTCGTGGGGATGATGGCGCCGCGCCTCGCCGAGTTTCCCGACGTCGAGGCGATCAACCTGGGCGGCGGCATCCCCCACCCCTACCGCCCCGGCGCGCCCAGCTACGACCTCGCCGGCTTCCGCCGCACGCTGGTCGAGGTGGCCGCGGCGCTGGCCCAGGCGGCCGGCCGCACGATCCGCGTCGAGATCGAGCCGGGACGCTACCCCGTCGCCGCCGCCGGCCTGCTGGTCTGCCGGGTGAAGGACTTGAAACGCACCGAGACGAATCCCAAGGGCCCCGGCCATCGATTCATCATGGTGGACGCCGGGTTCAACGACCTGGTGCGCCCGGCGATGTACGGCTCGTATCACCACCTCTCGATCGTGGGCAAAGGCGCCGGGCGCGCCCCCGAGCCGTTCGTGGTGGCCGGCCCGCTGTGCGAGAGCGGCGACGTCTTCACCCGCGACGACAAGGAGCTGCTCGATCCGCGCCCGCTGCCGGCGCCCGAGATCGGCGATCTCCTGGTCCTGCACGACGCGGGCGCCTACGGCGCCGCGATGAGCTCCAACTACGTCTCGCTCGGCCGCGTCCCGCAGGTGTTCTGGGAGAACGGACGCGCCACCCTCGTCGCCCGCCGCGAGACCATCGACGACGTCATGCGCGCCGAGTGCGACGAAGGGCTCTGAACCCTCCCAGGGTTCCAGAGTTATGATGGCCGTCTACCTGACGTTCTACGGGTGGCCGGACAACAGCCCACCGGGCGGCGCCATCGCCTACCCGCAGAACGGCGGATTCCCCACCGTGCACGACACCGCCGGCGGGACCGGCACCTACGACGATCCGATCACCTTCGCCACCGACAAGGCGGAGCTTCCGGTCGGCACGCGGCTGTTCGCGCCGGTGCTCGAGAAGTACCTGATCATGGAGGACGACTGCGCCGAGTGCGACACCGACTGGTCATCGTCGCGGAAGTGGCACATCGACGTCTGGATGAACAGCAACGGCCGATGATTCGAACGCCGTCCTCAACTGCGAAGATCAGTGGACCCAATCGACGACGGTCGTCGAGGTGAACCCGCCGCCCGGCCGCCCGGCGACCGCGCCGCCGCTGTTCGACACGACGACCAACGTCTGCCGCACCTCGCCGTAACGGCCGCGGAGCGACCTCGACGGGGCCGGCCAAACATGATCTAATTGGGTGGCTCTAATTGTTGGCGTGGAGGCTCTGATGACTCATCGCTTGGCTTGGGGAACTTGGCGCGGACGGGTCGGCGCCTGCGCGGCGCTCGCGGCGCTGGTTGGCTGCAACGGCAACAACGCGATCAACGGAACGGGCGGATCGAGCGGTGGAAGCCGGGCGACGGGCGGCGCCGGGGCGACGGGCGGCACCCACGCCAGCGGCGGTTCCGGCGGCATGGGCGGCCAGGCCGGCGGCAGCTCGGGCTCCGGCGGCATGACGGTCGGCCCGTTCGGGAACAAGGTCGACATCTTGATGATGATCGACAATTCATCGTCGATGACGTCGATGCAGCAGAAGCTCTACGCGCAGCTCCCGTCCTTCGTCAGCGCGTTGCAGAGCCTCCCCACACCGCCCAGCCTGCACCTGGCCGTCGTCTCCTCGGACATGGGCGCCCCTGGCGACTCGACCAGCGAGATTCAGTGTTCGACCTTCGGCGACGACGGCGAGCTCCAGAGCGCGCCCCGCTCGAACAGCATGCTCAATCCGCCCGTCGCTTGCACCGACAGCACGATCGCGGTTCCCGTGAGCAGCACGGACAACGACCACACCTTCATCTCGGATGACAACGGGACGGAGAACTTCACGGCTCCCCTGGCGACCGTGCTCCAATGCATCGCGCTGCTGGGCGACAAGGGTTGCGGGTTCGAGCACCAGCTGGCCTCCATCCATCACGCGCTGGGCGCGGACAACCTCGAACCGGACGCGAACGGCGTCCTGCAGCCGAATCCGCCCGCGACGAACGCCAACTTCCTGCGGCCGGACGCCTACCTCGTCATCTTGATCCTGACCAACGAGGACGACTGCTCGGCGACCCCTCCCACGGACCTCTACTCGCTGAACGCCGGCGGCTCCAACCAGCAGAACATCATGAACGCGCTGGGGCCGATCTCGAACTACCGCTGCAACGCGTTCGGCCACCTCTGCCAGGATCCGGCGAGCGCCGCCGCGAGCGCGCTCATCGAGCCGCCCCTCAACGCTCCGGCCGACCATCAGGGGCCCGCGACCGCGCCGACGCTCGATCTGGCCGACTGCGAATCGAACGACACGAACGGATTGCTGACGCCGGTCTCCAAGTTCGTCAACGACATCAAGGCGCTCAAGCCCAATCCGGACACCGAGATCCTGGTCGCGGCGATCGCGGCGCCCGCCACCCCCTACACGGTGGCGTGGTTCCCGGAGCAGAACGGCCAGAACACGCAGCCCGGCGAGCTCTGGCCGCAGCTGGAGCACTCCTGTGGACCGAGCGATGGCACCCTCGGTATCGTCAACCCCAAGGCGACGCAGCTGACGACCGACGAGAGCTTCGGCGACCCCGGTGTCCGCATCGCCCAGTTCACCGGCGCCTTCGCCAACAACGTCAGCGGATCGATCTGCGACCCCAGCTACGCCACCACCCTGAACGCAGTCGCCGGCAAGATTGGCCAGATGATCGGGCAGCCCTAGACGAAGTCGCTCTCGGCGGCCAGCGCGTAGCGGACGGCGGGATCGATCGTCTCCACCGGCAGTCCGCGCCAGAAGACGTGCCACTTGGGGAGGCGCACCAGGCCATCGCACTGCTTGACGTACCAGGCGGTGATCGGGTTCTCGGGGCGCGAGCGCCAGAAGAAGGCCGGGTAGTCGCGCGTCACCAGGGACCAGATCTCGCTCCCCAGCCCCTCGCCCTGGGCCTGGCGGTCGACGGCGAACTTGGTCAGGTAGGGGGCGACCGCCGTCTCGACGACCAGGGCGGCGCCGCGGTAGCCGTCCTCGACGAAGGTGCGCGCGATGGGACGGGTGAAGAAATCGTCGCGGATGGTGCGGCCGAACGCCGACTCGAACAGCGCGCGCAGCCGCGCCGGATCGACCGCCTCCCACCCCTGCCGCACGTCGATGCGCGAGCCGCGGCGGATCAGCGTGCCGGCGCCGTTGATGGTGAAGAGCTCGCGCAGGAGCGCCAGCGGATTGACCACGGTGACGCCGGTCAGCGACAGCGGGGTGTCGGCCAACAGCCGGCGGACCTGCCGGACCAGCATCGCCTGCCCGCGCGACAGCGCGCCCGGGCCCAGCAGGCGATCGAGATCGGTGGCCAGGTTGACCACCGAGGGCGGCGGTCCTGCGCCGATGCCCAGACCCTGCCGCCGGCTGAGGAAGACCACCTTACGCGTCTCCAGCGTCGTGGCCAGCGACCTCAGCAGGCGGAACCGCCCGTCGACCGATTGCGCGGCGGCGGCCTCGAGCGAGACGAGCGGGATGGCGCCGCGGGCGATCGCGGCGCGCACGGCGTCGGCGGTCCCCGCGCTCATCTCGGCGTCGGCGCGGATCACCTCGCAGGGGACAGCGTCCTCGACCAGCCAGTCGTAGACCCGCGCCGCCTGCGCGTCGGCGTCCTTGGGCTCGAGCAGCCCGAGCAGCACCACCGGCAGGAGGCCGAGGCCGGCCAGGATGCGCAGATCGAAGTGCACCGGATCGAGCGCGCTCTTCACGATCTGCGCGTTGGGGGCCAAAATCGCGAAGCTCTCCTTGCGCTGCGACCGGAACAGCTTGAGGTAGAGGTCGATGTCGGCCTTGGCGCCGACGCTCTCCAGGAACCGCTGGACGATCTCCGCTTCCATCAGCGCAGCACGGCGGCGAAGGTGTCGCGCGCAGTCTCCAGATCGCCCAGCGTGACGAACTCGTCGGCGGCGTGCGCCTGTCCGACCTCGCCGGGGCCGAACACCACGGCGTCGATCCCCTGCTCCGAGAAGCGGGCCGCCTCGGTCCAGAACCCGAGATCGACGGCGTCGCGCAACCGGTCGCCGAAGAACGGGGCGAAGGCCCCGAGGTCCCGGGTGGCGAACGGCGGGCTGGCCTTGACCAGCGTCCATTCGACGGCGTGGGGCGCGGTCGCCGCCCGCACGCGCGTCTCCGCGTCGGCGAACAGGTCGTCGATCTTCACGCCCGGCGCCGGGCGGAGCGAGAACGACAACGTCGCCCGGGTGGGGATGACGTTGAAGGCGATCCCGCCGTCGAGCGCCGCGACGTTCA
>Ga0134128_10001783_pt1 | contig 27246 bp, 43 predicted proteins | sample KB31754_FD_96462 | JGI IMG/M metagenome (GOLD analysis project Ga0134128, IMG submission 96462) | Terrestrial soil microbial communities with excess Nitrogen fertilizer from Kellogg Biological Station, Michigan, USA - KB3-175-4 | ecosystem: Environmental > Terrestrial > Soil > Unclassified ...
TATCTTTATTTGATTTAAGTATTGCTGTTTTTAGAAATTTAGATTTTTCATCAAACCCAGATGTAAGGATATACCCACGTAGGGAGGACTGTGTTTACGAAGAAGAGTGGAAAATTATAAACGATGCTAGAAAAAAGGAGGTTATGGACGGGAAGGCCATCTATTGTAATCTTGTTTACGACTCAGATGGTATTCTTCATCTGCGAGTTAGTTACAAGCCGGACGGTGGTTACATATGTCCGCATTTCATGGACTTTGAGATTAAAAAATTATTAGGGATTTTTAAAGATGAAAAAGAAAAACCCAACGCATAAGCTCTCAAAAAGAGACCGTTTCATGCTTTATGAGGTTAGGTGGTTTAATACCCTTGCGTGGCTCAGAAGGCTTGAAAAGGACCTAGAAGGCCCTTTCTATAAGTGGTCATGCAATGATGAATCTTGCCAGGAAACTAATTGCTTTATGATAGACGGCCATACTGGTGAGTGGGTCAAGGTTCAATAGCATACTACTGTTGTTTTAACGACTCTATGATATAATTATCCTCATAAATATGAGCATAATAATAAATAAAGATATTGTGGAGGGATTGGGGCTTTCTGGATACCCTATGGCTATTGCCAGGGACTCAAAGTTTCATGTCATGGGTATTTTGCATGGGATGAGGCTGGTTTCAATGGCTCTCCCATTCAGCCCTGCGGCAGATATGGAGGGAGATCCTGTATTTGATACTATACACATAGCATTAGAAAAATATTTTAATAAAGACATAATTCTAAAGATTTATTATAACAATGGGGAAGAGCTATGGCACGCGGACGATATAAAGTACTAGAAAACGATCAGCTTGTTTACGAGGAGATTTTAGAGGAGGTCGTTTACGACGAAAAAGGGAAGGTTATTTATGACGAGAATGGTAAGTTTGTCTATAAGGACGTAAAGGAGAACATTTCCGATTTTAACTTGATTCCAGACGGTTTACGAAGGGGAGAGCTAAAGGCTAGGCTATCTCTAGAAATGGCCATGAGGGACCACTGGGTTAAGTCTAAGCAGTGGTTACAGCATCTGAACAATAAGCGAAAGCTTGGCGACGATGACCATGAGAAGATTGAGGATAAGATACCTACCTGGAAAGAGGGCCTTGATATCAGGAATGCCAGGATAGAGGAGCTTAGGAAGAAGATTGAGAGAGCCAGAATGTGAGCGAAAAGGTTTTAGACTTTAAAATGACTACCGCGGATGGTAGGGTTGTATCTGTTGTAGAGAGGGCTAAGGAACTTGGGTTTTGCTTAGAGATTAACTTTGATGTTGATTGGACATTTACGCATGAATGGTGGTCGCCTAGGATTGAATGCATAAAGAAGTCACCTCCAATAGTAGCAATTGAGATTGTTCAGAAAAATCTAGATTTGTTCTTTAGTGAGCTTAACCCAGTTAAGGAAAAATTCTTAAAATGCGTACAGGCGGAGCTGCCTAAGGTTATTCAAAAAGTTCCGGCTATTTACGAAGAGGGTAGCAAATGTGAGCAAAAATGAAGCCTTTGATTTCAAAATAGGGTTCGATGGCAGATGGGAGTCTATCGGTAAGATTATAGAAAGAGCAAAAGAGCTTGGCCTGAGCCTGAGAATGCACTTCAATGCTGAGGATATTGTGAATGGAACGTTCTGGCCGCCTAGGACATCTATTCATAAGGATGTTTATCTCTCTGCAACTGCTGATAGTGATTTGGCGGCTCAGAGGTGGGGAGAAGAGGCATATTTCCGAGAGCAGTTTGGGTTTTCTGAAGCAGAGTTTACTGTAATTATGCAAAGAGAGCTTATTAGGCAGATAGAGGTTATTTTAAGGCAAGCCGAGTGAGACGCGAAGACTTTGACTGGGATTTAGCTTATAATGAGCGCTTTAGTGACATTGATAGCGAAGAAATCGAGAAAATTTCAGAAGTATGCGCTTATTTGGGTAAAATGCTAGCAAAGCCGCCAATAGGCTATGATTTAACGCTATATGACAAGATTTGCCGTAAGATTTTATTCTATGAGCATCTAGAGAGGGGCGGATAAGATGGATAAATATTTAAGCCTGGTCGACAAGGATAAATGGAAATCTAGATATACAGTAGATTTCTCAAATTGTCCAAAGATACAGTGGAGACACAACGGAGACAATAGAGACGTAATAGATAAAGAGGAGCAAAACCTAAAAGATGGAAAGGTTATATACGTCGAGCCATTTAATGACTGGGGAGGCGACGCTTCTACAGGCGGAATAAAATTTGAATTCAGAAACGAGAATAAAAGAGTTGTTGGCGGATGGATTCCTCTTTCATATATACTTGGCATCAATCTTGATATGATTGATGGTACATGCATGTCTTATGTTGATGGAGGTGGATTAGATACTATTAGGAATTTAGAAGGGTATGACGATGAAAGAGATGACATTTGACGATTGTAAGAAGCTTGAGAAAGTAACAAAGAAAGTAGATGAATTGCTTAAATGTTTATGTCTTCCATATAATCATGGTAAAATAGATTATCTTCATTTGTGTGCAATGATTGTTATTAGCGGAAGATTAAATAGCAAATTTCCTGGTTCTCACAATAATGTCGCGTCTATATCCAATATTCTATGCATTGATTATGGGGCCGCAAGTTATATGTGTTTTTGGCTTACTGCTTCTGGACATTTAGAGCCAACCTCAACTGATGCAGATATTAAGTTAAGTCCTATAGGACTAGAATATGTAGAAAGGTATGTTAAAGACAATCTTTTCATATTATTCCGTAACAGGATGTTTGAGGCAATCAACGAAGAGCTATACCCTGGAGAGAGTCAATCAGAAGGGATAGAACCAGAAAACTCCATGTTGAACATAAAGATTGGAAAAGATAATTGCTCAAAGCAGTTATACGAGAAGATTCTAGAGCTTCCTTGTGTTTGGATGTGCTATTTTGGAATTATGGAGCCGTATACGGCTGACCCGAAGAAGGACGCGAAGAATCAGCTAAGCTTCGATATTTGCATGAATAGGTTAGAAAAGAAGAATACGAGTGAGTATATTGCAGATATTATAGGTAATATTCTTAATAAAGTTGTTAACCTGCCGGAAGATTTACGAAGAGAATACATTAATGAAGATGACCTACTGCATCTACACTATAGGGACTTTAATTTTAGTACTTACGTTAACGGAAAAATAATTAGAATATGGCGTGGTGACGATGATGATAAATTTAGGGGAAATATTAATGACAGAACAAAAACCATTCCCTAACTTCCTGGGCAAGATTGAAAGAGGAAACCTATTAGACTTTGCTGATGCTGTTGTATTAACAGAAAAGATGGATGGAAGCTACTTTCAGTTCGGTTGGTATGAGGGCGAGTTCAGGATGAGGACTAAGAATACGCAAGATTACGAAGGTATTCCTAAGATGTTTAGTAAGGTTGTTAAGGAGCTAAATGAGCACAAGGATACGTTTCCGAAAAATGTTATTTTCTGCTGCGAGTACTTTCAGAAACCTAAACATAATGCTATTTGTTATGACTTCTCAAGCATTGGAGATATTGATAAAGATAGTTGTTTCCTTTTTATAATTTACGTAAGGAGTTTGACCGATAACCCGAATGAAGGGATTTGGCTTTTCCCTGGTAAATTTGGAAACTGTTACATTGGATACGTTCCTGATGTAACTTATGCTAATTATTCAGATCCGTGCCAAATGGCTGAGAGCGCCTATGGGGCAATCAGAGAAGGGATTGTCATGACAAATGCTAGAGGAGAACGATTCAAGTACGTAACAGACCACTTCAAAGAGGTTCATGTCGGCCAGAGAAAGCCAAAGCGCCAGCATCCAGAGCTTGATTCAGTATGGTTCCCTTATATAGCAGGGCTTAAGGCTAGGGTTAATAAGGCTATATTCAGGCTTAAAGAGGCCGGTATAGAGTTCAATAAGAGCACGTTTGGTAAGGTTATAGGCTCTACTGTTAATGACTTACTGGATGAAGAGAGCCAGAACATAAAGGAAGAGCTGTTCAGGTTCCATGAGAAGTCGTTTAAGAAGAAGGTTAATGCGGCTATTGTTGATATATTGTTTGATAAGTTGAGAGAGGAACCTTTAAGTGAGCGATAAAGAAAAAGACAATCCTGTAAAAGTTCTGTCGTTTAGTGGGCCAAGAAAAGATAAAGATTATGATTATTATACTGACGAAGAGTATATTGAAGAGCAAAGATGTTATATTTTAGAGCTTTTAGATGACAACCAGTCACTATTCGAAGAGATTGTAAGGCTTAAGAATAAACTGGGAGAAGAGGTAACTGTTACGGAGGTTGACGAAAGCAAATGACAAATGAAGATATTATTAAAGCTCTACGAAATGAAGTAGACGAACTTAAGAATGAAGTTAAAAAGCTTGAAGAACAAAACCATAATTATGCAAGAACGATTGTTGAGCTGTGCAGTAGAGTTGTTCGGAATGAGGGGATTGAGTAAGATGCCAATAGATGCTGAAGAAATTATGGACGTCATTAAAATAAAATCAGAAGCCCTTTCAGCAAGAATTGATAACCTTGGAGAGAGGATTAGTAATCTTGATGAGGGCAAGATAGAGGTAGACTTTTATTTAAGTTGTATTTTTTGGTATTTTTTAGTAAAAGTAATGGTTACGGTAGCGGCGATGATATGCAAATAAATAACGAAGATATTATAGACCCAATTTCGTTTAAGATTAACTACCTTACAACAATTACCGGCCTAACTCTAAATCACTGTAGAGACATAAACATTGCCGTAACTTGTATTTGGTGTTATCTGGCAATAAGAGCATTGATTGAGGTTTTTATATGGCTGAAATAAGCGCACTTAATGAATTAGCAACAAAACTTGCTTCTATTTCTAGTAGCGTTGGAAATGCGTGGGTTGTTCGGCAATATTTCGAAATGGCCAAAGAAGTGTTTTATATAGTCGTCGCATTTATTGCTATAAGATACGCATATCGGGTACTTAGGGCAGTCGTTACTGAATATACCATATGAAGATAAAATCAGAGGAAGGCAGAAAATGATTAAAAAATTATTATCAACAGCAATGAGGAGCTTTAAATGACAATAGGTTTAGTTGTTTCGTTTATTTTGATGGTAGTGGCCACTGTAGCTTTAGTTGCATTTTTATCTTTATAGGAGCTTTAAAATGACCAAAGAAGAGCTTGAACTTGAGCTTTCAAATTGCAAGCAATATTCTGGGCAGCTTGAGAAGATTAATGAGTCTAGAAATGAACAAATCTATGAATTATCAAGAAAGCTTGAGTCTGAAGTAAACGATATTAAGTTAAATCACATGAATGAGGTTTCAGAGCTTAGGGCTATCATCAAGAAGCGAGATGACGAAATTCAGTATATGAATGATACGTATAAGCCATGCGAAAACACTAAGATTCAGATGTTGCGGGAAAAGGATTCTGAAATAGAAAAGTTGAAGAATGAGATTAAGGAGCTTATGGATAAAAAAGAGCGCCTTTTCGATAAGTATAGACACATTGAAAGTGAGTTAACGGAAGCTAAGCAAGAAAATGAAAAAATGACAACATTCTTAGAGAAGCAGAAGGAAGCATACATTGATTTCTTAGGTGACGACTCTGATAGCTGCTGTGGATGTTGCGAATGCTAATGCTGTCGATAGCAGCATTTATTGCCGGCTGCATTGTTGGACGGTTATTTTTTTATATGTTTTCCAAGATTGATTAAATTATTCCACGCCAAACCGACAAATGCTCACAAAAAATAACAACTTATTCGCTCATCTATATACTCCCTGGACTACTTCTTTAGGAAAACTACTAGCTATAATTCATACATGTATATTTACACAACTGTAGGAGAACTTTAAATGGCATTAAGAGCACAGAAACCAATGGAAGTTAAGAAAAGACTGAAAGCGTTATTCTATGGTGCAGCTAGCGCTGGAAAGACGTACGCTGCTATACAATTCCCTGCTCCATATCTAATAGATACAGAAGGCGGCTCTGAAAACTCTCAGTACGTTAATATGTTAGAAGAAAAAAATGGTGTAATATTTCAAACTAGCGACTTTTCTGAGATATTAACAGAAGTTAAGTCGTTATTAACGGAGAAACATCCTTACAAGACTCTAATAATAGACCCTCTGACTACAGTATATGCGTCGCTTCTTGATCAATGCGCCCTTAAGTTAAGCAGAGGCGGAAAGGATGGGACAGAGATGGGCCGTCATTATGCAGAGGCTAATAAGCAGTTTAAGAGACTGTTTAACCTGATTCTTAGATTAGACATGAACGTTATAATAACCTCTCATGCAAAGTCTGAATATGGTCCTAATATGGCGGTTATAGGTCAAACATTTGATTGCTATAAGAAGATGGACTATATATTTGATTTGGCTATTGAAGTTAAGAAGCACAAAGGTTCCGTTCCAGTTACTGATGGAATTGCTCATTCTGGCAGGGTAGGAACCATCATTAAGACAAGGATATCTTCCTTTCCTGAAGGAGACTCATTCGAGTTCTCATATCAGAATATAGCTGAAAGATACGGGAAGGACGTTATAAACAAGGTGTCTGAAGCTAAAACTTTAGCTTCTAAAGGCCAAATTAATGAGATTAAGTCTCTTATATCAGAGCTTAGGGTTCCTTCTGAAGTAGTCGATAGATGGCTATCTAAGGCTAAAGCAGACTGCTTTGAGGATATGGACTCTGATGTTATCGAAAAATGCATTGATAGCCTTAGAAAGAAGGTTGAGGAAAGAGAAGCTGGTCCTAATGGTTGCGACAGAGTAGTTCCTATAATGGCAGGAGCTTCAAATGTATAACATCATTATAGCGTCAGGCTTGGCATTATCTGCATTAGTATGCGTCCCTATGGCAATCCTTAGCGGTTCTAGGAATGAGGTAATATTAATTAGCCTGTTTAACTTTACAAGTATTTTCTTGTGGAAACTGGTTTCATAAACGTAAATGGAGAACATTATGAGCGTTATATCTTTAAAGGCTAAATGTTTAAGGCAAGCTTACTTCAAGTCAGGTGAGTTTGAAGGGCTGGATGACTGTTTTCATGAGTTATGTGATAATCTGTTTGCGCTAAGGCTTAGCGTGAATTCTATGAGGGATATGGTCTTAGGAGAAGGTCAATCTCGTTATGCAAGCATTTATTCTGATGCTGAGCAGCTTCTTAGGAATAGCAATGAGTGCATAGACTATATGAAGAAGGTTATGGCGTGTTAGTATGAGGTCAATATGAGCGATAGAAACATAGGAATATTGGTTGTTGCGGTAGTAACTTTGTTTGGGGTTATTATGATTCGGACAGTAATGGGTTACTGATAGGTTATAATATACGTTCTGGGTATAGCTCAGCTTGGTAGAGCGCCTGCTTTGGGAGCAGGATGTCGTAGGTTCAAATCCTGCTACCTAGACCAGTTTGTAGTATAATGTAACAGAGCAGAAAGCAGCGTGGATGGACACGCCAATAACTTAGAGAGTGGTAATGGATGGCTGACCGGGGTGTAGTGAACCTTGGAAGAGACCGCGCGAGGGGAAACTCAGGAATCTACACATGCACCTGATAGGGCCCGTAACTTTTAAATATCGGATAATGCCATAGACGTAAAATCGTCCTTCTGCTCTTTATTAGAAATATTATCTATAGACTCCTCATTACCCTTGAGCAGCCCATATAGAATTTCGTCGTATTCATCTTGGCTGATTTTCTTTAACTGAAGTTCCTTGAGTAGAGCTCTTTCCTCATAAAGTAGCGCGAGTATTTCCTTATCAGATAGCTTCCTGATTGACATTTCATTCCCGTTTTTTTATTTTTATTTTAAAATTCAACGGATTATAGTATAATGCAAAAAAAATGTAAATGGATTATTGCCCATGATTCCGCCAATGAACTTCAACAATGTTTTAGTATTATCTATAAATAGACTGTCTCTAGTAATGAATAGGTATGTCAATAAACGACTTAGGTCTGCTATAGGCCCAGAAATGAAGATATACGTATTTAAGATTTTAAATACAATAAACAATTCATCAGATGGAACGATTACTCAGCAGGAATACTCTAGGCTTGGTTATGACCGGTCTACTCTTGATAGGAATGCTGAACGTCTAATAGTTAAGAAGCTTTGTACTAAAGGTGAGGTTCCGGCTAAAGGAAGAGGCGTACGAAAGGTTCGTACAACTTACAAGCTAACTAAAAAAGGTAGAGACTTGCTCTGTAGTTCTAAGAAGATAATTCAGGAAATAGATGGTGAGGTTCAAAAAATGTGGGATACGGCATATGCTGAGAATATTTCAAATCGTGCTTTATACCTATTAGACTTAAACAAGTATGGGTCAGGAGAAAAGCTTCCTGAATTGAATTCTTCTGAACATTTTGCTAGTATTATAAATGGGTTATCTGAATGTCTTGAAAACATGAAGAATCCTAAGAAACCTAGAAAAATAAGAACTGATACTATGAAGTATGCTAGAGAAGAATACAGGCGTGAACGAGAAAGGGGAGACTGGTAATTATGTTTAGAACGACTAACGATAGCTTTACAAGCAATGACGAGAGTTTTACGAGTGACGAAGGGGTAATGATTGATTCAGATGGCGAGCAAGAAAATCCGTTCGATGCTCTTAACATAAGTGGAATCAATAACCTATCTCAGGCTCATGTAGCTGTTCCTTCAGTTGACGCAGAAGTTAAGGCCGCTATAGAGAGTAATTCTATTCTATCGGCTCAATTAGCTGCTATAACAGCGGACCTTGAAAGAATGAGAAGAGAAGTTGAATTCAAGGACAGAATAATCGCTACACAGGAATCTGAATTGCGCATAAAGTCTCTTTATATAGCTCAGAAAGACGCTGAGGCTATAGCTGAGATTAACAGGTTGACTCATGATATTGGGATGCTAGAGAAGCTAGGGCTTTGATTTAATAGGCTTTACTGATACTTTAAGATTTAACTCCTTAATAATATCAAATAAGAATTTAACCGACGGGTTTCCTTTTCTTGAAAGGTTTCGACTTATGGCGGGGCCAAGGTAATCAACTTTCCTTGATAAGGAGTAAATTCCTCCTTTTTCTTTTGCTATTTTTGAAAGGTTAAGCAAGTGTTCTTTGTGGTCTGCCGAAAAGAATTGATTTCCTTCATGAGAAACAGACAATACTAACCCATAATAAGATAAAACTTTGCATAGAGACATAATTGTAATGCTTTGAAGTCTTCTATCTTTAAAATATGAATATATTCTCTGGTAAGAAACCTTCATTCTTTTTGCTAATCTTCTAACTCCTTCACCTTTACATATCGCATTCCTAAAAGAAGAGCAAAAATTAATTGAGTCATAATCCTCGTTTACGTCATTAAAAGCATTTTCTATCAAGAATAAAGTTTCTGCCTTTATGTCACTTTTTTCGAAACCATAAAAATTAAGATGCTTCATATATTGTAAAGCTTTATTCTTCTGTTCTTTATTAAATTTCGAAAGATAAGATATTATCTCTTCAATTATACTGTCATTCGCCATAGAAGATACTTTATTATTTTCTGAACTTAAAGATTGTCTTCTTAGAACTTTTTCGGCCAAATGGCTGAAGTTTCCCATTTTCCCCCCTAATTATGGCGCAGAATTAACTGCGCCGTTTCAAGATAATAATTCTAATATCCCATATTGAATACGTCAGCCAAACTAACGAGATTATCGTTAGATTCCGGCTTTACCTTCTTAACTTTCTTAACAGGCTTCTTCTTTACGACCTTCTTAACAGATTTCTTTGCAGGCGCCTTCTTCTTAGCCGCAACCTTCTTTACTGGCTTCTTGGCTTTAACCACAGCCTTCTTAACGGTCTTCTTGACAACCTTCTTAACAGCAGGTTTCTTAGCTTTAGCCTTCTTGGGCGCAGCTTTCTTTGTTACCGCCTTCTTTAAAGCTGGTTTCTTCTTAACAGGTTTCTTTTTTAACTTCGTTGCCATTTAATTTCTCCAGTAGTGATTTTTAAACCAGGGTGTATTATCATATACGAATAACTAAATTGCAACACAAAGAGTGACACTATGATGAGAATTAAAAATGTTTCCATTCCGTCTGTTAGAGCAAAGATATTAAAAGAAAAGAAGCAAAAGAAGCTTGAGAAGGCGCGAGAGGATTTCGCAAAGCAACAGGCTGCAAAGATGCTTGAAAAGGAAAAACAGCAGGTTCTCAAGTATCAGGAACTAAAGCATGCCCTTAAAGTAGAGATATATGACACGCCAGGAATGACAATAATATCCGAAGAAGAGAACTTTATGCTTGTGGCAAAAAGCACAAAAGTATCAGTAAATATAATAAGAAATGCAAACGGTATGCAGCCATATCATAAGTCAACTATAGAAGATATTTGCATCATAAGCTTGATAGACTTTGGCAGAAGGAAAACACGTTCAGAACTATATGATACACTTGCTGATGTCTGTGGTTGTAAGGTTTACAGAGTAAGCCATATTGATGACATAGATGATGTTTTAAAGAAATTAGACCAAATATAGGCTGTGCCTAAAATAAATAATAAGAGTCTAAAAATAGACCTTCCTCCAGTTAGTAGCTTTTACTCTTCAATTCTAGAAGAGGATGAGAGCAGATACTTAGCGGAAACCAGGTTATACGAGTTTGTAAAGCAAGCTTGGCATATAGTCGAGGGTAACGAGAAGTTCGTTGAATCGTGGCACATTGAGGCCATATGCCGCCATTTAGAGTGCGTTTATCTTGGAATTATAAAGAAGCTTATTATAAACGTCCCTCCTCGGTCATCAAAAAGTACAATCGTTAGTGTAATGTTCCCAGTTTGGGTTTTCATTCAGGACTCTTCAAAGAAGCTATTAAATTGCGCGCACTCGATAGACGTTTCTCAGAATAACGTCATTAATTGCAGAAATATAATACAGTCAGAGTGGTTCCAGTTTCGTTGGGGTCATAAGTGCGCCTTATCTAGATATCAGAAGACAAAGAAGAAGATAGAGACGACATCTAGAGGCAGATATGAAGCTGTTTCTATTGGAGGCTCAATCACTGGTAAGGGCGCAGACATTAGGATAGCTGATGACCCTAATGATGCTGGTCGTTCTGATTCTGAGGCTATCTTAAATAGTACAAATCAGTGGATGTCATCCGCATGGGCAACTCGAGGTAATAACCTTAAGGAATCATCTGAAATACTTATCCAGCAGCGCGTTAACATGATGGACGTAACCGGGTTCATGTTAGAACATGATACAGACAAGAAGTTCGTAAAGCTCATTCTTCCTATGAGATTTTGCCCAGAAAGGAGAGCTAGGACTATAGTTCTGCCTGGGTCTGATGAGGTATGGCAGGACCCCAGAAAGAAGCCTGGTGAGCTTTTATGGCCGCATCATGTTGGGGAAGAAGACCTTAAAGAGCTTGAGGATACTCTCAGGGCGTCTGGTGGAGAATATCGAGTTTCTGGTCAGATGCAGCAACAGCCAGCTCCTGATGATGCTGGTATCCTTAAGAAGTCAAAATTCATTTGGTGGAAGAAGGAAAGGTCGCCTAAGATTGATTTAACGATATCTACATGGGATACAGCGCTTGTTACTGGAAACCTTGCAGCTTATAGCGCGGTTACAACCTGGGGATTGTTTAAGTCTGACGATGGGGTTCCGGCTATAATTCTGTTGGGGATGCTTAGGATAAAGGTTGAGTTCCCTGAGCTTAAAGAGCTAGCAATGAGGCTTTATGAAGACTATAGAGATGATGGCAAGAATGATATTGTTCCTGATTCTAACCACGGGGTTGACATTGTACTTATCGAGTCTAAAGCTTCAGGAAACCCGCTTATACAGAGTCTTAGGAGAGCGGGAATAAATGCGGTTGGGTTTAATCCTCCTCCCGATAAGGACAAGGTAGGCCGAGCCAGGGTCGCTAGCGCCTTCTTGGAGTCAGGACAGGTATATGTACCAGCCTATCCCCCAAACTACGTCAGGCTGCGTCCTATGGCAGAGAAATTCGTAGATATTTGTAGTGTGTTCCCTATGGACCCTAAGGGTTTTGACGTGGTTGATACATTCTCTCAAGTGGTATTATATATGCAGAAATGCGGGTATCTGTCTAACAGGTTTGACCCTGTTGTTGAGAAGAAGAGGTTTGAGAATGAGGTTTATTATTAAATAGGAGAAATCAGATGAAAGATGTTCAAGTTAAGATAACGGTAGAATTATTGAGAGATATATTAATCAGGCAAGAAGCTGCTTTATTTTCAGTATCTAAAGTTCGAGATGACTATCATAGGAATTATTCTACAAATGAGTTCTATAGATACCTTACAAGACGGGTCGATGAACTAGAGAAGCTTGTTAATGAAACAAAAGAAAAAATAAGAAAGATTGGCGATGATGCAAATGATTTTATCATTGTTGGAATTTGTTGGAGTGATCCTACATTTTTAGGTGACAGTATAAAAATAAATGAAGTTTGTTTAAGCAGTGAGCTGATATCAAAAATATCATACAAATCGTTTTTTTCACAAAAACTTAAAGATTACGTTATTGAAAGAAATGACAAAGATGAGGATGAGTCTGACGATTCCATTTCTATAGATGAACTAGAAGAAATTACATGCCAGATGCGCGAGCTAGATCAAAGGCTTCGAAAACTACACTCTAAACTCAATAAATATTAGTAATTGGTGGAGAGGGAAGGATTCGAACCTTCGAAGGCAGAGCCGCCTGATTTACAGTCAGGAGCCGTTGACCGCTTGGCTACCTCTCCTGAAATGGAGGCCGCAAATCTAGATTACGGCCATAAACCTTAAATTCATGCGCCCGCATGTATCAATAGCAACTAAAGGTAATTAGTCTCATGCGGGCACGATAATCATATATCAGCTACCTATCTATATTCAATGCTGGAAATCAAAAATAGCTAGTTACATTGACAACTGATCGAAAGTGCGGTATAATGTAAGCATAATAATTATAAGTAAATACGGTGTATCAGTGGCAGACGCACAAAAAAATAATTACCAATTAAAACAACAAAAAATAGGTAAGCTCTCTAAATGTCTACAAATCTATTAGAAGATTTGCCCGAAGAAATATTTAGAGAGTCTCACGAAGAGCCAGATGGCTCACTTGTGTTTGATGTTCTTATCGATGGTGAGAATCCGGAAGAAGAGGAATCCTTCGAGGAACATGACTTCTATGAAAATCTCGCTCATAAAATGGATAGGGATAAGCTTAAGCGGCTATCCTCAGACCTTTTAGACGACATTAGGGAAGATTTAGCAAGCCGCTCAGAGTGGGAAGATACAGCCAACCTTTCATTAAAATACCTTGGTCGAAACGTAGAAGAATTTAAGCAGTCTGACTTCTTTAAGGGTTGCGCTGCATTTGATTCTGCAATGTCGACTACCTTACTAGAAGCTTATTCAGTTGCTAGAGCGGAACTATTCCCAGCTGCTGGCCCATGTAAAGCTAAGATAATTGGTAAGCCAACTGCTGAAGCTGAAGAGTGCGCAGATAGAGTCAAGGATTGGACTAATTATTATCTAACTGACTACGATAGAAGTTATTACCCAGACTCAGAACAATTGTTGATGTATTCTCACTTCTTTGGGTCTGCTTTTAGGAAAGTGTATCAAGATCCTATTTTGAATGAGCCTAGAAGTAGGTTTATAGCTCCTCAGAACTTTATCGTAAATCTGCATACCACTGACATATTGAGCTCTTCCAGAATTACGGAAGTGGTTTTCTTAAGCAGAAAGGACGTTATCTTAAGGCAAAAGTCTGGTGATTTCTTAGATTTAGACCTTCCTGATGTCATAGATGATGAAGATACTGAAGACGGTTCTGTTCTTGCTAAGGCGATTGACAAGACTGACGGGGTATCAAAGGAGTCATCTGAGAATAAGACATTATTTAAATATTATGAAACTCATGTAGATTTGCTGCCAGAAGATGTTGAAGATACTGTAAATAAGAAAGATTCTGACATTCCAAGGTCATATGTTGTAACAATTTGCCTTGCTAATGATAAGGTCGTTTCTGTTAAGAGGAATTGGGAAGAGAATAACGATAAGTATATTCGAAAAGAATACTACGTTCATTACTACTTCCTGCGTGGATTTGGCATATATGGTGTTGGTATTGCCCATCTTATGGGTTCCAATGCTATTACATTAACTCAGATATTAAGACAAAGTGTAGACGCAAACACTTTCAAGAACTTCCCTGGATTCTTAAAGACAAAATCATTTACGAGTGAAAACAATAATATCGGCCTACTTCCTGGTGAAGGACGCGAGGTCGAAACTCAAGGGGCACCAATCGGTGACTGCATCATGCCAATGCCATATGACGGACCCTCTCCCGTCGGCATTGCACTGCGTGAGCAGCTAAGACAAGAGACAGCTTCTCTTGGCGCAAGCACACAACAGCAAATCCCAGACATGGGTGCTAACGCATCAGAAGGGACCGTAATGGCTCTCCTAGAGGTTGCTGGCAGGATGCAGTCTACCGTACTTAGATCTCATCATTCTTCATTAAGCTATGAGCTTAAGCTGTTATTTAATGTTTTCAGAGATTATCTTCCAGACAAGGCTTCACAGCAGGGAGACCTTAAGTTCTTAGTTCCAGGTAAAGAGTCTTTCATATCTAAAGAAGACTTTAGCGACCAGATTGGGATTATGCCCGTATCAGACCCAAATGTTCTAACTAGCACTCATAGGCTTGTTAGAGATGAGGCATCATTAAATATCGCCTCTCGTTATCCAGAATTACATAATATCAGAGAAATTTTACACAGAATTTATTCAGCCATGAAGGTTGAGAACATTGACCAGATATTACCTGCGCTTCCAATTCCTATTTCCTTAGACCCAATTACAGAGAACATGAACCTATTGCTTGGGAAGCCGGTTATTGTCAGCCCAGGACAAGATAACAAGGCGCACGGGATTGTGCACTCTAATGGAAGAAATGACCCTATAGTTCAAATGGTATTTCAGCAGAATCCAGCGGTCTATGCAAACTGGATAATCCATGAGCAGCAACATAAAGCTTTAGAGGCTTTGGAAGAATTAGAGAAGCAGCGCATGGAACAAGAGATGCAACAACAAATGCAACAACAGCAAATGAATCAAATGATTGGTATTCCTATGATGGGCGAAATGCCTATGCAGCAGATGGAGCAAGGGTTTGAGCAAGGAATGCCACAAGAGCAGCAGAATCCGATGCAAGATAACAAAGAATCCGAGGCTAATCAGAAGAAAGAAGAATTAGAACAAATACAAGCTTCTCCTGAGATTCAGAACAAAGTTGCATCGGATGATGCTCAAGCCATTATCGAACAGAACAAGATGATGGAAGAGAAGCAAGCAATGGATGCTCAGAATCAAATAGACCCACAAAGGGTAATGCTTGTTGATATAGAACAACGAAGAGAAGCCGCTCATCTAAGAGACGAAGAGAGCAAGCGAACCGCTGAGCTAGATGCCTATAAGATTGAGTTAGCTCATGAAGAAGTAAAGCTGAAAGTCGCAATGGAAGAGCGTAAGGCAGAGCTTAGTCATGAAGCGGAAATGGCAAAGGTACAGGCACAGCTTCATATAGCTAATGAAAAGAACTTAGTTGAGATTGGCAAACATGAAAATTCAAGACCGGAGCAAAATTATGAAAGATGAGAGCTTTAAGCCTGGTTGGCGTGGCAAAGATCCAATGCGAGCGGTAGCAGAGAAAACCCTCGTTGGTGAAAAAAGTGAAATGTCCAGACGAGACGGAACTGGAAAATTCCATAAATTAACGAAGCAGCAAACCGATATGTACATTCCTAGGAAGGTCAAGGTTAAGCTGCCACAACTTTACAATCACGGGAGTAATGTATGAAAAAAGGTGGAGCAACTACAGCACGTATGGCTAGCAAACATAGAATTGGCGGAAACCCAATTAGCTCTAAAGACTGCAAGCCAATGAAACTAGCAGCTGGTGGTTCAGCAAAGGTTCGCTTAAAAGAAGCTACTAAAGCTGGCAAGCCGATGAAAGCTAAAGGGATGTGCAGTTAAGCATGGAACCTGATTTCCATGAAAACTTATTAGATGCTTTGAGAAAGAGCATGCAAGCATATAGTGAAAGGATACTTTCAGGCTCTTTTTCAACATTTGAAGAATATAAAAGTTGTGCTGGTAGATTGCACGGACTTAAAGAAGCCGAGCATATTATTCAGAAAACTTATAAAGACATGTACGAAATAATACCGAAGTCATATTTAGCGAGGAATTAATGTTATCGGCAGCTAAGACAGATAGCGTAACGAGTTACATAGAGCCACATGAGATAAAAGAAGCACAAGCTCTAATAGAGGGAAACATGAAGTTTCCTATGCCTCGAGTATGTGGATTCAACATGCTTGTAAAGATTCATGTCAGGGAAGAAGACTTGTATGAATGCAAAGACAAGCATGGAAAGCCAATTATAGGAAGCAATGGACGGCCGGTAAAGATTGCTATTCCTCCTGCCATTAGAGCTTCAGAAAAATACAGGAGCTGTACTGCTCTTGTTTTAGCTCAGGGTCCACGTTGTTATACAGAAGAAGAATATAAAGAAAGCGGTCCTCTATGTAGGGTTGGAGACTTTATTGTATTCCCAAGGAATGAATGTAGAGGCTCTCAATTTTCTTACCGTGGATTTCCAGTTCAAGTTATTACTGATAAATGCGTTTATCAGGTTATTAAATGCCCAACAGATATAGTTAGGTATCGGGTAATGTTAGGTTAATCGGAGGACAGACGATGAGTGAAGCGGCAAATAGCGCAATTGATGAAGAATCTAAAAAGGTTATGTTTTTAGAATCTGTTAAACAAGAACTTGGAATAGATTTGCCAAGAGCATGTGGTTATCAACTTATAGTTCGAGTTCATGAGCGAGCAAAGGAGTTAGAGGAAAAAAATAAAAGGATAATTGATTTACATGAGTCTAATTCCCCTAGTGGTAATATTATTTTAAGTCCTGAATCGAAAGACAAAGACCTTGCTGGGAAATTAATTGTTTTAGATAAATCTTTAGAACATGACAAATACACAAGAAAGGTTGGTCAAGTATTAGCGATTGGTCCAATTGGCTATAAAGGCGATAAATACAATGGAGTAGACCCTTATTGCAAAATAGGTGATTGGATAGTATTTCCTAGTGGCTGCGGAACTGAGATGTTATATGGCGGAATACCATGTCGCATTCTTAATGATGATAAGTGTCTTGTAATAGTGGATGACCCTAACTATGTAGACTAAAAAGTTAACTTGTCCACAAATTAAATAATAATAATAATTAAGGACCATAATAATGAATGAGTATGACAAAGTCAGTGGTGATTTCGCAGATAATTATGATAATGAATCTACGGATTATCTGAACTTAGACCCAAACGTCCAAGACGCATCTGCGGTACCTAATACTGTAGAAGAACCAGAAGATAACCTTGAAGACAACTCAGAAGTTGAAGAATCAGAAGAGGAGCCTAATGGTAATCGTGGTCAGAAAAAGTATAGCGTTCAAGAAGCTTTCCAGATTGCTCAACGGGAAAAGTATAACGCTATTGCTGAGAACGAAAGACTTAAGCAAGAAGTTAATAGGCTAAAGACTGTATCTGACCAATCAGCTGAAGCTGCACTAAGACATTATGAAGAAAATGTAACTAATAGGCTTAATCGAGCAAATGCAATGTTTGAAGTCGCCGAAGAGCGCGGAGACATTGAAGCAAAGAAATACGCTATTAAAGAGATGCAGGATGCAAACTTTGCTGTAAATGAGCTTAATCGATGGAAAGCTGACCAGCAGGCAAATCATGGCGGGTATGAAGAGCAGTATCAACAGCAGCAATATCAACCAGAACGTTACCAAGGATATACGCCTGAACCGCAACGAATACATTCAACAAGAGAAATGGAAGCTCAAGCGGCAGCTAATGGACATAATTGGGTTGCTAAGAATACTTGGTTTAGTGAAGGAAGCCCAGATTACGATCCACAGCTAGCTGCTATAGCCATGGATATCTCTTATAAAATGCAACAAGAGGCTATAAGAAGGGGTCAAGGAGATGCAGTCGGTTCACCTAAATATCTTCAGGAATTAGATTATCACTTGAATCAAGTAAGGAACCAAGGTAATCGCTCTAGGAGCACACAAGTTCAAAATAGAGGTCTTAACATGAAACAATCAAGGAGCCCTGTTGCTTCTGTTAGAAACAGTGGCTCAAATTCATATAACTATAACAATAGGAAACAGCAAGTAAGGTTAACTCCTGAGCAGGCTGAGTTTGCAAGGATAAACAAATTCAACCCAGAATCTTATATGAAGAGAATACTGGCTCAACAACGAAAAACAAATAACCGATAATATTTAGAGGACAGAAAAATGAAAAAAAGAACTCCCGCTAGAGAAAGAGACGTTGAAAAACATGCCGGAAGCCGAGAAGAAGAATTCCGGGAATATGAAGACAGAGATAGCGAAATCGATTATGACCTTGAGATGAACTATACGTCTGGGACGTATATTGACCCCAAGAAGATTCCAGCTGGAATGAGATATACATGGCTTAGGCATTCTATTTGTGGCGAACCAGATGATGCAAATCTTGCAGCTTTTAGACGCCGTGGGTGGACTCCTGTGCCTGCAAGCCGGCATCCTGAAAAGAAGGCTATAGATACATTTGGAAGACTTAGCCATATGCAAGATTATCTTCATGATGGAAGCGTAATGTGTTTTGAACGATCTATCAGAGAATGTGAACGGGAAGAAGAATACTTCAGAAGAAAGAACGAGGCTATCTTAGGTGGTATCAGCCAAATGCTAACTTTAAATACGCCATCGTCTATTCCTTCTAGGAGCATTTCTGAAACATCTAGAGACCATGGAAAGGATTTGGGTGGATATAAAACATTTTAGCATTAATCAAAAAATGGATTATCTCTTGATTTATTCGCGTAACTGTGCTATAATGTAAATTAGATTAGTAAAAGAGCAGACCCCTCTTTAAAAGGTCTGAAGGTAACCAAACTTCAGGTTGCGTAAGCCACAAGTTACGCGTGAGCAGACCCCTCTTGAAACGGTCCGTGGGTATTTTAAACCACAGGTTAGTCCGAGCTAATAATTCGGATGGCAATATGCGCCTAGCATAAGGTCGACCAATATATGTTGGTCTAACTTGAATAATTAGACTTTTATAAAAAATATAAAAGAAGTCTAAGGAGTTTAAAATGGCTTACGGAAACGGAAAAAATGCCCCAACTGGCTTTGTTCCAACTCGATACTTAAATGGATCTAGCTGGAATGAACAAACAAATCAATACAGAATCGCGAGTGCATATGCTGATGACTTAGGGCAAGGTGATCTTGTTACTTTAGGAGACGGCGTAATTGAAATTCTTTCAGAAGGCGGTGGAGAACAAGTTCTCGGCGTGTTCTGGGGATGTCAATATTTAGATTCTAACGGCAAGATGGTCTACTCTAATCAATGGGTTGGAAATACGGCTGTTTATCAAGGCGGTTACGCAACAGCTTTTGTTGTCGACGATCCAAACGTTTTATTCAGCGTTCAGGTTGCTGATAGTACTAATGCTAGAAATTACTTACAAATCGGTGATTTATACGACAACGCAGATTTTGTTGTTGCAGATCCTAATCCGTTAACCGGCTTATCTACCGCATATCTTGACATAAACACGATTGCACATACAGCAACACTAAACTTAAAAATTTATGATTTAGATCCAAAAGTTGGAAACAATTTTGGAACCGCTACTACATATAATTATAACAATGCTTTAGTTTTGCTAAACAATCATGTTTACAAGAGCGTTGGAACACTTGGGGTTTAAGGAGATAACAAATGGCAATTAATTTAACACAAATACAAGCCTTAACCCAACCAGGTCTAGACGAAGTATTTGGAATGTATCACGACCTTCCAGAACAATGGAAGGAATTTTATTCAATCTATGAGTCTGATAAGGCACAAGAACAAGACGTGCAAATGAGATTCTTAGGTATGGCATCTACTAAACAAGATGGCGGTCCAGTACCAGTTGACACAATGGGGCAACGTTACATTACCACGTTTGTGCATCAGTACGTTGGGAACTCTTTCGCTATCACAAGACAAGCGATAAAGGACAACCTGTACAAGACTCAATTCCCAATGATTACGCAAGCTTTGCGGAAGTCTATGCGAGTTGCTAAGAACGTTATAGGTGCTGCTCCTCTTAACTCTGGATTTGATGCTACGAAGCCAATCGGTGACGGGAAGGCATTATTTGCTAACAATCACCCATACGATGGTGGAACATTTACAAATCTAGGAACTGTTCAATTTAGTGAACAAGGTTTAGAGCAGATGCTTATTGGTATTCAAGCATTCGTAGACGTTGCAGGAAACATCATTTCTGCAAAAGGTAAGAAGTTGGTTATTCCTCCTGCCTTACAGTTTACGGCACAACGGTTGCTTGGTTCTGAATTTAGACCAGGTAGTGCTAATAATGACATTAACGCTATTAAGAGCCTTCAGGCAATTCCTGAAAGTTATACCGTTAATCATTATATCACTAACCCAAACCAGTACTTCTTGTTTACTGACGTTGAAGATTGCTTCAAGCACTTTATCAGAGAAAAACTAGAAGTTAGCAGCTACTGCGATTTTGATACGGACACCGTTAAACATAAAGTTATCGAAAGATATTCTTTCGGTGTTAACGATCCACGCGGGGCTTACGGTTACACAGCCTAGTCGTTGTTATTTAGTTCATGGTCTGTCACCACTGCATCCTTAAAGAAGATGCAGTGGCCATGATAGACAAAATTAGGAGTTTTTACTCATGTCTACAACAGAATCAACCGGAACGTTTAGCTCAGGAATATTGATTGGCGACCAAGCTAGCGGAGCTCCAGTAACTCCAACATTAGTTGGATCAACTAAGATATCAAGCTGCTTAGAATTACAATCTACGACTACAGCTTTTACTCCACCTAGAATGACTTCTGTTCAGATTTCAGCTATAACGCCAGCAGTAGATGGAATGACTGCATACGCAACTGACTTTAATGCTCCTGCTGTTAGAACTGATGGACTATGGCAGTATCCAATTGCTATGCAATCACTTACATTGCTAGCGTCTCAAGTTAAAGCATTAACCACAACTCCTGTTACAATACTTCCAGCATTAACAGCAGGAAGTGCATATGTTGTTTATATGGCTGTTGCTACACTTAACTATACAGGAACTGTATTCGCAAGCGTTGACGGAACCATTAGGCTATATTTCAATGGTGGAGCGAATGTAAATGCTCTATCTTCAGATTTCACAAATGCCTTTGTTGTAGAAAACGGCAGCTTCCGTGAGCAGTTTTTCGCTTCAACTACTGCGCCAGCAAAAGCAAATACCGACGGCCTTGCGTTAAGCGTAACAAATCCTCTTACAGCATTTACAGGCGGCGGCACATCTTCGATAACAATAAATGTTTGGTATTCAATTATAAGCGACTAAATACATGGAGTTTCGTTAATGGCTACTATAGATTCAAAAGGTACATTTAGCTCAGGGGTTCTTATTGCAGATCCAGTTTCTGGGTATCCAGCAACTCCTACATTAGTAACAGTTAATGGAAAAGAAGTTGAAATATCAAGCTGCTTAGAACTTCAGTCTACAACCGGCGCATTAACGCTTCCTAGGATGACAACTCTACAATTAGATACAATCGTTAACAATGGCGCATATGTTGATGGGATGGTCGCTTATAATTCCGATATATCTTCAATGGTATGCCTAGAGGATGGTGTATGGGTTGATGAGCTTTCAACTTTCGCTTCAGCAAGCGTTACTCTTACTCAGGCTCAAATACTAGCATTACATGCAACTCCAATAACTTTGATTACTGCTCCTGGACCAGGATTGGCAATATCTGTTCTAAAAATATCACTTGTCAATGTTTTTAACACAACCGCATTTGCAGGCGGAGGATTAGTATCAGTAAGGTATAAAACAAGCAATGTTAATGCATTAACCTCAACAATTGATACTACTTTTGTTACCGCTGGGGCAACATCAGTTGCTTCTTTGTATGGACAAAATGGAGGAGCTGCTTTAGATGTTATTGCAGCTTCTAACATAAGTAATACTGCGGTAGAAATAACAAATGCAACTGGTGTGTTCACAGGCGGAAATGCCGCCTCTAAAATAAAAATAACAATTTGGTACACAACCATAGGTTTGACATAAGATTGGTATGAGCTCAACAGAATCAACTGGTACATTTTCATCTGGAGTTTTGATTGGAGATTCTAACGTTCCAACTACAGTTGACTCCGTTACGATATCAAGCTGCTTAGAACTTCAGTCAAGCGACTCTGCGTTAACATTGCCAAGAATGACAACAACGCAACTTTCAGCACTAACTGTCCCAATTAATGGAATGATTGCCTATGACAACGTTCTTAAGACTCTGGTTAAGTATGACTCGATAACTCCAGGATTTATTTCTGCTCAGGGTAAAAATTCCATAGCAAGCATTTCCGTTCTTGGTTCTGAGATTACCAGGATGTATGGAACTCCAAAGCTATTAATTGCGGCGACAGGAGCTGGAACTGCAATAATTCCATTCAAGGCAACGTTGGTTTATGAGAATGATGATGGGCCATATGCAGGAAATGGGACAATACAAATACAATACGGGAATACTGTGCATGCCGGAGGGCAGAATGCGTTTTCATCTACAATTGATAATTCGTTCTTAAATGATAATTTTAAAATTTCTGTAATGACATTAAACTCCAGTCTTATAAATATTGCTGCACCAGAAAATACTGGACTATATATAACAAATGACACCGGCACATTTGATGCAGTAAATGGCGGAAGTTCAGTAACTATCAACATTTGGTATAACGTTATAAATTTAACATAAACATAAAGGTGACTTATGAAACTAGAAGAACTAAAAGCTAAAATCGCAAACGTAGAAGCTCAATTGAAAGAGCATAATCAAAAGGCTATTGAGTTAGACCAAGGTCGGGCAACCACTGGAGCGGTTATTCATACTCTAAACGGGGCATTGCAAGCATATCAAGATATGAAGAATGCATTTGAATCAGAAAGCGCTGGTGACCTTGTTAATGATGCTGCGACTGTTATTGATAGCTTAGCTTCATAATAATATATATAAGGCAAAAAAATGGCTACACCAATTATTTACAAATGGACCGCTGACACAGTTGATGACGTTTGTTTGACTCAAAGCGTTGTTGTTGCAACAACTAATAAATTGGTTCTAAATGGAAACCTTTCTGCTGGAGCGCCGTATTCGGTTATATCTTTTGGAAACGTATCTAGAACGGTTAGTATTACTTCTACTGCCAATCTAACGGCAGTTAATTTTACAATAACTGGAACATATAACGGATTGCCTCAGACAGAGACGCATGCAGGGCCAAATAACACAACGCTTTACTCAACAAAGTTTTTCAACACTATAACATCCGTAACGGCTAGCGCTAATGCAGCTAATGTTCAGATTGGAACTGGTACAACTGGTCAAACTAACTGGTTTTGTCATGACTCGTATGTGCAGGCTCCATCACTTGCAGTTTCTGTTGTAAAGACCGCAGGAACATTCACATACTCATTTGAGCCAACGACATCAGACGCTATCAATAATTACGTGCAAACCGCTTCTACTCTTGGAATTGTTATACCGAACCCAGATAACGCTAATGCTTACACTAGAATTATGAATGCCGCTACAGCTAGCATTAATGGTTGGTATCAGTATCCAGCAAGATATTCTAGGATTTCGGTAACAGCTTCTGCTGGCGCTGTTTTCCAAGCATTCTTCATGCAACAGGGGGTTACAAACTAATGAATGGTGCAAGAAAAGACTGGATATCAGGTGCTATTAAGCGTCCAGGAGCTTTACATGAAGCTCTACACGTAAAGCAAGGACAAAAGATACCTGCGTCTAAGCTTGAAAAAGCAGAGCATTCTAGCAATAAAAGAATAAGAGCAGAAGCTAATTTAGCAAAGACCTTAAAAGGTTTCCACTAGAAATTAAGGTATGAGTAAGTGTCCACATCTGAAACTTATAATTTTTGCTCGCCTGAGAGCCGTGTTTTAATAGATGATGCATACGAAAAAATAGGCATCCTTACTCCACTTATTGACCGAGAAAAGATAATATCCGCTCAGCGGTCTATCAACTTTATATTGCAGCACTGGCCTAATCAAGGTAAAAACCTTTGGGCTATTAGAGAAGCAATGATAGGTCTTCAGCCAAATCAAAACACGTACAGCATACCAACTAATGCTATTGACTTAAAGACTGTAGCATTAAGAGAGTCCACAAGAAATGTTTTTAACAATGGTTCTCCATCTTCTAGTGCTGGCGGGGTTGCCGCTAATGCATTCGATGGAGATACTTCAACAGTCTGCACTCAAGTATCTAGCAATGGAAACATAAGCTATACATGGGATATTGAGCAGGCAGATGACTTTGAGGTAGCAATATCATTAGTTGGGATACAATCTAATGCTACTACAAATTATACCCTAGTGTGTGAATACTCTACAGATTTTGGTGCCACGTGGAACACTGCTTTATCTATACCTGTTCAATCTTATCCAAAGGGTGTTACTCAATGGTTTTCAATTGATGTTCCAACAAATTCAGTATCATTTAGAGTTAGAGAAACCGGCGGCGCAACTCTAAACATACAAGAGTTATATTTCAACAATAGTACACAAGACAAGATCATAAGCCGATTCTCTGAGACGGATTATAACTCTCAAGTTAATAAGAATGAGTCTGGAACGCCTTCTAGTTTTTATGTAGACAGGCAAATAACTCCTATATTAAAGGTATGGCCTGTTCCTTACGCTGCGTATCAAGTCTTATATTTTTCTTATTGGGAATCATTACAAGATGTAGGGGCGATGACGGATGTGGCAGAGGTTCCCGCTCGCTTTCTAGAGGCATTGTGTTCAGCGCTTGCTTATAAATTAGCTATTAAAAACAGTGAAGTTATTACTAACCCTATAGAGAAAATAGGAATACTAAAGGCGGAAGCAGACCAAACATTCAGGGAAGCAACCGATAGCGATAGAGAAAGAGTTCCAACGCGTATTTACCCGTATACAGGATATTCATATGAGTGATAGGCCTAAGGGTAAGCATGTAACGATAGATATAAATAATCCTCTGGCATTAGGAATTTGCGATTACACTGGGTTTGTACACTTACGAAAAGATTTAGTTAAGCAAATGCAATGGGCTGGAGATTCTCTGGTTTGGACAGGATTATATGTTGGAAAGGATTATTTAGACGTTCCAGACCCTCAGTTAAGAACACCTCATTTACCACCAGACCCGGTACCTGTAATGGACCCACGTCCACCGCAACCGGACCCTCCTATTTTAAGTAATGCTCAAAGAATACAGAACCTAAATAACAGCTATAGAGGGTCTTTTGGATGACTATAGATGTTACTGTAATTGCAGCAAAAGGAGGGTATGTAGACGTAGTAGACTCAGGCGGGGCTGTAAGCTCTGTTGATGCTATTGGATGTACTGGTTTAACCGTTACGGGCGGACCAATTACAACATCTGGAACGTTTATATTTACGTTAGGAACAGAGCTTCAAGCGCTATCTGGACTATCATCTACTGGCTTAGTAACGCGTACTGCTGCTAATACTTATGTTGAGAGGTCTATAGCAATTGGTTCTGCAAATTTAACGCTCTCTAACGGTAGTGGAGTTTCTGGAAATCCTACTATTGATTTGGCAACGACATTATCAGGTCTAAGTTTAATTACTACAAACTCGATAACTATTAATAATAGTCCAGTTAATCCAACGGATGGCTCTAACAAAGCGTATGTTGACCTAGTAGCTGCTGGATTTCAATTTAAAAGCAGTTGTTATTGTGCTACTACAGCGAATCTTACTGCGACATATGCTAATGGTACCGGAGGTGTAGGCGCTACATTAACTAATTCTGGCACTTTAGCGGCAATATCTATAGATGGTCAGTCGCCTGCTTTAAATGCAAGGGTTTTGGTTAAAGACCAAACAACGACTTATCAAAATGGTATTTATACCGTCACTACAGTAGGAAGTGGTTCTGTAGCGTGGGTTTTAACGAGAGCAACCGATTTCGACCAACCAATTGAAATACAAGTAGGGGATTTAGTACCTGTTCAAAATGGAACTATTAATCTTGATACGGTATGGTTACAAACATCTACTGTTACCGCAGTAGGTACTGATGCAATTGTTTTTACTCAATTTTTGTATTCTCCAAACTATTTCTTGAAAGTAGCTAGTAATTTATCAGACGTGGCTAGTGCTTCAACTTCCAGAAGTAATTTAGGATTAACTAATGTAGCTATTCAAAATGTAACAAATCATAGCGCTCTTGTAGGTGGTGCTTCTAACGCAATTACTTCAATTGCGCTTACAAATGGCCAATTACTGATAGGTTCTACTAGCGCGGACCCAGTAGCAGCAGTTCCAACAAATGGAACAAATATCAGCTGGTCTACTGGCGCAGGCAGTTTGACAGCAAATATATCTGGTCAAATTGCATTAACTAATGGCGGAACAGGTGCTAGTCTCTCTGCAAGTAATGGCGGTATATTCTATTCTACCGGTTCGGCTGGAGCAATATTAGCTGGAACCGCAATAGCTAATAAGATGTTGCTAAGCGGGGCTTCTACTACGCCTTCCTGGTCTACTTCTACTATTCCTTCTAGCGCAGGCGCAACAGCAAATGTTCATTTAATAAGCAATGGAACCAATTATGTTTTAGGTGCATTAACTTACCCTAATTCAGCTACGCTTGGAGATACTTATTATGCATCTAGTACAACTGCTATTAGCATATTGGCAGGCAATACAACTTCAACTAAGAAATTCTTTACACAAACCGGAACTGGTGCTGTTTCAGCTGCCCCTGGTTGGAATACTATTGTGGCGGCTGATGTCCCTGCGAGTAATTTGACTAAAGTTGATGACACTAATGTAACAATAACCATTGGAACAGCGGCTTGTTTGCTTGCGGCTAGTAGTTTGACTATGGGATGGTCTGGGCAATTATCATTAACTAGAGGAGGTACTGGAGCTAGCCTATCTGCGAGCAATGGCGGAATATTCTATTCTACCGGTTCTACAGGAGCGATTCTTTCTGGTACTTCTACGGCTAATCAA
>Ga0134128_10001785_pt1 | contig 27237 bp, 29 predicted proteins | sample KB31754_FD_96462 | JGI IMG/M metagenome (GOLD analysis project Ga0134128, IMG submission 96462) | Terrestrial soil microbial communities with excess Nitrogen fertilizer from Kellogg Biological Station, Michigan, USA - KB3-175-4 | ecosystem: Environmental > Terrestrial > Soil > Unclassified ...
AGAATCGGTTCGAAAGCGCGCCCGGGCCCTTTACGCAGTCCACTTATCTGCCCGGCTACGTACCGCCGACTCTGACCATTCAGAGCCCGACGCTCGCCAATCAAACGATTGGCGGCGCCACCTGCAGCAAAAAGGGCAGTTGCGCGCTCCAGCCCGGAACGGGGCCGAACTTCGACCCGACGCTGGGTAACTTCGCCAGTCAGATGTTCAACACGACGTACGGTCCGAGTCAGTTCCTGCTGACCAAGCCGGATGAGAACGAATCTCTGTACGTCAACGCGCACTACCAGCTCGCCAAGAACGTCACCTTCACGACGCTCGCCGCATACAATATCGAGAATTCCCTGGGCCAGATCGGCTCCGCCTGGAGCGCGGGCACAGGCGGCGCATACAAGGTAAACGGCGCGGGTTACGGCATTGGCGCGAATAACCCGTACAACCCATTCGGGGTGGATCTGGTCGGAAATCCGGCCCAATACTGCCCGGACGGCAGGACGCTGGGTGGCGTGCCCGTAGCCTCGTGCACGCCCAACTATCTGCTGAGCCTGTTCAGCGAAACGATACCGCCTGCCTACGACCGGGTCTCGCGCGACAACATCGACACGACCACCTTGCGCATGGGCCTGCAGGGCGACTTCCATGTGTTCGGCAACAAATGGAATTGGGAGACCGGCTACAACTACGGCAAGACACACGATACGGCGCAGGATACCGGCTTCACCAACAACGAGAGGCTCTCGGAGCAGCTGGACTCGCCCGGAGGGCTGCAGTGCAACGGCCCGGGGCAGGCTGCGCCCGGAAGCTCAGGTACGTGGGACGAGATCAACGGCAAGTACTATCAGATCCTGATTCCCGGATGCGTCCCCGTCAATCCGTTTGGCGGGTATAACTCAGTAACCGGGCAGAGTGCCATAACCCCGGGGATGGCCAACTGGAATCAGGCGGTGGAGAACTTCATCACCGCGGTCACGATACGTGATTTCTCCGCGGATCTTACGGGACGGCTCATGAAGCTGCCCGGGGGGCCGCTGGCCTTCGCTGCGGGCGCTGAGTCCCTGCAGGAGCAGGGATCCGAGATCCCCGGGAATCTGCTGCAGGAATGCCTCACGACGCTGCGCTGCATCCAGCCGACTTTCGGGCGGACATGGACCTACGCCGAGTACCTCGAGCTGAGCATTCCGGTTCTCAAAGACATTCCCTTCGCCAAGTCGCTCGGTGTCGACCTCGCGAACCGGTGGTCGCAGTTCAGATGGCAGGGCGGCACTCCCGGTACTCCGGAGGCCGGCATCAAGAACGGCACCTCGGCGAGCACCGGGCGTGTCCAGATCCACTGGCGGCCCATCCAGGATCTGATGGTGCGGGCGAGCTGGGCGCAGGGATTCAGAGCGCCCAGCGTTTCCGACCTGTACAACTCCGGCGGTGCGAGCTACAACATCCTGGAGGATCCCTGTGCGCCTTCGACCCAGAACGGGGATTGGGTCGTCGGGACACCTCTGCCATCGGGTTGCCAGGGCATCGTGCATACCCAAGGCTCGAATCGCATACAGACGAAGACCGGCGGTAATCCGTTGCTCACACCGGAAAAAGCCATCTCCCGAAGCGCCGGATTCACCTATAGCCCGCACTGGATCGACGAGCTCACCTTCGGTGCCGACTACTACGAGATCGACCTGACGAATGAGATAGGGACCGTGCCGGGCCAGTACATACTCAATGAGTGTTACGACAAGAACAGTCCGCAAAACTGCAATCTCATCACTCTCACGAGCGGCTCGATCACGCTCATCGACAACATTGAGCAGAACATTGGAGGAGAGAAGACGAGCGGTGTAGACATCAACGCCAGCTATTCTCTCGGTCCGACCTTCCTCGGGAACTTTGGCGTTACGACCAACTGGACGTTCGTGCGATCGTTCATCGAGGACTTGCCTTCTGCCACGACTGCAACCGGCTTCCATTCGGTGCAGGAGCTGAGTTACGCGACCAACGAAATCCCCAAGGTCAGGGGCACGCTCAGCCTGAACTGGAGCGCCGCAGATTTCTCTGCCGTGTGGAACGTGACGTACATCGGCAAGATCTTCGAGAACTGCTCCGCGCTCACGACCCAGTTGGGTGAATGCACGCTGCCGAACACGGTCTATCCGCCGACCGGAAGCATTGGCGAGCATGAGCTCAACCGGACGATATATAACGATGTCGCCTTCACGTACAACATCGAGCCGCTCAGTGCGAACATAACTCTGGGCGTACAAAACGTGTTCAACCAGCAATTTCCGATTGCATACACGGCTGGTGCGCCGCCGAACTTCGAGGGCGAGATGGGCTATCGCATACCGGGTCGGTTCCTCTACGGCCGTATAGGGGTGAAGTTCTAGGGCGGTCTTCAGGGGGAAAATGCCATGCACAAGAGCGCAACCTTCGCCGCAGTCTCCCTTCTTGCCTTCGCTCTCTGTTCCGCCGCCGACTTTGCCGCCGAGCCCGCAGCCGGCCCGGTGGCGCCTGCGCCCTTCAATGCGCCGTTCAAAGCCGAGCCCTTCGGCACGGGACCGGTCAGGGTCGGCCCGCCGAACGGCACCGTCATCGCGGTCGGCGGCGGCGCGCAGGGGCCGGAGATATACAAGGCATTCATCGATGCCGCGGGCGGGCCCGACGCGCTCATCCTCGACGTGCCCAACAACAGCATCCCGGACCGCACGAGCGCAGCCCCCAAGTGGGCAGGGGAGGGACTTCGCAAAAACGGAGCTCGCAATGTCCGTGTGCTCTTCACGCAGAGCCGCGAAGTCGCCGATAGCGACGCCTTCGTGGCCATCATCAAACAGGCCAAGGGTATTTGGTTCGATGGTGGCCGCCAGTACCTCGATGTGGCCGCTTATGGTGGCACCAAGAGTGAGCATGCATTCTGGGGTGTACTCGAGCGTGGCGGGGTCATCGGCGGCTCCTCGGCCGGCATGGCTGTGCTGGGCGACTTCCTGGTGCGCGGTGCGCCGAGCAACAACAATTACATCGAGGACTATCCGGGACACGAGAAAGGTTTCGGCTATCTGCGCGATACCGCCACCGACATGCACGTCGTCGCGCGCGAGCGTCTGGCCGATCTGACCGACGTAATAGCGAGACATCCCGAAGTGCTCGGTATCTCCGCGGACGAGGGAACGGCGTGGGTAATCCACGGGGATATAGGACGCATAATCGGCCGTGACAAGGCGTTCGTCTACGGCGCGAATGGCCCGACGGACAAGGGTGTCCCGTACCTGATGTTGCATCCGGGCGATACATACAACCTATACACCCGGAAGGTCGTCAGCCGTGCTGCCGATAGATCTCCCGCGACCAGTCAATTCATTGCGTCGTTGTTCAAGAAATACGACGCGCCTCTCTTGGGTGGCGCGACGGTGCTCGTTGCGCAGGGTGGCGACGTATTCGTCGACCGCGCGTTTGGGATTCCTCCGCAGGATCGATACATGCCAAGGACGACGCTCCCGCAGTTTCCCATCGGCGACATTGGAGAGGTATTTACCTCCCTATGTGCCCAAATTCCGGCGAAGGCTCCCCCCCGGAGTGGTCCCGGCGGTCCCCTGCGGCCAACCTACTACTCATCTGCGCTCGAGAAGTGCGTGGCCCGGCTCTCGACGCCGATCGGCATGCACCGCACCACGGTTCCGCCGGGTGCCCCGGGAATCGTATCGGACGTCGATGAGCTCTACCGGATGGACCTCGGTCTCGAGTATCAGGCGACCTGGCCAAAAGCCGACTACTCCAGAGGGTGGACGGCCGATACGTTCGATGGCGTGCAACGCTTCGCGGCGTATGCAACGCAGGACGGCAAGCGAGCTGCCTTCGTTCGCATACCTTCGCGCCATGCGACGGTGATCATCCTGACCAACGACCCTGACGCTGATGCGCGAGGGATGGCGGAGCGAATTACCAGCCAACTCCTGGGCGCATCGCACTGAGCAGTGCCGTGCCGCAGCAAGCCGGGCGAGCTGCACCAGCCGGAATGCGCCACCCTCATGCTCCGCTCGAGCGCGAGCGATACCGATCCGGATATCCTGCTGCTTCAGAACGAGAAGCAACACACTCAGAGCGATAAGTTCATCGACCAGGCGGCGGGAGGCTCAAACATGAAGAGACTCGTGGGATCACTGATGATTGCTTCGCTCGCGTTCTGGGGAGTATCCCCAATGGCGACGGCAAAGCCACCGGTCAGGGGTCCCGCATCGCCAGGCACGCTCTCCCCTCCGAAGACCGTCGAATCGGTTACGCAGGGAAGCGTAACGGTCGAGGGACGCAAGCTCGAGTACACCGCGACCGCGGGTACCATCGTTCTCGAGGATGCCCGCGGCAGACCCACCGGCAGCATGTTCTACATCGCATATGTGAAGAGTGGGGTGAAGGACGCAAGCCGACGCCCCGTGACCTTTTTCTACAATGGCGGCCCGGGATCCTCGAGCGTCTGGCTGCACATGGGGGCGTTCGGGCCATGGCGCGTAGTGACCAGCGACCATACGCATACGCCCGCGGCACCCTACAAAATCGTCAACAACGAGTACAGCTTGCTGGATGTGACGGATGAGGTCTTCATCGACGCAATGGGCACGGGCTATAGCCGCATCATAGGGAAGGATGAGGGTGGCGTCGGGGAGGCGAAGGACTTTTATGGTATCGACGCGGACGTTGCGTCATTCGCGCAGTTCATCACCCGCTATCTCAGCAAAAACGACCGCTGGAACTCGCCCAAATACGTCTACGGCGAGAGCTATGGAACGCTACGAAGCGCGGCCCTGGTCGACTACCTGCAGGAGCGCAATGCCACCGACATCAACGGGATCATCCTGCAATCGACGGTTTTGACCCATCTCACGAACCGGTTTTGGCCGAACAACGAAGTTCCTTACGAGGTCTTCCTGCCCACATACGCGGCCACGGCGTGGTACCACCATCGCTTGCCGAAGCAGCCCGCGACGCTGGAGCCATTCCTGCAGCAGGTGGAGCAATTCGCGCTCGGCGATTATGCCGCCGCATTGAATGCCGGCAACGCATTGAGCGCAGACCAGTTCAACTCCATTGCGCAAAAGCTGCATGAATACACCGGCCTCAGCACGGCCTTCGTCGAGAAGGCCAATCTGCGCGTCACGGATCAGGAATTCTTCCATGAGTTGCTGGCCGACCAGGATGACACCGTCGGACGACTGGATTCGCGCTTCTCCGGTCCGAGCATGGACCCGCTGAGCCAGGGCGCCCTCTACGATCCGCAGTCAGCCGCCATCAGCTCAGCCTACGCGGCCGCCTTCAACGATTACGTGCATGGCACACTCAAATTCGGCCGCGATCGTGTCTACTTGCTGGAAGGGAACGTTCGTCCCTGGAGCCTCGAGCATCTGGACCCTCTGACGCGGCGTCCGCAGGACGGCTTCGCGTCCGTTGCGGTAGATCTCGCGCAGGCAATGAAGCGCGATCCCGGTCTTCAGGTGCTGGCGCAAAACGGTTACTACGACCTTGCGACTCCATACTTCGGAACCGTCTACATCATGAACCACCTGAATATACCGCGGGAATTACGCGCTCACATCCACATGGAGTTCTATGATTCGGGTCACATGATTTACGCGCACGCTCCAGCTCTGAAGAAGTTACACGATACGACCGCGACGTTCATAACGGCAACCGGGACTGGCTAGCTCCGAGGTGATCGATCATGTTCAAGCTGAATGATTTCCGCCCGCTAGGGTTGCTCGCCGGTGTGCTCCTGGCTGCGCCCTCGGCGTTTGCAGCCACCGTGCCTCCAGCGGAGCTCGCCCACGCTCTGCAGTGGCGTAGCCTCGGTCCCTATCGGGGCGGGATCGTGGAATCGGTCGCGGGCATAGCCAGCGAACCCAATCACTACTACATGGGAGCGGGCGGCGGTGGCGTGTGGGAGAGCAGGGACTACGGCAACAGCTGGAAGAACATCTCCGACAAATACTTCAAGAACAACAATATCGGCGCGATTGCGGTAGCGCCCTCGAATCCGAAGATCATCTACGTCGGCACGGGCAATCCGGCTTTCCGGAATACTTTCCTGACCGGCGACGGAATGCACAAATCGACCGATGGTGGGAAGACGTGGAGCAACATCGGACTGGAGAAGACCGGAATCATCAGCTGGATCATCGTCGATCCGAACGATGCCAACATCGTGTATGCGGGGGCACTGGGCCAGGGCTGGGTATCCAACCCCGACCGGGGCGTCTTCAAGACGACCGACGGAGGGGCCACCTGGAAGAAGGTGCTCTACGTTGATGACAAGACCGGCGCCATCACCTTGGGAATGGCGCCGTCCAATCCGCAGGTCCTGTATGCCTCGATGTGGCAGGCCTATCGCCGCCACTGGATGCTGTCGAGCGGCGGACCGGGAAGCGGCCTCTACAAGACCACGGACGGGGGAGCGACGTGGACCAATATTTCGCACCATACCGGCCTGCCGCCGGGCATTTGGGGCAAGGTGACGGTCGCGGTTGCGCCGAGCGATCCCAATGTCGTCTACACGCTGATGCAGGTCAAGTATCGGGGTGAGATCGGGGGGTTGTTTCGTTCCGACAATGGTGGCAGGAGCTGGACGCTGATGAACAACAGTCCGGCGATCACCCAGCGTGCCATGTACTACATGAGGGTGTACGTCGATCCCAAGGATCCGAACACGGTCTATCTCCCGAACACGAGCATACAAGTCTCCCACGACGGCGGTAAGACACTCTCCGAGATACAGCCGCCGCACGGAGACAACCATGCCTTCTGGATCAATCCGAATGATCCGAAGATCTTCGTCGAAGGGAACGACGGCGGCGCAACCGTAACGCGGGACGGCGGCAAGACCTGGAGCTCCGAGCTCAATCAGCCGACGGGGCAGTACTATCACGCCAATCTCGATGAGCAGTTTCCTTTCAACATATACGCCGCTCAGCAGGACGACGGCTCATACTTCGGACCGAGTGCGGTGCCCGCGGGACGCCTGCCTCCGGTATGGCCTCGGGTCGAGGGTGGCGAAGAGGGTTGGGTGGTGCCGACACCGGGGCGGCCGTGGATTACCTACGGAGATGCCTACTATAGCGATGAGTTCCGCGACGATCAGCGGACGGGGCTGATCACGAACGTGAGCCCGTGGCCCGAGTTCAAGTTCGGCCTGGCGGGGACGGAGATCAAGTATCGTTACGGCTGGTGGCATCGGCCCGCGGTGTTCGCGCCGCACAATCCGAATGAGCTCCTGGTCGGCGGGAACGTGCTGTTCGAGTCGCTGGATCCCGGCGTCCTGCCGTGGAAAGTGATCAGCCCGGACCTGACACGCAACGACAAGAGCAAGCAGCTGCGTTCGGGCGGTCCGATCAGCGCCGACATGACCGGCGAAGAGATGTTCGATACGCTGTCCACGATCGCCTTCTCGCCGCTCAGCGACAACATCATCTGGACCGGCTCCGACGACGGGTTGGTGTATGTGACGACGGATGGGGGTGGTCACTGGAGCCAGGTCCGGCCGCCGGCGTTGGCGACCTGGTCAACCATCACGTGCATCGAGCCGTCGCATACCGACGCTGGTACGGCCTATATGGCGGCGAGTCGCTTTGAGTGGAACGATTTCCATCCCTATGTGTACAAGACCACGGACTATGGGAAGCACTGGACGGAAATCACCACGGGGCTGCCCGCTGATCAGTACATCGAGAGCGTACGCCAGGACCCGGGCGACCCGGATCTCCTTTTGGTCGGCACGAGTGCCACGGTGTTCACGAGCCTGGACGGCGGCACTCAGTGGGTGCCGTTGGGCCTCAATCTGCCGCCGGTGCGGGTGACGGATGTGGCCATCCAGTCCGCGCAGCACACGGTGGTGCTGTCCACTTTTGGCCGCGCGTTCTGGGCGCTCGATGACCTCCAGTTCCTGGAGCAGCTGACGAGTGCGCACGTGGCGGATGACTCGCCGTATCTCTTCAAGCCGCAGCAGACCTGGCTCGTCAAGCGGAGCACGTTTGATTTCGGCGAAGGCGGCGGCAGCAGCGTCGGCGGAGCCAATTTGCCCACGGGCACCGCGGTGTTCTTCAATCTGCCGGCAGATTACGCAGGGCAGCCGGTGAAGCTGAGCTTCACCGACGCCGAGGGGAAGCCGATCAGCAGCTTCTTGTTGCCACAGAAGCCGAATGAAGGCGGCGCCACCTTTCGGAGGCGGGCGGCGAAGCCGGAGAAGCTCCATCCCGGCGTAAATCGCTTCATGTGGAACCTGCGATATCCGACGGCGGTGGACGTGAAGGGCGCGTATCACGCCGGCCGTTCAGTGACCGTGCCGATTGGTCCGGAAGTGGTGCCGGGAACGTACTACGCGGTCCTGACCTATGGCGGTAACACTCAGAAGCAGTCGTTCGAGGTCAAGCTCGATCCGAATCTGAGGACCACACAGGCCGGGTTGCAGCAGCGCTTCGATCTGCTGATGAGCATCCAGGCGTCCATGAACAGACTCGATATCGCGCTCAACGATGCCACGGATGCCCGGAGCAGGATCGAGAAGGCCGTGGCGGACAAACAGGTGTCGGCGAGGCGGGCGCAGAAGGCGCTTGCGGATCTCAATCGCGACATCGATGCCGTCATCGATTTCAAGATCCAGTCCAGCAGGGGCTTCGATGTTTTCCCGCCGCGGCTGCGCTCGTGGCTGAGCGCGATCTATGCCCGCGTCGACTATGCCTACGTGCAACCAACACCTGAGATGATGCAGGTTGCGAACGGGTACATCGATGACGAGCACAAGGGCGTGGCGCGTCTGCAATCCGACGTCGCCCGAGCGAGCTCAGTGCTGAAGCACTGACACGCCGCGTTTTGCACTGGAGTGCTCGCACTCCGTCGCCGCCCGAAACGCGTTGCTCGCGGTTCAGCGGCCCGAGCGCGAGGGGGTTGCGCAGTCACGACCCACGCAACCCTGTGCGCAGGTATGGCGACCTCGTCCGGGGTGAGCCCGTGAGTGATCAGCCGTTGCATTGCTGATCCGTTCCCCCGGACAAATCACCTCGATCGGACCGCTCGGCTGCCGCCCACCGTAGAGCTTTCATTTCGCTTGAAAGCGTGGCCATTTCATGGTACCTTTATGAAACAAGGTAGCTTTCCATTCAATGAGCGAGGATCCAAAACTCGGAGCACTGCGCAAGGGATTCCTGGAGTTCCTGGTACTGCGGATCGTCAGCGGCTCGACGGTGTATGCGGCCGACATATTGAAGAAACTGGGCGCGACGGACTTCGCGACGCAGGAGGGGACGCTGTATCCGCTGTTGAGCCGCCTGCGGCGCGAAGGGCTGCTCGACTACGAGTGGCAGGAATCCGAGGCCGGTCCGCCGCGCAAGTATTACCGCCTCACTGCCGCCGGCCGGCGGCAGCTGGCAGAGTTCGACGCCTATTGGGCGCGTCTGAATCAAACGATCGATTCGATGGGAATTTGATCCATGCGACAGGTCATATCCGTGAGCCTCAACGGTCGGGCCTACCAGCTCGAAGACGACGCACATGCGGCGTTGGCAGAGTATCTGGACCGGGCCTCGCGCTCACTCGCGGGCAATCCGGATCAGACCGAGATCCTCGCCGATCTCGAGCAGGCAATCGCGGACAAGTTGGAGCGCTGCCTCACCCCGCACAAGACGGTGGTCGTCCGTGCCGAGGTCGAGCAGGTCATTCGAGAGATGGGGCCGGTGGACTCGGGTGCCGGAACCGGCGCCACGCACGACGGTGCCTCTGCCGATGCGGCAGCCCGAGGGAGCGGATCCGCTGGCACCGCCGCGGGTGCTGCGCCCCAAAGTGGCGCCGCGGCCTCGAAGCGGCTCTACCAGATCAGCGATGGCGCATTGATCAGTGGAGTATGCAAAGGCATTGCCGTCTACATGGATATCGATGTGACGCTGGTGCGGCTCCTGTTCGTGATCGCGGCGGTGCTCTCCGGCGGACTTGCCGTTCTGCTCTACATCGCCATGATGTTCATCGTGCCGTATGCCAACACGCCGGAGGAGTACGCTGCAGCCAGGGGATTGCCTTTCAACGCACGCGTGCTGGTGGAGCGGGCGAAACTCAAGGCTGCGCGCCTGGCCGATGTTGCCGCCCAGGCAGCGATGCACAACCACTCGCCTGAGGCGCGCGCGCAGTGGAAAGCTGAATGGCGCAAGGCCAGGGCGGAGTGGCGTCAGGAGTGGCGCCGGAGCCGCGCTCACTGGCGCGCATATCGATGGGCAGGTGTTCCCCCGAGCCCCATTCCGTCGTCACCGCAGCCGCCCTTGCCACCGCTGGCGCACCTCATTTCCGGCCTGATATGGGCCGCGCTGGGTCTCATCGCAGTGCTGATCACAGTGGCCTGGCTGCTCGCGCTGTTCTCGCTGATCACGACCGGCGCGGTGTTCGATTGGATGCCGTTTCACCTGCCACTGTGGGCCTCGATCATCGCGCTTGTCCTGATCTATCAGGCGGTGGTATGGCCGCTGCGGGCCGTTCGTCACGGCCTGATGCCCCGCTTCTACGGGTACGCCTATCCGTGGCACTCGTTTTGGGACGGACTCCTCGGTGTGTGTCTCTTCATCTTCGTGGTGTGGTACTTCACTCACCACGGCCACGATCTGCGGCACTCGTTCGAGTCGCTGCAGCAGAGCCTGCGGCCGGCGTGGCAGCAGTTCCTGGGGGCGTGGCAGACCCTCGTTCAAGGCGCGCATTGAGCAGTAACGCTCGGGCGACGGCAGGCGACGCGCAGCCGATCCTGACTACCTGTTTCCTGCATACACGCCCCAGAACCACTCCGACAGGAAAGACAGCGCCGCCAAAGCGAGGGTGCTGTTGACTGCCACCCCGAGTGCGTTTCCGCCGGGCAGGACGCCGAGCCCGACGAGTCCGGTTGCTACGGCGCCAAGCCACAACAGCGGAGCGGAGATGAAGCAATGGCGGCGGCCGCAACGTGCCGCATTGAGGGCACACCCCGTTCCCATCCATGCCAACGCGATGGTCCATATGAGGGCGGTCCGTGCGAGCGGCATATGCCGGAAGTTCGTCGAAATTCCGAGCGAGATCGGCAACACCCACCAGAAGAGGCTGCCGATGGGCTGACGCAGCCAGTCTCTGGACATTGCGGTCACTTCGGGTCACCCACAACAGCCCGGATCACCTGTGGCCCGGGCCAGCTGCACGGGCGGGCACGGCACGGAGCCGTACGAACAGAACACGCAGCAATCACCCGGCTTGGGCCTCAGCATGGAACCGCACGCAGGACATTCGAAGAAGTAGATGCAGGCATCGACCGGCATCGCTTCCGCGTGACGCGCCCGGCAGAAAGGGCAGGTGAGCTCCGAGCTCATCACCGGCACGATGGAGGGGGTTTCTGCCGTCATTGGGGACCATCCCGTCGGCCGACGGCTTCCACCATCGCATTCACTTTGGCCGCGAAGACGTCGACATCGAGGTGCGGAAACTGCTTGGTGTGAGGCAACCCTCCGAGCTGGTGCATGAGAAAAGCAGGCTCGGGTGGCGTCGCGTCGCTCCAGGTGGCATCAGGTCGATAGATGAGCCACGTGTCCCACGCATACACCCAGCGATGACCATTCCAGTAATGCAGTACGTGCGACATTTCCCGACCGAAATCACCCGTCGGATTCCAGTAGAGCCTCGAAGTCGAAGATCGCAGTAGCGCCGCTGCTGCCGGAATGTCTTTGGCCCGGCCGCCAATGACCGGCTCGAATACGACGTATACCTTGACCGGCGCACCCGCACCCAGCTTCGAGAGGAGATCGCCCATGTCAGCCAATCCGCGCAGGCACCCGGGACAGATGGGGTCCACGAGGAATACGAGTCTTACTGCGCCGCGGTTGCGATTGAAGTCTTCGCGCAGCGGCTGCCCGTCGGTGTTGAGCACGGTGTAACGGACGTGGGCGGTCGTAGCGCCCTGGCTTTGGCCGCACCCTGTAAGAGGAAGTGTGGTCATGATGGCGACCATCGCCGGCAGAAACCTCGGCCGTTGCATCACGTTGTCTCCATTACCAAAACGATGCCAGGCTCGGCAGATAGGAAGCGATGTCGATGCAGATGACGAAGAATGCCGCTATCCACAAAGTGACGCGCAGCCTTTTGCGATCTTCCGCCGGGCAAGCCTCACCCGTTGCAGTGGGGCGCATGCGATAGGCGTACCAGAAAGCCACCCCGATCAGCAGGACTGTCAACGCCACGATCGGGGAGTGTAGGCCGGCCAGTCTCGCGAGCATCACGGCCCCGCTCACGCCGAGTAGACCCACCGCCCAGGGAGCTACGCAACAGGCGCCGAGAGCGAGCGCCAATCCGCTCAGGGCAACGGCCCCGCCGGTCACACCGAGAACCTTGGGTCTGTCACTCACCGCTGCCCTCCGGAATATTTCGCTGCGACCCGTAAGCCTGTCGCCATACCTGCTGTTGGCGTAACCTTAGGCCCGTAGTCGACTACGGAGTCAATATGGCAGAGCGCTGCACCATCGGCACCCTGGCCCGGCGGGCTGGAGTCAATGTAGAAACCATCCGTTACTACCAGCGTCGGGGGCTCGTGCCCGAGCCGGTGAAACCGCTGGGCGGCATCCGCAACTATGCGCCGGAGCATGTGCAACGGCTTCGTTTCATCAGGCGAGCGCAGCAGCTGGGTTTCAGTCTGGAAGAGGTCGCGGATCTGCTGTCCCTGGAGGATGGCCTCCATTGCCATGAGGTGGAAGAGATCGCCGGGCAGAAGCTGGCGGCGGTGCGCGAGCGGATCGCGCAGCTCACCACGATGGAACGCGCCCTGGCGAGGCTGATCAGGAAATGCAGCAGCAACAAGGGCAAGGTGCGCTGTCCGCTGATCTCGGCACTGGAAAGCGCGGCGGATTGACGATCGCATAGGGAGGGGGCCTATGCGATACTGGGACCATGTCCCATACGATTCGTGAGAAGCAGAAGCTCCTGGCGAGAGTGCGACGTATCCGCGGCCAGGTCGAGGCGATCGAGCGGGCGCTGGAGAGCGAGGCCGGCTGCGAGCAGGTCATGCACCTGCTCGCCAGCACCCGCGCAGCCATGGCAGGGCTGACCGCGGAAGTCGTGGAGGATCACGTCCGCACGCACCTCGTGGAGCCGAAGCGCCAGTCCGCAGCGCAGCGGCAGGAGGCCGCGGAAGCGCTGCTGTCAGTGATCCATAGCTACTTGCGGTGAGGTCGCTTCGTGTCTCCCCCAGAGTCAGTCTTCTTTCAGGAAGGGCACAGCCACGCCTTTCTCGGCGAGGGGCATGTACGGGCGGAGCGCCGGGCCTGGGCCGTGATCTGGCTCTGCGGGCTCACCATGGCCCTCGAGATCGTGGGTGGCATCTCCTTCGGGTCGCTCGCGCTGGTCGCCGATGGATTGCACATGTCCACCCATGCCAGCGCCCTGCTCCTGACGGCGCTCGCGTATCGCTATGCGCGTCGGCACGCGGGCGACCGTCGATTTACTTTCGGCACCGGTAAGCTCGGCGACCTGGCGGGTTTCACCTCGGCAGTCATCCTGGCGATGATCGCTGCGTTGATCGGCTATGAGGCCGTCAACCGGTTCGTTCATCCCATAGCCATCCATTTCCGCGAAGCCATCCCGATTGCCGCTCTCGGGCTCGCCGTCAATCTGGCATCCGCTTGGCTGTTGTCGGGCGCAGGTCATCAACATCACGGACACGGACAGGGATGCGGGCACGGACATGGTCACGGGCACGAACAGGTGCACGATCACGATCGCGTACCAGAACACGGGCACCACCACGGCGATGAGCATGGACACGTTCACGGTCAGGCAGCGCCTGCGCACGAGTCGCATGCTCACGCCCTCGGTAGGGTTAGCCGCGACAACAACATGCGCGCGGCGGTCATCCACGTCGCCGCCGACGCTGCGGTCTCGGTGCTCGTGATCGTCGGCCTCCTGTTCGCCCGAGCGTTCGGCTGGCTGTGGATGGACCCATTGGCCGGCACGGCCGGCGCCTTGGTCATTGCCAGCTGGTCATTCGGCCTGATCCGGGACGCGGCGGGCGTGTTGCTCGACATGAGCCCTGATCGGGCGTTGGAGGAAAGAATTCACGGCGCGGTGCGGGCACAGGGCGACCAGCTGACCGATCTGCATGTCTGGCGATTGGGTCCTGGACATCTCGGTGCGATCCTGGCCGTCGAGACTCACGAAGCCCGCGGCCCCGAGTTCTACCGGGAGAAGCTCAGCCACTTGCCGATGCTCTCCCACGTCACCGTGGAAATTCATCGAGCGGGGTGAGCCCATGCGCGAAAGCATCCCATATCCGCTCATGCCCATACTCAGGGCCTCAGGCCTCTATGCCGTCACCGCAGTGGCGGAGATTCTCGGGTGCTACCTGGCCTATCTCTGGCTCAAACGGGGAGGATCGCCCTGGCTGCTGATCCCCGCTTTCGTGAGCCTGGCGCTCTTCGCCTGGCTTCTGACTCTCCAACCGACCGCCGCGGGGCGCGTATACGCGGCGTATGGTGGTGTCTATATCGGCGTTGCGATCCTGTGGCTATGGCTCGTCGACGGGGTTCGGCCGACGGCTTGGGATCTCGTGGGAGCCTCCGTCGCCGTTGCGGGGATGATCATCATCATGCTCGGACCGCGCCATGCGTGAGGGTCTGCGCCGGCTCGCTGGTCCGGGCAGACGCCCCTCGATATCGCCGAGCGGGCTGGCCGGTATCGCAGCCTGGCTGGCGCAGAAAGGTGCCAACCGGCGAGGCAGCTCCGGATCCTAACAGAGCTTCGGCAGGCGGCACCGCCTCTGTGTCAGGTCATTGCAGCCAGGGAGCCGCGCGCACTCATGCCTTTTTCTTGTTCCGGCTCGCAACGCCCCTGATGTAGCTGCTCTTGGTCCTCCGGGCTGTGGCTCCGGGATCTTCATCGTCTCCGAGGGCGGAGTGCAGTACGCGCAGTGCGGGCTCGCCTACGCTTGCAAGAGCGGCGCCCATCGCCGCGGCCAGGAACCCCAGCCACCAATGCAGCCGGTCTCCAGGTCCCAACGAGGCGATCTTCTTCCGTTGCGCCGTCAGCGCAGACATCGCGCATTCGTGTCCCTCCTCGAGCGCCTGCTCCTCACTCTGCTCACTCATACACCCCCCGATCAGGACCATCTCGTGCCTGGAAGCGCCAGCGCACGATCATACTCAATCCCCGCGCGCGGTGCCGATGGGTGATAGCCGGCCGGACCTACTGAATTCCAGCCCGCTCCGCCCGCAGGAGGACGGGAGAGCCGGCGATTGCGGTCAGCCCAATGGCCCGGCTTGCCGACTCGGCCGCCCGCAGGGGTGCTGCCGAGCCGCAGACGCGGTGCAGAGCCATGGGCAGCACGAACTGCTTCGATACGGCGCCCTTTCTGTAGCCGTGCGACTGAAGAACTCGGTTCAGCTCGCGGGCGGAGAAACTGCGGTACGTGCGGGTATTGCCCTCGAGTCTCTTTTTGACCTTGAAAAAGAGCGGTGTGAGTGCGTTGATGCCGGAGGTGCTCGGATAGTCGACGATGACCCACCGCGCCGAGACGCGACAGAGCTCCCCCAGAAATCGCTGCCAGTCCTCCATGTGCGACAGCAACCGCACGGAAGTCACCAGCTCGAAACTGGCATCCGCAAAGGGCAGATGGAGGATGTCGGAACAGACGAACTCGCAGTCGCGCTTTCCGTGCAGGACGCGCAGGTTGTGGCCACATTCCTCGCTGCTTCCGACCACCGTGACCGACCATCCCAGGGACCGCAACGGATCGACGAGCTGTCCGTGGGCGCCGCCGACATCCAATACGCGTCCGGGCGGGCAATCGCGCAGAGTGCGAACCAGCGCGTTTTCCTGGACCTTGAGAAGGTAGTGCCCGGCGCGCCCGGAAAAGCGCCGCGCATATCCGGCGGAAGAGGTCTCGACGTCGGGATGGTTCACTGACGGCCCGTGGAGCTGACCGCCTCAGGGCGGGTGCCAACGTGCGCCGATTCAGCAATCGGCATGCCCATCCGGCTTGAGCGCAGCCGTTAGTGCTCGCTGCGGAACGCGCTCATCATCTGCGCCTGTATGTTGCCTTTCTCGAGATCGGGAACCAGCTTCAGATCTGCGCGGTACAGGGCTTTGAGGAGCGCCAGGTCGCCGGCGGTGATCGCGTCGGGCTTGTCATGACTGCGGCAACTCGGCGACATCAGGTCGAGTATGCTCGGCAGCGGGTCACAGACGTCCAGCGACTGGACCATGCTGAGGGCCACGACGGCCACGTAGTCGGAAATCGAGCCGACGGGGTAGCCCGCGACTTTTCCCGTGTCTGCCACGATGAATACGTTGACGATTTCACTGGTGCATTCGGTCGACAATCGGCTACCCGGAGCGCATCCCGGCACCGTTCCTGCCGCCAGGAGGTCATTCGGCCCCCACATGTTGTGAGCCCACGTCTGGTCACCGGCTCTCCCGCCCCACTGGCCTCGGGTGGCCGTCACGTACCAACCCTGGATCGGATGAGTGACTTCCTTCAGTTGTGTCATTTGCGAGTGATAATGCATTCCGAGCATGTCGGGATAGGCCTTCGCGATCGCGTCCATCGCCACCTGCGGCTGGGTCGTGAACAGGATTTCGATGTTGACCCTGCAGTGGCTGTCCGATGCAACCGGCGCTCCAGCACTCGCGGCGATTGCCCGTAGACGCGTGGCGATGAACTCGTTGAATCCCGGAGAGAGTCCGCTGACCACCGGACAGACCGGCGTGCGCCAGCGCGTGAGTTGGCCCAGCGCGACGGACAGCGCGGCGTGGTGCGCGATGAAGTGAGGCACGCTGGGTCCGGCGAGCTGTTGAGCCGTCGGGGGCCTGGGCGCCGTCACGGTGACATTTGGGAGCGATTGCGTGGCTCCGGAATCGGATTGCGCCTGACCTATGACCGGCGCGCAGAAGAGGAGGCACGCCGCTGGAAAACTCGAGAGAATCCGCATTGCCGCGCGGTTGGCCGCCCATGGCCGAGTGGTCAGTGCCGATATCTTCATGTTGATATCTCGGGGCGATGAATCGCAGCGAGTATACCCCCGTAGCGCCGCGTCCGCGAGCGCGTTGCCGGCCTTGAATCCATCCAATACCGCCGCAAGGGAGCTCGGCTAAGGTCGAGTTCCGTCACGCGCCGGATGACTCAAAATGCCTCTGGAAACCACCGTGTTGGAACTCGAAATAGGTAGCACGCGCTTCTGCGCCACGCTGCGCGATGATCTGGCGCCGCAGTCGTGCGAGCGTTTGATGACCGTGCTGCCCTATCGAGCCAAGATCATACATGCCCGCTGGAGCGGCGAAGCGCTTTGGTCACCCCTCGGTGAGACGTGGCCCGCCGGCCTGCGCTTGCCGCGCGAGAATGCAACGTGTCAGCCGAATCCGGGCGAGGTCTTGCTCTATGCCGGCGACCTCAGCGAGCCGGAGCTCCTGATCCCGTATGGCGCTGTGCGCTTCGCCTGCAAGGGCGGAACGCTCGAGGGCAATCCCGTACTGACGATCGATGACCCGATCTCGGCTCTCGCCGAGATCGGTCGTCAGGCCCTGTGGAACGGCGGGATGAGCTTCAAGCTCGGGAAAAGACACGCGTAAGAAATGGGTCGTGCCTCAGGCAAACCCGGGAGGACGCTGATCCTCAACCGCGAGCGCATGCTCCAGGGCGAGCCCGACGCGGCCGATCGTCCCCTCATCGAACAGGCGCCCCACCAGGGTAATGCTGTGTGGCACGCGCCGCGGCGGATCGAAGCGCGGCAGCGGGTGATGCGGGTCGGGTGCCCAATCACTGCGGGCCTGACTGACGGACATGAAACCCGCTCGTAGCGTCAACGACGGGTAGCCGGTGAAATTGCCGATGGTCAGCATTTCGTCGCGCAGTGAAGGTACGAGGAGCACATCGACTTTCGAGAAGAGTTTATCCATCTGCTGAGCCACCGCGCGCCGGAAGCGATCGGCCTGTACGAAATCGACGGCCGACACGAAGCGGGCCTGACGGAACGTGTTGGGCCACGCATCGGGCGTCTGCATCGTCATTTGATCGGCCTTGCCGCTGAGCGTCAGCTCCTCGAAAGCCGCACCCGCCTCGGCGAAGAGGATGGCGTTGAGCGAGTCGTAAGGCCAGTCAGGGAGCGCTACTTCCACGGGCTCGAGGCCGAGGGGCGTGAGCTGCTCCAGAGCGCGCCGGTCGACCTCCGTCGCCTCGCGCTGCCAGCGCGGGAAATATCCCACCCGCAATCCTCTGATCCCGGCCCGAGCATCGAAATCGAGCGTGCTCGGCACACTGGAGAGGTCGCCTGCATCCGGTCCTGAGATCGCCTGAAGGACGAGCAGGGTGTCTTCGACACTGCGGGTGATTGGCCCCAGCTTGTCGAGCGACCAGCACAATGTCATCGCTCCCGTCCGGGGCACACGTCCAAAAGTCGGGCGCAGCCCGCACACCCCGCAGCGGGTGCTCGGATCGACGATGCTGCCCTCGGTCTCGCTGCCGATCGAGAAGCCGACCAGGCCGGCCGCGGTCGCGGCACCGGGGCCGGCGCTCGAGCCGCCCGATCCCTCCTCGAGGAGCCAGGGATTCATGGTCTGGCCGCCGAACCAGACATCGTTCAGGGCCAATGCACCGAGGCTCAGTTTCGCGACGAGCACGGCCCCGGCCTCGTGCAGACGGTGTACGACGGCTGCATCCGTTGCCGGTACGCGATCCTTGAAGGGTTCCGCGCCATACGTGGTGCGGATGCCGGCGGTGTCCAGGAGATCCTTGGCTCCCCAGGGAATCCCGTGCAGGGGGCCACGATAGCGGCCCGCTGCGATTTCGCGGTCTGCCCGTCTCGCCTGCTCGAGCGCCAGATCACGGGTGAGGGTGATCACGCACTTCAGACGCGGGTCCCAGGTATGAATGCGTTGCAGGTAGAGCTCGGTCAACCGCTCCGATTTCAGTTGCCGCGACTGTACCCACCGGGCGAGCTTCCACAGCGGCGAGAAAGCAATGTCGGCATCGTTTGCGGGCAGAGGGCCCGGATCCCGACCGCTGCCCACGAACCGAGCCGGCCGGGATGCCGGACTCCGTCCGGAAAGCACCGGATTCCACCGGGAGTAGGGGGCGAGACTCGGCTCGAGATCGACTCTGCGCGGTCCCGTGCGGCGCTCGTAGAGCGGCGCCATGCTCACGCGCCAGTTCTCTGCGGCCTCCGCGCAATCCTTGGCGCTCATCTGCACTCGCATCAACTTTTCCGCCTCGGCGAAAGTGCCGGCCGTCACCTCCGGCCCGACGCCATTTGCAGTCCCAAATACCGGCGGTGAGCCGGACGGCTGACTACCTGCCGCAGCCGGACGCTTGGTGGCTCGCTTCGTGGCACTCTTCGAGGCACCAGCACCCGCACCGAGCAAGGCTGCGGACGATACGATGAATTCGCGCCGGGACTTCGACATGGCTTTTCCCCCTCGCGGCAACGCTCTTGGTGATCTGAACTGAAGAATGGCTCAATTCCCGATGACCTTCAAATTCCCGCTCGCTGCGCTCACCTCCGATATCGATCGTCCCGCCGTGAGCGAAGAGCGCTGCTGTAACATCCACCCTCCCACGACTTCCAGGAAAGTGTTGGCATGAGCGCAGAGCCGGGCGCGCCGATCGAGAGCCTGGCACCGATCCACCACCAGCGAGGTAGCTGACGATGACGAAGCTCGACAAGCCGCTGAAGCGTGAACTCCTGATCGATCAGAAGCCGTATGTACTCACGATCGAGCCGGAGCGCTTTAAACTCGTGCTCAAGGGGCACCGCAAAGGACTCGAATTCGCGTGGCACGACCTGGTGAGCGGTGAGGCGGCGCTCGCCACGGCGCTCAACGCGTCCTTGAAGCAATCCCACTGATCGGCCGGCCCCAGGCCGCTCGTGCGCTCGGAGCAGCCTGTGTCGAACCGCCTCGGAAATCTCCTTCACGAGAGTGCAGACCCAGCGGATGACCGGGTCATTCATCCGCATCGCTGAGCCTATGCGCCGCAAGCTCACGCCTCGCCGGGCGCCGGAGCTTCGAGGAGGGCTCGTGAGTCTGGTTTATGGAGTCGACCTTGAATCCGTCCAAGACGAGACGCGGCCCGTACGCTAAAACACGCCTGTCATCATGAGGGCGCTCCGATGTGGAAATCTCTGCTCCCGGGCACGATAGGCGCCGTCGCGCTCGGTGTCCTGCTCACGGCCCCCACCGTGCAGGCACGCGCTGTCGGAAACTGCCATGTCGGCAGCTATCGGCTTACCGATGGAAGGCTGGTCGACATCTCACCCGACGATCGGGATACGTTGCAGTGGCAGCAATTCGATGGCGAGACCGGCGTGCTCCACAAGGGCGCGGATGGGGCCTGGATGAGCACGTATGGCTGGACCGATCATGCCGACGGCAAGACCGTCAGGTTTTCGGCATGTGGCGCGCGCCGTATCGACTTCGCCGGGGTTTCCGGTCGGCAAATCGCGTTCGATGTGAGGACTTCTACATTCACGAGCCACGGCACGAGGCTCGTGGGTCGTCTGATCCTGCCGAAAGGCACGAACAGGGTGGCGGTCGTCGTCTTCGTGCATGGCTCGGAGAATGCCTCGGCGCTCGATACCTGGGCCCTGCAGCGCATTCTGCCCGCCGAAGGCGTTGGCATGTTCGTCTACGACAAACGGGGAACGGGCAGGTCCGGAGGCGTCTACACCCAGGACTTCAACCTGTTGGCGGACGACGCGGTCGCCGCGGTACACGAAGCCCGGCATCTGGCGGGCGCGCGCCTGAGCCGCATCGGCTATCACGGCACGAGCCAGGGCGGATGGGTGGCGCCCATTGCCGCGAATCGCGCCCCGGTTGACTTCGTCATCGTCGCCTACGGATTGGCGGTGAGCGTGATCGCCGAGGATCAGGAGGCAGTGGAGCTGCAGCTCGGCGAAAAGGGCTATTCCGCCACGGACATCGCCGATGCGCTGACGGTTGCAAAGGCGGCGGAGGCCGTGTTCGTCAGTGACTTCAAGAGCGGCATCGACGAATTCGACGCCGTGCGGTCTCGGTACAGAAGCAAACCCTGGTTCAAGGATGTGCAGGGCGATTTCATATTCCTGGTATTGCCGCAGTCGAAGTCGCAGCTGCGCGCCATGGGTCCGAAGTTCGACTGGCATACACCCTTCAACTACGATCCGATGCCGACTCTGAGGGCGGGCAAGGTCCCGCAGCTATGGGTGCTGGGCGGTGAGGACTATCAGGCCCCCAGTGCCGAGACCCGCCGCCGTCTGGATTCACTCATCGCGCAGCGGCACCCCTTCATGGTGGCTTACTACCCCAAAGCGCAGCACGGCATCATGTTGTTCGAGACCGAGGCGGACGGCTCGCGGGTTCCGACCCGCATCGCTCCGGGTTACTTCCGCATGATCCGCGATTTTGCCCGCGACGGCCGGCTTCACGGCAGCTACGGCGATGCCGAGCTGACACCTCCGGCCGCGAGCGGACACTAGCGGGCCGGTCGCGCTGCCTGCCGGTCCTGAGCCGAGCTCAGGCGGCTCGAGTGCGGTGTATCAACACTCCGCCGATCACGAGCCCGATGCCGGTGAGCTCGACGGCACTGGGAATCTGATGCAGCACCAGCGCGCCGATCAGGCTCGCCATTGCCGGCAATAGCGAGAGGAGAAGCGCAAACGTAGCGCGCGGCAGGCGCGCCATGGCCAACTGGTCGCAGACGTAAGGGATCACCGAGGAGCAGATGCCGACGCCGATGCCTGCGGCGAGCAGCGTCGGACTCGGGAAGGCTGGCAACGCGTCACGGATCCCGATTGGGAAGGCAACGATCATGGCCACGAGCATCGCGACGCCCAAGCGATCTATTCCGGCGGTGCCGCCGTCGGCGGCGATGCGATGTCCGAGGATGATGTAGAGAACGAATAGCGCGCAGTTCGCGAAGGCGAAAATGAATCCGACAGGCTGGCCGGAAAAGCGGACGTCGGCGAGCAGGTAGACACCTGCGACGGCGAGGGCCAGAGCAGCGATATTGCGTGCGCTGCGCGCGCCGAGAGCAGCGAGCCCGATCGGGCCGACGAACTCGATCGCGCCGACCGTGCCGAGCGGTACGCGGTCGATGGCGAGATAGAAGCACACATTCATCAGCGCGAGCACGCCTCCGAGCAGCAGAACGCTCCGCCGGGCGGCGGGCTTGAGACCACGGTAGTAGCGCCAGGGTTGCCGCCACGCCGCGAATACCACTGCCGCGCTCGCGATCCTCAGCCACGCAACCCCGAGTGGCGCGATGCGCGCAAACAGCAGCACCGCGAACGCAGGACCCAGATAGTGGAACACGGCGCTGACCAGGAAGAAGGCGAGCGGCGGGACGCGCTCGCCGCGGTGAGACACGGCCGCAGAGGCCGGTAAGGGAATCGGGGGTGATGGCGCGGGCTTCATGGCGAGCGCATAATCGCACCTAAAACCCGCATTTATAATGGAGATGTTAATGTCTACCGCGAGAAAGCGCGTTAATATGAAGGCAGATCGCCGATCTAGCCTTCAGATATCGCATCTCCTCGAGGATGCGCTCAACGTCAAGATTCTTGCCCTACTCATGGAGAGCCCGCGCATCACCGTGTCGGAGCTGGCGCGACGAGTCGGGATGTCCGCCCCCGCCACGCGCGAGCGGATGGATCGCCTGGAGGAGGCGGGTGTCACCAGGGGCTGTCGCCTCGAGGTCGATCCGGCAGCGCTGGGCTATCCCCTGGCGGCTTACGTACGCGTCCGTCCGACGTACGGCAAGTTACCGAAGATCATCGATCTGGCGGCGTCCTTACCTCAGGTCGTGGAATGTCACCGGATCACGGGCGAGGATTGCTTCATCCTCAAGGTGTACCTCGAGTCGCTCGACAAGCTGGATGTGATCCTCGATCAGTTTCTCGCCTACGGACAGACCACGACGTCCATCGTACAGTCGACGCCCGTGGCTCCACGGTACCTGCCGCTGCCCGTGATCCGATCGCCGTAGACGAGAAACCCCGGGGGCTTTTCGGCCAAGCGGTCATTGCTTGGCGTGAGCTCCCGGCATGAGGGATTTGTACATGCCCGGCTGATAGTTGCCGGCGACCGTACGCAGCGCGATGTTGAGGCGATTCCATGCGTTGATGTTGGTTATCGCGAGCGTGAGGTCGACGAGCTCCTCCTCGGTGAAATGCTGCTTGACGCGCTCGTACACCTCATCCGGCACGTGACCCTCGGTAACCCGCGTTACCGCCTCGGTCCACTCGAGCGCTGCACGCTCACGCTCGTCGAAGAAGGGGGTTTCCCGCCACGCATCGAGAGTGTAGAGGCGCTGCTCGGACTCGCCCTCGGCGCGAGCATCCTTGGTATGCATATCCAGGCATTGGGCGCAGCCGTTGATCTGCGAGGCGCGCGTCTTGATGAGGTGCAGCAGGCGGGACTCGAGTTTCGAGTCGTGCAGGTAGGCCTCGATCGCCAACAGGAGCTGCATCACTTTGGGGTTGGCTTGCCGGAATTCGATGCGGGCTTTCATGTCGATCTCCTTCGTGGATGGGGTGTCTGCTCCATAGACGAAGAGCAGCGCCGGCCTGTGACAGGAACGCTCAATCAGCCGCGATGACCGCCTGCGTGCCGAGCTTGCTCGGGTTCAGAACCGTGAACACATCGAGGATCCGCACTCCATCCGTGCGCACGGTAATGACTGAGAAAAGCGCGTCGCCGGCCCGTAGCGCCAGCGCCGGCTCGCCGTTCACGGCGGTCATCTCGAACGTCAGGCGATCCAGGTGACGTGCCACGGCGCCCAGTGCGAAGCGCACGACCCGTTCCCGCCCGCGAATCACTTTGAGCGCGGCTCGAGCCCGGCCGCCGCCGTCGGAAACCCAGCTCGCGCCCTCGGCCACGAGCTTGAGGAGCGCGGCCTTGTCCTGTGTTTGCATCGCATGCACGAAGCGCTCGAGCACGGCGCGGCGCGCTGCTTCGGTCACCTCGGTGCGAGGCCGCTGATCGCGCACGCGCTTACGGGCGCGGCTCACCATTTGGCGGCAGGCCGCCTCGCTCTTGCCAAGGATCTGGGCGATCTCGGGATAGTCGGTGTCGAACACCTCATGCAGCAGGAAGGCGGCGCGCTCATCCGGGGTGAGCTGCTCGAGCACGACCAGGAATGCGATCGAGAGGCTGGATGACAGCTCGGCGTGCGCGTCCGCCGCGGGCGCGGATTCGCCGATCAGCGGTTCGGGAAGCCAGGGCCCCACGTAGTGCTCGCGCTCCGCGCGTGCGGCGCGCAGCCGATCGATGCACAGCCGCGTCACCGTGGTCACGAGCCAGGCTTCGGGCGATCGCAGCTCATCCGATGCGCCCCGATGCCAGCGCAGGTAGGCGTCCTGCAGCACATCGTCCGCGTCCACGCGCGAGCTGAGCATGCGGTAGGCGATGCCGAAGAGCCGCGGCCGGTGGCGCTCGAATTCGCCGGAACGATCCTGCATCGGGCTCACGATCGGAATACCTTTTTGGGTCGCCACTTCCTCACTATAGACGGGCGGGCTGCGCGCTCTGTGACAGACGCGCCCCATTGCGGCCTCTCTTCCGGCGAGCGAGACTGCGCCAGCGCGTAGAGGTCACCCCCATGACACGGCAGGAATTTACGGCACTCCTGCGCAAGCTCGAGAAGCACCACGGGCCCATCGTGTTTGCGGAGCCTACGGACCCCTATGAGCTCATCGTCTATGCCAACTGCGGTTATCCGCCATCCCAGGACAACTGCCGCAAGGGATTTGAAGCGCTGAAGCGCAGCGTCGGGCTCTCCCCGGCCGCTCTTCTGGCCGCGAGCGAGAGGCTGCTCGCCAAGGTGCTCCGCGCAGGCGGAATCGTACCGGAGCTGCGGGCATCGCGGCTCAAGCTCATTGCCCGGCTCGTGATCGAGGACTTTGGCGGCGATCTGCGCAGCGCGCTCGACGGCTCGAAAGAGGCCCGAAAAGCGCTCAAGCGCTTTCCGACGATCGGCGATCCCGGCGCGGACAAGATCCTTCTCTTTTGTGCCGGCGTGCCGATTGCGGCGGCTCCGTCGAACTGTCCGCACGTACCGCTGCGCCTCGGGTTGGGAGCCGAACGCTCGAGCTACGCTGCGAGCTATCGGTCCGTGCAGGAGGCGCTGATGCGGCTGCTGGACGAGCCCGATGAGATGAGGCGTGCCTATCTGCTCCTCAGACATCACGGCCGGGAGCTCTGCCACCGGACGGCTCCCCTCTGCGGGCGCTGCCCAGTCGTGCAGATGTGCCCTTACGGTCGGGAATACGGCACGCCTGCACAGGACAAGCCGGATCACGGAAACCGGGGTAAAAAGCGACGCGTCACAATCGCATGACTCTTGCAGCCATGGCCGCAGCAGCAACTTTTCGCGCAGCTCGGTGTTCTAGCGCTCGAGAGTGGTGGTGTCGCAGCCGCCAAAGCGGCCGGCTGGCACCGTCATCCAGTGTGCGCTGACGAGGAATCGAGATGGCCTGGACTCTTTCGAAACAATGGGTTGCGGTGCCCGTGGCCGCGCTGCTCGTGCTCGGTGCACCGAACGGCGCCGAGGCGAAGGGCTGCATCAAGGGTGCCGCCGTGGGCGCCGTTGCGGGACACGTCGCGCGGCATCACGCGGTGATGGGCGCGGTAGCCGGCTGCGTCGTCGGCCACCACCTCGCGAAAAAGAAACAGCGTGAGGAGAAGGAGCGGCGACGGGAGGAGCAGAGGCAATTGCAGCCGGCCACGTCCCCGACCGCGACCTGAGAAGGGCTGCCCGCCCGGCCGCGGGCTCATCGGGCCCGATAGATATCAGGCTTCCTGAGCTCCATGTGCCGCTCGGGTTGCGCGAGCGGTACGAAGCCGAACCGGCTGTACAAGGCGTGCGCGTCGTTGGTCACGAGACTCCAGCGGCGAAGACCTTGAAGCAGGGGATGGTCGAAGGCCATCTGGAGCAGAGCTTTCGATAGGCCCCGACGACGATGTTCCTCGAGCACGTAGACGTCGCAGACGTAACAGAACGTCGCATAATCGGAAACGAAACGGGCGAGACCGACCTGCGCTCCGCCGGCATCGTAGGCACCGATGCAGAGGGACCCGGATACTGCGCGCTCGACCACCTCGAGAGGGACGCCTGGCGACCAATATGCCCGACTCAAGTACGCGTGAATCGCGTGCAGATCGAGGCGGGCGCGGTCATCGGAGATGGTGTAGGAATGGACACGTTGGACCGGCAAGATACACCTTCAGACCCAGACGTCATTAGGCGCAGTGCGCTCGCCGCCCTCGCCGCCGGTGTTCACCAGCCCTCGCGGCTCTATCAACAGCAACTTCACCTCTCCCTCCGCGTAGGGCTTGTGCCGCACGCCCTTCGGCACGACAAACATCTCGCCGGCGGCCAGCCGTACGGCTCCATCCTCGAAGTCGATTCGCAGTGTGCCCTCGAGGACGATGAAGGTCTCATCCGTCTCTTCGTGGTTGTGCCAGATGAAATCGCCTTCGATCCGGACGAGCTTGAACTGATAGTCGTTCATCTGTGCAACGACCCTGGGCTGCCACTGGTCCGCGAAAAGCCGGAATTTCTGCGCGAAATTGATTGCTCGATAAGCCATGGGCCAATAGCGTGACCGATGCCGATGCGCGATAACAGATACAATTTAGAGGCGGTGCGACCAGAACAGATTGGCAATCGGCCGGGGGCACGCAAGCCCCTCGGAGTGGAGCCAAACGGGGTATGTGTGCTATGCTAAAGGGCTCTGCGTACGCAGACCATTCCACACGGCGCGCCCGTAGCTCAGTTGGATAGAGCGCATGGCTACGAACCATGAGGTCGGGAGTTCGAATCTCTCCGGGCGCGCCAAATTTCCATTCCTGACATCGAGCCGGAAGCCCGGATGATCGAGTCCGTCTGTGGCCAGACATAGAGGAACGCTGAATCGCTTGCCCAGGCAATCGAATGGATCGACCGATCCCAGTGTTGGGTCAATCGGCGGGTCTCGCCGGAAGCCAGGTTGCGCAGCGTGAGCACCTTGCGATCGTCCTCATAACCGGCACGTGCCGTCGCGACCCAGGCGAGTGAGCGCCCGTCGGCCGCCTGACAAGTCGAGTCTCCAGAGCGCGTGGCGGCGGCTGTTGGCGGCCATGTCCGTCTCGCCCTGATCCCATGCGAGCCATCGCCCAGCGGAGTGAACGGCCGTCCGAACGCGGGCAGCGACCCGAGGAGTGCGGTCATCACCACGAGTAGTGAAAGTTTCACGAGCTTCATCGCCAACTCCTTGTTCGTGG
>Ga0134128_10001786_pt1 | contig 27232 bp, 28 predicted proteins | sample KB31754_FD_96462 | JGI IMG/M metagenome (GOLD analysis project Ga0134128, IMG submission 96462) | Terrestrial soil microbial communities with excess Nitrogen fertilizer from Kellogg Biological Station, Michigan, USA - KB3-175-4 | ecosystem: Environmental > Terrestrial > Soil > Unclassified ...
CTCGAAGTATTTTATAATCGGCAGCGACGCCACTCGACCCTTGGCTATCAGTCCCCCGCCGAGTTCGAAGCAAAGGCGGCTGTCGCGTAACCCGGTGTCCACAAAATCGGGGGAAGATCAGACAGCATCATCTGCCATCAGTGACAACACTGTTTCAACATCGCCGGCTTTGCTTGCCGCCATCCAGGTGGAAACGAGTTGCCGGATTTCCTCTTCATCGCTCTGCATACGCACCCCTTTGGCTCACTAACGAAATTCACCAGCCGGATGTCCAGAAGTCCAACTACCCTTTGAGCTCTTCCGTCTCCGTTCATATATATGATGCAAGACCAATCATACCCTCGCTGTCCCAGAGGAGGCGGTAGAAAGAGATCCGCTCCTCGTCGCGCTCGATGCCGTACACCTTGAAGAACTCACCTTCCCAACCCGGTCCGAAGTTGTACTCGAGGCTCCAGCTTGCAACAGCCAAGTCGGCCCAACGGTCCGCGACACCAAGCGAGCCGAGATCGACGTGACCGGCGGGGCTACCATCCGATGCAATGATCGTATTTGGTGAACAGGCGTCGCCATGACAAACCACGAGGCGGTCAATGGACGGCACAAGCAGACGTTCGCCGTGGATGCAGCGGCTTCTTCGAGCTTCAACCGACCAATCGAAAGGGCAATCGGCAACAGGGAGCGTGTCATGCAACATGCGAAGCCCCCGCGCAATCGCGCGAACCGCATCGAGCGGTCGAATGCGCCATGGCTCCATAACCGCTCCTTCACCTGGCAGCGCGGCCGTAACCAGCCATTGCGCCTCATCATCGGCTCCCCAGTCGAGCACCTTCGGTACTGGATGCCAACGGATCGCCCACTCCAGCCTGAGCCGCTCTAGCTCAAGATCGAGGCCTGTGGTGCACGGATTCCATTTCACGAAACGATTCCCGGCCTGAAAGGTTAGGCCACCGCGTTCGTTTGTCCATACCAACTGTGGTTCATGATCGCCGGAGAGTCGGCGGACAACCAAAGGAATAGATGGAGTTGTCATGGTCGTTGGCATCAGCAGTAACAGCTCATGCTAGCGTACCTTTGCTAGGTACTGACGGCGCTGGTAAACGTCAATCAGCCTGTGAGATCGGCATATTAAAAAGAGGCAAGCCCTCTTCAAAACGATGTTCTCAATCGATTCTGAAACCTAGGAACTTTACTTGGGCGCATACTGGACAAGTACACGAGTAACCGGCATGGGATCGCTGGATCTCACTCTTGTGCAACCCATTCCGGATTCCATGCAATTTCCCACAGATGTTGGTCTGGATCTTGGAAGTATCCCGTGTACCCACCCCAAAACGCGTCATGCGCCGGCTTGACGATCACTCCGCGTGAGCCGCAAGTCACGATTTTCCCATCACGAGAGAGAGTCCTGCTGTTTCATAAAAGCTTCTGCCCGTTTCGCCAGTTCGTCCGTCGGTACGTCCTCTACATGTGTGGCGAAGTGCCAGTGGTGTCCGAAGGGATCTTCCAAGCTACCGGAACGGTCGCCATAGAATTTGTTCTCAACTTGAGTGATCACTTTCGCACCGGCCTCGACGGCTCGTTTCACGAACGTGTCCACGTCTTGCACACACGCACACGTATACTATGATGCTCACAGGCGAGCCTCCGAACGATTGAGGGCTCTTGCAATTCATCTCAGGGAATTCGTCCGCCAACATAATGATCGCCTTGCCGATCTTGATTTCCGCATGGCCCACCGATCCTCCTGGACCCGCGACGCGCATGATTTCCGTCGCTCCGAACGCTTTCTGATAAAACTCAAGCGCGCGAGCAGCATCCTTAATGATGAGATACGGCGTCGCACCTTCATAGCCCGATGGAATTGCATTCACCTTACCCGCCATGGACGACCTCCTTCTTCGCGAAATAGTCAGAGAGAGCATGTCACGCGATATTTGACCTGAACAAACCCCTCTCTTGAGCTTCTCGAACACATATAAGACTCCCAGTACATTTTTCTGAGTCCGGACTCATCACCCGAACGTCGTAACCTTGCCGCTGTGTAAGTCGTAGACGGCGCCGACGACCTTCAGCGTTCCCTTCTTTACCGAACCGGCTAGGATCGGCTCCAGACGTTTGAGCCGTTCCACACCTCGCTCAACGTTAGCTTTGATGGCGTGATCGAGTATGTTGCCTTGTCCATTCTTTACCGCTGCCACGGCCGGCCTGATCAGATCGACAAGACCGCCGATGGAACCGGGCAGAGTGTCTTTGGCATCGATATGCTTGATGGCAGCCTTGACCGCGCCGCACTGGCTATGACCCAGCACCATGATCAGCCGTACGTCGAGTTCCGCAACCGCATACTCGATGCTTCCCTTCACGGAATCGCCCGCGCTGGTGATCACGTTCCCTGCCACGCGGACTACGAATAGGTCTCCCATGCCCTGATCGAAGATCAGTTCAGGCGCAACTCGTGAATCCGCACAGCTGACAATCACGGTGAGAGGAGCTTGCCCCTCTGCCAGCGGCACGAAGTCCTCCGGCTTTCGGCGCGGATGAGCGAGATCTCCCGTCATAAACCGCTTGTTGCCCTCAAGCAATTGAGCCAGCACCGCATCCGCGTCCCGGTCTCCCGTCGGCAGGTCGGCTGCCCGCCCGATCGTTGAAAAGGCGAAGCCTGCCGCGCCGGCCGCTAGGCCGGAAAGCCGGATGAATTCACGTCGGGACATCGGTTTCGGACCTTGCATGACATGCCTCCTTTGAAATCAACAGTCAGGACTATCGCCCTTCTCGTTCGACAACATCAAGCATTCATTCCTTCCACAAAGCCGGCATCAAGACGCCCACCCTCACATCCTTGACGATTTCTTTACTCGATTTCGCTCGAAGATCAAGCGTAATCTTTGGAAAGCGACTTTAGAACTCGTCGATAACCTCAGGGAAGCGAACCATAAATGTCGTTCTCGAAAATCCAATCTTCAGTATGCCGGTTGTCTAACTCTGGGAAACAGTCTGTCGATTTGCATCTCATCTTATGTGACGGGAGGAGGGAACTCGTGAAATATCTGTTGCTGGTTCATCACAACGAGGACACGTTCAGCGAGATCCCGGAAGCCCAACGGAAGGAAATGCTCGCGGAATCAATCCAGCTCTGCCATCAGCTCGATGGGAACGGGCAATACGTTCATGCCTCCCCGTTGCAGCCTGAAGCGACAGGAATCGTCGTTCGGGTGCGCAACGGAAAGGCAACGGTCACCGATGGGCCGTTCGCCGAGATTAAAGAGCAGCTCACCGGCTACTTTCTCATCGAAGCCCAGGATCGGGAAGACGCCGTTCGTATCGCCAAGCTGGTGCCTGGTGCTCGTATTGGAACAGTCGAAGTCAGGCCGCTAAGAGAGATCACCGGCCTGCCGGGCGAAGAGGCGCGACCATGACTTCAAAAGCACCCGGCGCAGTCATAATAGCCTGACGGGGGATTTCACCAGTTGGAGGACTTTCTCTCGAAGAGGACAATACGCCGCATCTCAAAAATGGATACTGCTATCCAAGGTCTGGTCTTGCAATACGACAATGGAAAGCAACGGCTGCCGCATCAGCGTGGTCCTTGGAGTTCTCGCGGTTTGCAGTGTCGCCATGGCGGTTTTCGCGGCGCCGTCCGGTAAGCCGGAGCACGCGAGCGAGCCAGAGCTCTACTTCGATGTGGATGATCTGAACCGGGGTAATGGGGTAAAACCGGATTCCTTCGCCACGCCGCGGGCCACATTGGAACATTTCATCCGGTCATCGCGCGACGGTGATTTCAAACGCGCATCGCAGGCATTCAACCTCAACCACATTCCGGAAGAACAGCGCACGAGCAGCGCACCGACCCTTGCTGAGAAATTTTTCTATGTGTTCAGCGAGAAGCTGCACATTAATTTTAAGGACATTCCGGACCGGCCCGACGGCGAACTCGATCCTAAGGGAGAGGAAGACCAGCCTCATGCCGGAAAACCCAGACGAAGTATCAAGATCGGCACGATCGGCTTGGAGCTGTGGGATGTCGAAGTGCGGCTTGAGCGGTTCAAGGCACCGGACACGCCGCCGATCTGGTTGTTTTCGCCCAGGACGGTGGGAAATATCGAACGGCTGTATCAGGCGCACGGCCCCGGCCCCCTCATGCGTTATCTTCCCACGTCCGCTATCCTGGGAATCTTGAACAACGATCCGCTCTGGCATTGGAGCATTCTGATTGCTTTGGCGGCGTTTGCCGCCGTGAGTGGATGGATTGTTCAGAAGTTGGTGGTCGGATCCCTCTCGCGATGGCGTTCTTCTCGGCGGGCAGTCGCGTTGGGCGATGCGGCAGCTGGCCCGGCGGCGTCCCTGGCGGCAGGAATTGCGTTTCATGTCATGACATTTCGGCTGCTCTCTCTGCCGGGCCAGATCACGCAAAATCTGTATCCCATTGTCGGCGTGTGGATCGTGGCAGCTGCGACGTGGTTGGTGGTTCGCGCCATGCGGACAATGGCGGATGTGTCACGCCACGCCTATTTGGACAAAATCCACTTAGAGGAAGAAGGCGGCGCGCGCAGCCGGATCACGCGGCTTGCCGTGGTCAAACACGTGTTGACGTTTATTGTGATCTGCATAGGGCTGGCGTTCGGATTTTGGCAATTCAATCTTTTTGAAAACCTCTCTCTTTCGCTGTTGGCTTCAGCCGGCGTGGCCAGCGTCATTCTCGGCGTGGCCTCCCGTGAGGTGCTGGGAAATATCATGGCCGGAATTCAAATTGCGCTCACTCAGCCAGCCAGCATCGGCGACAGCGTTCTGTTCGAAGGTCAATGGGGCTGGGTCGAGGAGCTCACGTATACCTATATTACGATTCGAACCTGGGATGATCGACGCATTGTCGTGCCGCTGTCCTATTTTATTTCTCATCCGTTCGAAAACTGGTCGATGAAATCGGCGCACACGATTCAGCCGATTTACCTCTATGTGGACTATACGATCGATGTCCAAGCCGTCCGGTCGAAATTTCATGACCTCGTCAATGAATGCAAGGAATGGGACGGACCCGCGGACGCTGTCCTCGAGGTCACGGCCATCAAAGAAAATACGCTGGAATTGCGCGCGTTATGTAGCGCAAAGAATCCGCCTACGGCGTGGCGACTGCACTGCCGCCTACGTGAAGAACTGATCGCCTTCGTTCGAGACCTGGAAAGCGGCCGATACCTTCCGAAACACCGGTTGGCGTGGCAGCCGGAAGGCGACCGGCAAGCGGGCGCACAGCAGGAGACGCTCTCGGGAAAGTTGGACACGGAACGAATGTGCTGATCAAGCCCGTGCGCATAAGGAACATGTTGTCCATGTCAAGACAACATGTCGTGGTCCTGGCCCAGGACTTCAACGATCGTGGTCCGAGGCACTCGCAAAACCGTGTGATCTTTGAAATCCATACCCGTTCACCAGGCGTCTGGGGGCCTACGTTTTGCACCTTGCCTCCTATAACCTTACATCGAAGGAGGATCCCATGAGAATACGACAGACCTGTGCATATGTACTGATGGTCGGCGGCATGCTGCTGTTCGCCGACACATCCCAGGCGCAATCAACGAGTGGAACCCAGTCCACTGGCTCAGTTGATATTATGAAGAAAGGCCCGCCAGCTCAGATCCTTGACGAAATTCAAATGGGGTCGCTCAGCGGAAGGGCCTCATCCGGTAATAGGGCCTCAGCCGGTAATATGGGTGCAGCGGGTAACAGGGAATCATTCGGGGTGATAACGGCACCCGGTAGCATGGGGATACCTGGCAGCATGGGGGCACCCGGCAGCCCCGGCACCATGGGACAACCCGGTAGCATGGGGGCACCCGGCAGCATGGGGAACCCGATGTCCGACAGCCTGGGAGCACCCGGCAGCATGGGAGCACCCGGCAGCATGGGGATACCCGGCGGCATGGGGGCACCCGGCAGCCTGGGGTTACCGATGCCCGGCAGCATGGGGATATCCGGCGTCGGAGGGGCAGCCATCGGAGGTCCTTAGGTTATGTGTGCCAGACGATCGCCCACTCACTGAGGAGGCAGGGGGGAAAGGTCCTCTCTGCCTCGCGGTATTCCATGCCCTATGCCGAAGTCACCAGCCATCCAAATCGCGCCTCAAGATGGTGATATCCATGATCACGACACGGGCTGAAGTTTCTCAACCCTCCCTCAGCGCAACCTCATCATTTATCGCTTCCCCAGCGACGTTCATGCCGTCGTAACTTTCCAGCACCTCGGTCTGATCACCTTTCATAGTCCTCGACCAACAGTATCCATCGGATGGAGGCACCCGGGAGGCCGGTGGAACGCCCCTATTGAGCCGCGACAATCTGATACGTCATACTACCCACAACTATGGATCCGGCTTCTGCATCGCCGTGCGACACATTGATGGAGCGGCACCAGGCACTACTGGAAGTTGCGGAAGCGATCTCTGCGAACCGCGACCTGCACAAACTCTTTCGCGATTTAGTCCAGCGTCTTCCCCGAGTCGTGCACGTGAACTTTGCGTCCCTCTCATTGCATGACCCGACGCGCAACCGTATCCGCCTCCAGACCATTCAAGCGAACGTGCCGGCCGACCTCGTGGGCGGCCATGAAGAGCCGGTCGATGAAACCCCTGCCGGCTTGGTTTTCCTCACACAACAGCCGGTCCTCGTACCGAACCTTGCCGACGAACATCGATGGCCAAAGGTCGTTCAACGTATGAAGGAGGACGGTATCAACTCGCTTTGCGTCGTCCCCCTGACCACCGCCGTACGGCAACTGGGAGCCATGGGATTTTCGAGCCTGCGGAGGGAGGCCTATAGCGAGTTGGACGTGGAATTTCTTCGCCAGGTCGGGAAGCAGGTCGCAGTGGCGGTAGACAACGTCCTCCACCATCAGGATCTGACCCACGATCGGGATCGGCTGCGTCTTCTGCTGGAGGTCACGGAATCCATCGCTTTATATCATGATACGGATCGGTTGCTGCACGATCTCGCGCAGCGGCTTCCACGCATCGTGCCCTTCGACTACATCAACATCGTGCTGCACGATCCGGCCAAGGAGGTCATGCGCCTCCGGCTGTTGGTTACGTCGATACCCGCTACGATCAAACCGGGACTCGAATTGCCGATGGAGGAATCGCCCGGCGGTCCCGTCTGGAAAACGCAGCAACCCTTGACCGTGCCCGACGTGGCGCGCGAGCATCGCTTCCCCCAATTGATCGCGATGCTGCAAGAGAACAGCATACGGTCTTTCTGCGTCGTGCCGCTGACTACCGCGAATCAACGCCTCGGCGCCCTGGGATTCGGCAGCTTGGAGCGTCGGACCTACCGAGCATCCGAGATCGCATTCATGCACCAAGTCGCGAAGCAGGTGGCCATCGCCGTCGAGAATGCGCTGAACTGTGAACGCGCCCAATCCACTCAATCGCAACTCACACGTGAGCGTGACCACCAGCGGTTGCTGCTTGAAGTGAATAATGCCGTCATCACCCATCTGGATCTCAACGACTTGTTCACGGCAGTCAGTGAGTGCTTGAGAAAAGTGATCCAGCACGACGGGTCCAGCCTGCTGCTCTGCGACGAAGCGACCGGCGAGTGGCGTATTCATGTGTTGGATTTCCAGAAGAATGAAAGTTTCGTCGAGGAAGGAACCATTGGGGAGAGTGCGGAGTCTCCGTCCTGCCTTGCGATTAACACGGGCAAAGCCGCGTTGTTTAGAGAACAGGATCTGAAAGAGATGTCACACTCTTCACCGTGCGCGCAGGACCTTCTTGATCGCGGGGTGAAATCGTTCTGCTCTCTGCCGCTCCTTGCGCACAAACGCGCGCTGGGCGCATTGAACGTGGGGCGACGAAGAGATGCCGGCTTCACACGGGAGGACGTCGAGCTGCTCAGCCAAGTCGCGCAGCAAGTCGCCATCGCAGTCGAGAATGCCTTGGCCTATAAGCAAATTGCCCGGCTGAAGGACAAGGTCACGGAAGAAAAACTGTACCTTGAGGAAGAAATTCAGACGGACTACAACTTTGAAGAAATCGTCGGCGAGAGCCGCGCGCTGAAGCAGGTCCTCAGGGAGGTCCAAACGGTCGCTCCCACGGACTCCACGGTCTTGATCCTGGGCGAAACCGGTTGCGGGAAAGAGCTCGTCGCCCGCGCGCTCCACAATCTGAGCACCCGGCGGGAACGCACGTTCGTGAAATTGAATTGCGCGGCGATTCCGACCGGCCTGCTCGAAAGCGAATTATTCGGGCACGAAAAAGGGGCCTTTACCGGAGCGATTGCAACCAAGGTCGGGCGGTTTGAATTGGCCGACCGAGGCACGCTGTTCCTCGACGAAGTGGGAGAAATTCCCCTGGAACTCCAGGTCAAGCTGCTCCGAGTGCTCCAGGAGCAGGAATTCGAACGACTGGGCGGCACCCGCACAATTCGCACGAATGTGCGGGTCGTGGCGGCCACGAATCGCGACCTTGCGCACATGGTGGACGAGCAGACGTTTCGCAGTGATCTCTACTACCGACTCAAAGTCTTCCCGGTGACTGTGCCGCCGCTGCGGGAGCGTCCGGAGGACATTCCGTTGTTGGTCCGGCACTTTGCCCAGAAATTCGCCCAACGGATGAAAAAACACGTGGAGACGATTCCCTCCGAGGCCATGAAGACGCTGCAGCAGTATGTCTGGCCGGGCAACGTCCGCGAACTGGGAAATTTCATCGAACGGGCCGTGATTTTGTCCACCGGCGCTGAGCTTGCGGTGCCAGTGGCTGAACTCAAGTCACCGACGGCTCCGTCCCACGAGTCGGTCATGACGCTTGAAGAGGCCGAACGGAAGCACATTCTGAAAGTCTTGCGCGATTCAAAGTGGACTCTCGGTGGCCCTGGGGGTGCCGCCGTCAAACTCGGGATGAAACGGACCACCCTCCAATCGAAGATACAGAAGCTCGGGATTGCCCGCCCATCGTAATGCCTACCGTCCTGTCCGGCATTCCCAAGCCGTCTCATGCCGACATTTCGTCATCTGACGAATGGCCGACGGATTGAATTCGTCACCTTCGCATATCCCCTTTCCTATGTTAACGAATGAGCATGACAATTCTTTGTTACATCAGACGGTTGAGAGCTCTGTCTTGACTTCAAACCGGGCTGGAACAGTCGTTGCTGTTCCCTCACTCAAATGTGATTTAGGAGAGAATCTCTACATGATTCCCGATGCAAGCACTTTGGAGGGCCGTTCTCATGAATCGTCGTAACTGGATCGGAACAGTCTTACTTCTCGCGTTGGTACTATCAACGGGCATCGGGCTCGTTGCCTGGAAATACGAATCCCTTCAAGGCTCTGTGGCGACCTCTGCAAACCAACCGGAGCCGATGGAGTCCATCACCGTCGCCGTCGCACGCGAGATGGAGCATCGACAGACCACCACCTCTATCGGGACGGTGCTAGCCTTACGTTCGGTCATGCTGAAGAACGAACTTGCCGGGACTGTCCGTGAAGTCCGGCTCACGCCGGGCCAGATCGTGGAAGCCGGCACCTTGCTGGTCGCGCTCGACGTCTCCGTCGAAGCAGCCGACCTCAAGGCGCAGGAGGCCCAGGCCGCTCTTGCCAAGACGGTGCTCAATCGGCGGCAGAACCTCAATCAGGAACTCGCCACAACTCAGGAGGAAGTCGACCGGGCTCGTGCCGACTTGGATATCGCCCACGCCCAGATTGCCCGTACCAAGGCGATCATCGCCAAGAAGACCATCCGTGCGCCGTTCCGAGCGCGCGTCGGTATCGCCGATGTTCACCCCGGTCAATACCTGGACGACGGAACCCTGCTCACAACGCTGCAGGGCATCGGCGAAGGGGTCCATGTCGATTTCACGGTTGCCCAGCAGGTCGCAGCCGGCTTACGAGATGGCGAGACGGTCGACGTGTTTGTGGCCAGCGACGCCCCTGCCATCAGAGCCAACATCGTCGCCCTCGATGCGCGCGTCGATCCGACGACTCGCAATGCCATGGTGCGGGCGCGGGTTGATGGTACGCGCGGTATGCTGGTCCCCGGCGCATCAGTCCGGGTTCGAGTTCCTGTCGGTCTCTCGCGCAAGGCTGTCGCCATCCCGGTCAGCGCGTTGCGTAAGGGACCAGGCGGCGATCAGGTATTCGTGATCGCGCCGGACCAGGATCACAAGACTCGCGCGCATGTGCGGCAAGTGGAAAGCGGCACGATGGTCGGCGATCAGATCGTGATTCACGCCGGACTCGATGCCGGCGAGACCGTCGCCGCGTCGGGATCGTTCAAGTTGCGTGAAGGTGTGCTCATCGCGGTTGCACCAGAAGCCTCCACACAGAAGCAGGCTCAACCACAAACTGTCAGCAAAGACTGAGCCGATCATCCGTCGAAGAAGGAATAAGGATATACCATGCGATCGTTCACCGATATCTTCGTAAAACATCCGGTCCTGGCCGTGGTCGTAAATCTTGTCATCATGCTCGCAGGATGGCGAGCGCTCATGACCCTGCCGGTGCAGCAATATCCGAAGATCGAAAGCTCATCGGTCATCATCACAACCGTCTACTACGGCGCGAGCGCAGAGACTGTGCGGGGCTTCCTCAGCACGCCGATCGAGCGGGTCGTCTCAGCGATCAGCGGCGTCGATTACGTGGAGTCGACCAGTCGAGCCGGTGTCAGCACGGTGACGGTTCACTTAAAGTTAAATCACAGCAGCACGGCGGCCCTGGCCGAAGTCACGGCACGGCTTCAACAGGTGCGCGCCGAACTGCCGCCTCAGGCCGAACCGCCCGTCATTGAGGTACAGCGGGCCGATCGACCGTACGCATCGTTCTATCTCAGCTTCACATCAACGGAACGCACGGTCCCGGCTCTCACTGATTGGCTCCTGCGTACGTTGCAACCGCAATTCTCGACGCTGTCCGGCGTTCAGAAAGTGACTATCGAGGGAGGCCGTCAGATCGCCATGCGTATCTGGATCGATCCGGATCGCCTCGCCTCGTTCAATCTCTCTCCCGGTGATGTGCAAGGGGCGCTTCTCCGCAACAACTATCTGGCCGCAGTGGGACGGACGAAGGGCAACTTCGCCCAGATCAATCTGCTCGCGAATACCGACCTGCGCTCGGCCCAAGAATTCCAAGAGCTCATCGTCACCGACCGGGGCGGCGCCATCGTCCGTCTGAAGGACGTCGCGAAGGTCGAGCGGGAAGCCGAAGAAGCGGACATGGTCGCGAAGTACAACCAGGCACAAGGAGTCTATCTTGGGATCTGGCCGGTGCCGGGCACGAACGAGATCGATGTTGCGCATCGGCTCCGCGACGAGATGGAACGCGTCCGGCCGACCCTGCCCTCCGACATCGACATGAAACTCGTGTGGGACGGCACAATGTTCATGCGGAATGCCCTGGCGGAGATTACCAAGACGTTATCGGAGACGATCTTGATCGTCGCACTGGTGGTGTTTCTTTTCATGGGGTCGGTGCGCACGGCGCTCGTGCCGCTCGTCGCCATGCCGGTGTCGCTGATCGGGGCCGCCATCTTCATGTTCGCGTTCGGCTTCAGCCTTAATCTTCTGACGTTGCTCGCCATCGTCTTGTCGGTCGGGCTGGTCGTGGACGATGCGATCGTCGTCGTCGAAAATGTGGAGCGGCACGTGCGTCTAGGTCGATCGCGAATCGAGGCGGCGTTGACCGGCGCGCGCGAGCTCGTCGGCCCGATCACCGCGATGACGATTACCCTCGCCACGGTCTATACACCCATCGCGTTTCAGGGCGGACTGACCGGCTCGCTGTTCTTGGAATTTGCCATCACCCTTGCGGTCGCAGTGGTCCTGTCCGGTGTCGTCGCGGTCACGCTCTCGCCGGTCATGAGTTCGCGATTCGTCCATCCCCAGGGAAAGGAAGGCCGGCTGACCGCGCTGGTCAACAACGGCTTCGATCGCATCCGCCGCACATATGCGCGACTGCTCGAGGGCGCGCTGGGGATGCGCTGGGGTATCGTGGTTGCGGCGCTCTTAATCATGGTGGCAGCCTGGCCGCTGTATCTCTTTTCACGCCAAGAACTCGCCCCTGTGGAAGATCAGAGTCACATCAGCCTCTTCTTCGAAGCATCCCCTGATTCCACGGTGGCCGCCACGAACCGTGAGCACCTACAGATCGTACGAGCGATCACGTCATTTCCTGAAACGGAATTCACGTGGGGGCTCACGACCGCCTGGGGTGGATTCGGGGGCCTGGTTGCGAAGGACTGGCATGAACGGACGCGTTCCACCGAGCAGATGTATGGCGAAGTGTATGGCGCCGTATCGCAAGTGCCAGGACTGCGCGTGTTCCCGCGATTGGACCCCCCGTTGCCGACACCCGGCCAATACGACGTCGAGCTGGTGCTGGAAAGCGACCTGCCGGCCGAGCAACTGCTCGGCACGGTCGGCGCCGTGCTCGGAGCCGGCTGGCAGAGCGGCAAGTTCATGTATGTGGACACGGATCTCAAAATCGATCTCCCTGAGGCGCGTGTCGTTCTTGATCGTGAACGTCTGGCCGACTTAGGGTTTGATCTGGCAGGCGTCGGCCGGGAGCTCGGCACAATGCTCGGCGGCGCCTATGTCAACCGGTTCAACTACTTCGATCGTAGTTACAAGGTCATCCCACAGCTCGGGGACAACGACCGTGCGACGGTTGGTCCCCTGCTCGATTTGAAGATCAAGACGCCGAGTGGTCAGCTGGTGCCGGTGTCCACGTTCACGCACATCGAGACGAGCACCGCGCCGCGCACTTTGAACCGTTTTCAGCAGCGCAATTCCGTTCGGATCTTCGGGGGCGTGAAACCCGGTGCGACGAAGGAAGAAGGATTGCATGTCCTCGAAACCGCAGCAGCAGCAAGCGGTTCGCGCATCGTCCTCGACTATGCGGGCGAATCGCGGCAACTGCGCCAGGAAGGAGCAGCTCTCACTGTCACGCTGGGCTTTGCGGTGGTCCTGATCTATCTGGTGCTGGCCGCCCAATTCAAAAGTTTCCGCGATCCGTTGATCGTGCTGTTGGGATCCGTGCCGCTTGCCATCTCCGGCGCTCTGGTCTTCAGTTTTCTGGACCTGACGACGATCAATATCTATTCGCAAGTAGGGTTGATCACGCTCGTGGGGCTGATCGCAAAGAACGGCATTCTCATCGTGGAATTCGCGAATCAGTTACAGGCTCGCGGACTCACGAAAGCGATGGCGGTGCGCGAAGCCTCGTTGACCAGACTGCGGCCGGTGCTCATGACATCGGCCGCTACGGTCTTCGGCCATCTCCCGTTGGTGTTGGCAACAGGACCCGGCGCAGCCGCCCGCAACAGCATCGGCATGGTGTTGGTCACCGGGATGACGGTCGGCACGCTGTTCACGCTGTTCGTCGTACCCGTCTTTTATTCATTGATCGCCGCCCAACACCAACCGGTCCTGGAACCTGAAGAGCTCGCGCTCGATTCCGAGGATGAGGAACTGCTCACCGTGGGAGCGCAGGGCTGAACGGATTGTTCCAAATAAGAGGTTCCGTTGATGCCAACAATATGACCGGGGGGGTTCGGGCGGTGCTCACGCCAGAATATCTTCAGGATGTTCAAAAAGGCTGTCCAGCAAGGCCTCAACGAGCGAAGAGGCGGAGGCGCAGTTAAAAATGGAGGTGTTGCGTGACGACTCAGACGACACTCATTCTAGTGACTGGAGCGACAGGACAGCAAGGAAGCGCAGTGGCCAATGCTCTGCTTCAAAAAGGGAAGAAAGTCCGTGTCATGACGAGGAGTCTGGAGAAGGCGACTGCCCTCGCGAAAGCCGGAGCCGAGGTGGTCAAAGGGAACCTGACGAATCAGGCTGACTTGCAGGCGGCACTGCGCGGAGTGCAAGGGGTCTTCGCCATGTCCACTCCATTCGAGGCCGGGATGGACGAAGAAGTTCGCCAAGGGGTGATGTTGGCGGATGCTGCAAAACAAGCCGGGGTCTCGCACTATGTCTATACCTCCGTGGGTAGCGCCCATCGTCATACAGGAATTCCGCACTTTGAAAGCAAGTGGAAAGTCGAGCAACATATCGAGAGGGTCGGATTGCCCGCGACAATTCTGCGCCCCGTCTTTTTCATGGAAAACTTTACTACTTTTTCGAAACCCTCCCCTGAGGGCGTCCTCACCATGCCGATGCGGCCGGATAGAACGCTTGCGATGGTGGCATTGAGAGATATCGGTGAATTCGGTGCGGCGGCGTTCGTTCGTCCCAATGATTTTCTCGGACAGGCTATCGACTTGGCCGGAGATGAATTGACGATCTCCGAAGCGGCAATGGTCCTGACGAAAGCGACGGGGCGACCGATTCGGTTCCAGGAGTTCCCATTGGACCGAGCCGAAGCCGTCATGGGACATGATATGGCCACGATGTTTCGTTGGTTCAACGAGGTCGGGTACGCCATCAACATTCCTGCGTTGAAGCAGAAGTTCGGAATTCCACTGATGACCTTTCAGGAATGGACCAGAACGGTCGATTGGGTGAAAACGTAGTCCCGTGCAAGATAGCTATTCAACTCAATTCAATCACACCGTTCTAGGAACGGGGGACGGACAGTCTATGGGAATAGACAATTTATAGGACAGGTTAGGAGGACACATGAGACTCGAACATAAGATAGCCATTGTGACCGGTGGAGGAACTGGGATCGGTGAGGCGATTGCGAAGGTTTTTGCTCGGGAAGGCGCGAAGGTCGCGATCACCGGACGGCGGAAGGATGAGCTGGAGCGCGTCGTCGGAGACATTGAGCGAAAGGGCGGACGGGCTTTGGCGCTTCCAGGCAGCGTGACCAACGAACAGGACGTGCAGCAAGCGGTGGCAGCTACTGTCCGCGCCTTCGGCCGTCTCGACACCCTGGTCAATAACGCAGGCAACCTGTTCCACGCTGCGCGACTCCACGAGACTACCGATCAGATTTGGGATGAGACCTTTGATGTATTCATGAAGGGGCCGTTCCGATTCATTCGCGCGGCAATTCCTCAGATGCTGCAGCAAGGCGGCGGCTCGATCCTGAATATCTCCACAGTCGGCGGGCTCAAGGCCATCCCCGGCTTTGAGGGCCATGCTTATCAAGCGGCCAAGGCGGGAGTCATCATGCTCACCAAGACAGTGGCGGTGCACTATGCGAAACAGAACATCCGATGCAACTGCATTTGCCCCGCTGGGGTTATTACCCCACCCGTCGCAGACATGTTGAAGGATCCACAGGCCAAAGCCTGGTTCGAAGGCATGCATCCAACGGGTCGGCTCGGGCAACCGGAGGAGGTTGCTGAAGCGACGGTCTATTTCGCGTCCGATGAGTCACGCTGGACGACCGGCAGTATCCTGTCGGTGGACGGCGGTGTGATGGCCGCGTGAGCGATCAGAGAAAACGAGAAACAGTGGAATTCAGGTGATTCTCTGTAGCGCCTGGGAAGACGATGCAGTGTCACCTAGGGATCAAAGACTAGAAGAATGAGCTGGGATCGCAGGATTTCCGTAGCTTCATCATCGCCGATTGGGTCGATCTTTACCACGAATCGAAGGATCGTGGTCGCTTTCATCCCCTTTCTCGCAGCCGGCATGGCGCGCGGCGTGATTCTCTCATAACCGCCTGAATGAAGTGTGGAAATCACAAAGCGTTTTTGGAACGAATAAGAACATTGAAGATCGATGTCGATTTCAGGTCTACTCGTTCGACTATAGATAAACAAAAGCATCGACCAAACCGACAAACAGGACGGCATAGGAGGTTGATATGCGATTCATGGTCATTGTGAAGGCGACAAAAGAGTCGGAAGCGGGTGTCATGCCGAACGCACAACTGTTGACCGAAATGGGCAAATTCAACGAAGAGTTGGTGAACGCCGGAGTGATGCTCGCCGGTGATGGGCTCCAGCCGAGTTCCAAGGGCGCGCGTGTCAGGTTTTCTGGGAGCAGCGCACCATCATCGATGGCCCGTTCGCCGAGACGAAGGAACTCATTGCCGGCTACTGGATCTGGCAGTGCAAATCGAAACAGGAAGCCATCGACTGGGTGAAACGCTGTCCCAATCCCATGCCGGGAGAGTCGGAGATCGAAATTCGTCAAGTCTTCGAAGCGGACGACTTCGGCGCCGAGTTCACGCCGGAACTAAGAGAGCAGGAGCAACGAGTGTTTGCGAAAGCCGAGCAACTCCAGAAGAGCGGGAAACGATAAAGAGAAATGGCGCGATAAAGAGAAATGGCGCAATGAGCGCCGGCAATAGGGATGGCCGACAATTCTCATAACTATTTCTAAGCATACGGAGGAACAGATGAAGAACAAAGTCGCATGGTTTGAAATTCCGGCATCGGACTTTCAGAAGGCGAAGAAGTTCTATGAAGCAATGTTCGACTGGAAGATAGACCTGTGGGGCGATGAGGGAGCCATGGCCACCACCACAGCGGTCGATAAAGATAAGAATCCGATTGAGCCAGGCGGGATCAACGGAGGGTTCTATAAGCGCAAACCCAAAGACGAGCATCCGTCAGTCGTCGTGCAAACGGAGTCGATCGACAAGACGCTGAAGGCCATCGAGGCCGGCGGTGGAAAGGTCGTGACCCCCAAATATTCCATCGGAGAGTGGGGGTTCATGGCGGACTTCGCAGATCCCGAAGGCAATGTCGTCGCGCTCTGGGAGAAGGCCGAGGCAAAGACATGAGAATTGCGGAGATCACGTACACCAGAAAATCTTAGATCAACGCTTGAAGAGCGCCGGATGAGATGAAAGGGAAAAAAGAATATGACGACCCTGGCCAAAATCGTTCCCTTCCTCTGGTATGCCAAGAAGCCGAGAAAGCCGCGCCAATGGGCTTCCGCGGTGTGCTTCAGGTCGCAGTGCGATTAAAAAAGAATCGGCCAAGGTGACGCTTAACCCGTCGTTGCAGCGGGCCCGCCCTCAACATCTTGCAACATGAGGGAGCGAATGCGGCCAAGACGTCTCGGAACCCGCGTCGACGCTGTCGACGCTATAGGGCACGACGCAGCAGGAACGAAAACAAGCATCCGACATTTCTCAAATCGAAAGGACACGACATGGCCAAGAATGCGATTGCCAAGAACACGATTTGCCTATGGTACGACAAGGACGCGGAAGCTGCTGCTCGTTTCTACGCGGCGACCTTTCCCGACAGCGCCGTGGGCGCGATCTACCGCGCTCCGAGCAATAACCCCTCCACCAAGGCGGGCGACGTAATAATGGTGGACTTCACCGTCGCCGGTGTTCCCTGTCTCGGGCTCAATGGCGGTCCCGCCTTCAAGCACAACGAAGCCTTCTCATTCCAGATCGCGACCGACGACCAGGCGGAGACCGACCGCTACTGGAACGCCATTGTCGACAATGGCGGTCAGGAGAGTGAGTGTGGCTGGTGCAAGGACAAGTGGGGCGTCTCCTGGCAGATCACGCCGCGCGTGCTGATGGAGGCGATGGCGGCCGGCGGCGATGAGGCCAAGCGCGCGTTCGATGCGATGATGACCATGCAGAAGATCGACGTCGCCGCCATCGAGGTAGCGCGGCGCGGAAGCGGCGCGAAGGCTATGGGTGCGAAAGCCTGAGCGACCCGCCATACATGTCGTGCTCAAGAAATCGTCAGTATGACTATTTAAGCCTGTCGATTTGACCGGCATGCGTCGACTCACAGATAGAGGCTCCGCTGCGACCGCGTGGTCGAGATCATAAAAGTTCCACGAACCATTATCGTCAATCTACGGGGAGAAAGGAGAAGCAACGATGTCTACAACAAACACTGTTCGCCTGCACCGAGTCTTGGCCGCCAGGCCCGAAAAAGTCTATCGCGCATTCCTTGATGCCGACGCCATGACCAAGTGGCTGCCGCCCAACGGCTTTACCGGCAAGATGCATCAGATAGAGGTGAGGGTCGGAGGCAAGTACAAGATGTCGTTCACCAACTTCACCACCGGCAAGAGCCACTCGTTCGGCGGTGAGTACCTCGAACTCGTGCCCAATGCGCGCCTTCGCTACACGGACAATTTCGATGATCCGAATCTGCCTGGGGAAATCCGGGTCACGGTCACGCTCAAGGACGTGTCGGTCGGCACGGACCTCAGCATTGAGCAGAGTGGGCTTCCGGATGTGATTCCGCTGGAAGCCTGCTATCTGGGTTGGCAGGAATCACTACGGAACTTGGCACGACTCGTCGAGCCGGAGATCAAGGATTGACTCGAAAGGAGTCGCAAGCGTAACGAATGTCGATTCTTAGCGTGCAGAACGACTACCTTATGACAACCGACAAGCCCAAAGGCTTGCTAACCCACCAGGAGGCCACCATGCAGTTGAGACCCTTAGCAACAACCACACTGTGTATCATGCTGACTGTCGCGCCGGTTTTCGCGAAAGAGAAAAAGCATGAGAAAGCCATAGACCCTCAAGAGATGATGGAGGTGTGGAAGAAACTGGCTCAGCCCGGCGAGCCGCACAAGTTGTTCGCTTCATTGGCCGGTAGCTGGACGACTCAGACCAAGGAATGGATGGAGCCGGGTAAGCCGCCGACGGAATCCACGGGCACGGCGGAAATGAAGATGCTGCTCGATGGGCGATTTCTCTATCAGGAATATACCGCTCAAATGATGGGACAGCCTTACTCGGGAGTCGGCATAGACGGGTATGACAACCTGACCAAGAAATATATCACGGTCTGGATCGACACAATGGGCACCGGCATCTTCTTCATGGAAGGCACGGCAAGCCCTGACGGCAAGACCATTACATTGCGAGGGTCGCATCCCGAGCCCGGTGGCGGCAAGATGACGCATCGTGCCGTGCGGAAGATCGTCGACAGCGACAACCAGATTTTCGAGATGTACGGCGCACACGGAAAGGAAAAGGAAATGAAGTTCCTGGAAATCATGTACACCAGGAAACAGTAATCGGAACGTTGAGAGCAAATCACGAATGGCGCATGGCACCAGGATAAAGGAGCAGCTGTATGTCTTTCGCTCATACCATGAATTCTGCAGCGCCTTCACGCCGCTGTCGATTTTCTGGCAGTCGAACGACTAGCTTACGAGAGGCTGTGGACTGACCGTCAAAAAACGGTCGTCGAAAGAAAGGAGCTGTGCAATGAGCAGTGTTCGAGTACTGGTCGGCACCCGCAAGGGTGCATTCATTCTCACATCCGACGGCGCGCGCAAACGGTGGGAGGTACAAGGCCAGCATTTCGGAGGATGGGAGCTGTACCATATCAAAGGCTCACCAATTGACCCGAATCGGTTGTATGCCTCTCAAACCAGTAGTTGGTTCGGGCAAGTCATTCAACGCTCAGATGACGGCGGGAAAACCTGGAATGCCCCCGGAACCAAACCCGAAGATCTCATGGGGTCCGACAGCATGCCGAAGGGTGAAAGCAACATGTTTCTGTACGACACTTCCGCTGAAACAGGAAAACCGCTCACGACGCATCAGCATTACGACGGCTCACAGCGTCCGTGGGAATTCAAACGGGTATGGCATCTCGAACCGTCCTTGACTGATCCCGATACAGTCTATGCCGGAGTCGAGGACGCAGCCTTATTCCGTTCGACTGACGGCGGGCGGACGTGGCAGGAGCTTGCCGGGCTCCGCGATGTGAAGGGAAATCTGTGGCAGCCTGGCGCCGGAGGGATGTGCTTGCATACGGTCATGCTGGACCGGACGAATCCTCAGCGCATCTATACCGCCGTCTCCGCGGCCGGCGCGTTCCGGACCGACGACGGGGGCAAGACATGGCGGGCGATCAACCGCGGCTTGAAATCGCAATATGAATTGCCCGACCAGGATGCCGATGTCGGCCACTGTGTGCACCGCATTGCGATGCACCCGTCGCGGCCGAATGTGCTGTTCATGCAAAAGCACTGGGATGTGCTGCGTAGCGACGATGCCGGCGAGTCGTGGCACGAGGTGAGCGGTAATCTGCCGACCGATTTCGGCTTTCCGATCGACGTGCATGCCCATGAGCCCAACACAATCTATGTCGTTCCCATCAAGAGCGACTCGGAACATTATCCGCCCGACGGCAAACTGCGCATGTACCGTAGCCGCACCGGAGGCAACGAGTGGGAGGCTCTGACGAAGGGTTTGCCGCAAGAGAATTGCTACGTCAATATTCTGCGAGATGCGATGACCGTCGATCAGCTCGATCCCTGCGGCATCTATTTTGGAACGACCGGCGGCCAAGTCTATGGCTCGGCCGATGGCGGTGACAGTTGGGCGCCGATTGTAAGGGATCTGCCGGCGGTCTTGTCCGTCGAAGTCCAGACGCTGTGATGGCTGCTGAAAATGGCCGCCAGCTTTGTTCTCGGTCGCAGTCATCGCTGCATAGGCTATACGCCATTAGCTCCGACGAGTAAGAAATGATTCGAGTCGTACTCCCGGCACATTTGCGGACCCTGGCACGCGTCAGCGGTGAAGTGACCATTGAGGTCAACGGTCCGGTGACGCAACGTGCAGTCCTCGATGCGCTTGAAGCCCGCTATCCGATGTTACGTGGAACAGTCCGTGATCACGTCACACAGAAGCGCCGGGCATTCGTGCGCTTTTTCGCCTGCGAGCAGGACCTCTCCCACGAATCGCCGGATATGCCGCTGCCTGACGCCGTGGTCACGGGAAGCGAGCCGTTCCTAATTGTGGGGGCCATGGCGGGAGGATAGAATTTAGAACCACGCGAGCGTTGCTGCAACATAAGAAGCCGAGAAAAATCACTGAAACCGTTCAACCGAAAGGAGACAGCGATGAACAAGCCGGTCAAGCCGATTCCAGATGGGATGCATACCGTGACCCCGCACTTGGTGTGCGCCGGCGCCGCCGATGCGATTGAATTTTACAAGAAGGCCTTCCATGCCGTGGAGTTGGGCAAGGTACCCGGGCCAGAAGGAAAACTCCTCCATGCCGTGATCCGAATCGGTGATTCCCCCGTCATGCTCGTCGATGAATTTCCCAGTCACAACTCATTCGGACCGAAGTCGCTCAAAGGATCGCCCGTCACCATCCATCTTTATGTCCAGAATGTGGAGGCGGTCTTCAACCAAGCTGTCGCAGCCGGCGCGAAAATCATGATGCCGGTCGCCGACATGTTCTGGGGAGATCGTTACGGCCTGCTGGAAGACCCCTTTGGGCACCACTGGTCGATCGCCACGCACGTTCGAGACGTCAACCCGGAAGAAATTGAAGGAGGCGGCACGAAAGGCCTGCGGCTGACGGTTCGACTGTTATCAGAATGCAGCCTCATTCACAGTCCACGCGCGAGGAGGAAGGGGCACAATGCCTATTCTATAACGAATTGCAACGAATTGCGCCTTGTCTTTGGTTCGACGACCAAGCCGAAGAGGCGGCAAAGTTCTAGCGGCGACATCGCATTTTTCGCGCTGTATCAAAGTAGAACGCTCGGGAAATTTCCAGGTGGCCTCATACGCACACATCTGGTAGCGTGATGAGTAACCCAGCATCATAGTCTGGAACCGATCGCTTGCTCTCGCGTATCCATCCTGCGACCCTTCCAGTCTACAGACAAACCACTTCTCACAGGAGGTACCTATGAGACGCTCGTACATATTTCAAGCACTCTGTGGTTGGTGCACAATTCTCTTGCTCTCGGCAGTTGTTGCATCAGCCGGCGATCTGAAGAAAGGAGCCTCACCGATGACCGTTTCGAATGGGAAACAAGTGACCTTGGAATACACCATGAAATTGGACGATCAATCAGTCCTCGATACCAACGTCGGCGGGGAGCCGTTGAAAGTCACCCAGGGCAGTCACGAAGTCATTCCTGGGGTTGAGAAGGGACTCTCTGGGATGACGGTCGGAGAAAAAAAACAGTTTACGATCGCCCCAGCCGATGGATATGGCACCGTCGATCCGAAAGCGTTTCAAGAAGTGGACAAGGATATGGTGCCAGCCGATTCCCAAAAGGTCGGAACGCAGCTGGAGGGAAAAACCGCAGATGGCCGAACGGTCTTTCCGAGAATTTCCGAGGTGAAGAACCAGACGGTCGTGCTCGACTTCAACCATCCGCTGGCCGGAAAGACACTCTACTTCGACGTCAAAGTCCTGGATGTCGCGCAAGCATCGCCGAGGTGATTCTGTCCTCCTCATGCGGGGCGATCACCGCCCCGCATGAGTGGCCACCTCGCATTTCTCGCGCTGCATCGAAGTTGAACGATCGATAAATTTCCGGGTAGCATCACAGGTACTCATATGGTAGCGTGAGCAATAACCCAGCACCATAGTCTGGAACCGATCGCCCGCCGTCGCGCAGCGCTCCGCGACCCATTCCAGTCTACAGACGAACTATTTCTCACCGGAGGTTACCTATGAGACGCACATATCTATTCTTTGCACTGTCTGCTTGGAGCGCAGTGCTATTGTTCTTAACTGTGGCTGCATGCGCCGGAAACCAGAAGAAAGGAGCATCAGCAATGACAGTCTCGAACGGAAAACAAGTGAGCCTGGAGTACACCCTGAAACTGGACGATCAATTAGTCGTTGATACCAACGTCGGTCGGAAACCTTTAAAAGTAACTCAGGGCAGTCACCAAATTATTCCCGGTGTCGAGAAGGCACTGGAGGGCATGGCGGTAGGAGAGAACAAAAAGGTGACCGTCGCCCCGACGGAGGGCTATGGCACCGTCGATCCGAAAGCATTTCAGGAGATCGACAAAAAGATGGTCCCTGCGGAGGCTCAGAAGGTTGGAACGCAGCTGGAGGGGAAAACCGAAGATGGCCGAACGGTCTTTCCGCGTATTTCCGAGGTGAAAAACGATACGGTCGTCCTGGATTTCAACCATCCGTTGGCCGGCAAAACACTCTACTTCGACGTCAAAGTCCTGGACGTCGCGTACGACCCAGCAAAGTGATCCACCGCTCGTGCGGGGCGATGATCGCCCCGCACGAGACGCTTACAGGTTGTCGTCAGAATTCTTCCCCGACTGCACGATCAGCTTCGCCGTGGCTTGACCATAATGTTGATAGGCCCCCCACGTGGACCCGCTGGTGAGGATGGCCTCTCTCGCCTTTGATAAAGAACTTCCAAGCTCATTGCCGGACAGCGTTTCGCTGTAGAAAATCTTCGCGAACTCCAAGGCCGCGGCATCATTCACCGGCCACCCGATTCCGACGTAGTTCTGAACGCCTCGCTCAAAGAAGGCTTGGGCCAGACCGGCAAGGTTTCGATTCGATTCCTGCAAAGTAAAAGGCTTCCCCGATCGAACAACGCCGGAGAAGCAGGCATTGGCAAAGATCAGGCGCGGCACCAGCCGCGCACGAAAGATATCCCGAGCCGAAAGAATGTTCTCCTTGCCGAAAATCCAGCCACTCCTGGCGGGATTCTTCTCGTCGAAGTCACCATGCCCGGAGTAATGAATCAGGTCGAACTCCTCGCTCAGGATCAACGCGAGCAGTTCGACCGGATCGCATTCATTCACCCCGATACGTTGCTCGATTGTGATATTCAGTCCCTGTCCTTCCTTCATGTTCTGCATGATGCGTACAACCGCGCGCCCCTCTTCTCGCGCGCCCGGCAATTGCAGCTCAGCCTCCGGAGCCGGATCGGCGATGACCAGCACGCGCAGTCGTTCGACAGTCATCGGCGCAGTAAGTCCCGGCGGACTGGACAAGATGGTTCGGAATTGTCGCGTCAGTTGCCGCCCAGGCCCGTAGAAAATGGTCTTCCCATGCTGCTCGAACGCCGCCATTTCCCAGGGGAACGCCGCTGTCGAACGATCAACCATGAGCGTGAGCGGTGTGACATCGATCATGTCTTGAAAGTCCTTCGGCATGAGGTAGCTGTGTAAAAGTTTCCCATACTTCTGCTGATCCTCCACACTTCGCGATTCCTTCAACAGTTCGGCCGCTCCTTCCGCATAGGAGGATTGAACCGTAATCTCTCGAACGGGAATCACCGCCTGCTCCCTGATGGCGGAGAACCGGAATACGTCACGATCCCGCTCAATCGTAATACGGCTCCCCTTCATTGCGTCCAGGTGCTCCGGCTTCGACGGTTTCCTACGATGGGTTCGCTTCGAGAGTTCCCGCGTCGTGAGCCGTACTGTCAGCGAGCCATCGCCATTGTTCTTGATCTTCTCCAAGACCTTCAGAATGGCCTTGAAGCGGTCTTTGTCATACTCAACAATTTGCAGGGTCTCGAGGTGTCCTTGGTCCTTGAGCCGTCTGAGCGCAGATCCTACCCCCACCAGCATACCCTCGATCGCCTGATCCAATGAGAGATTCCCTTCTCCAGACCCGACGACCACCGTTGAGAATTCACGCCACCCAAGCGCGGTGACGCCATAGGTGACATTGGCGAACAAGAGATCGAGGTCTTCCCGGTTGAAACGTCCATATTCTCCCATCCCGGCGAGAATAACGGTGCTGGCGGCAATGGACTTTTGCGTGTTGGGAATGAGAAACACTTCGCCAAGCCCGCCTCCGATCATGCCGCGCTTGACCGCCTTCGAAATCCAGAACTCCAGCGCCTGATCGAGCGCCCCAACGGCTCGCACCGGGGGCAAACCTCTATAGTGTCCCACCACCACCGCCGACGTCTTGATATCGCGAATATCGCCATGGACCACCTCAACATTCAGCGTGATAGGCATTTGCATCGGCCTTTGTTTCATCCCCTCTCCATATGCCGTCGCCTGCGCCGAATCGGTCACCGCCCTGGATGCAGGGGGGGGCCTGCGTCATGATGGCTTGTCTGAGTAAATCTTCGGCCAGACGGCGCTCGGCAGGAGTGCTTCGGTTGGCCTCTGTCTCTTCGGCGATCCGGCGGATCTGCTCGGCATCCTCGCGATCTTGAACGGCGCGGACGCGCGCCGATACCACTGAGCGAACTGCACGGGCGGCGACCGGTTCCGTCGCCAGCGCCACCGTCTTGCCGGTTCGTAAGATTTCATCGACGCCTTCGAGAACCTGCTCATTCTTCTGGAGATCACCATGGATCTCGTCGATATAGTACGTCGGCACACTGGGCAGTAACCCAAGCGCATGCGTCACCCGTCCATCACCTTTCAAGGTCACGTCGAATTTAAACATACCGGGCGCATCAATCGTCACCCCGTTCAAGGTTTCCTGATTACAGCCGGCGATGTAGGTCATCCGCTCCGGATCGGTCGTGGCCGGCACATCGAGATCCATGTGGAACTTTCGCGCGCGATTGAGATGGGACCCAACGATAGGGTAACGGCCCCATGTGGCGACGTTATAGAGACCTTGCTCCGAGGCTGGGAGCTTGGCGGGAGAAGGAAGCAGTTGATAACTCCCCACGAATCCATTCAGAACATCGAGCACTTCCTCCAAATCGTGTCGCAGGTCTGCCGCCGCCAACCACTTCACAAGTTTGTCCTTGGCCACCATCGCTTGCGCAATGGCATAGGATCCGTAGTTCGTCGTGCCGAGCATAATGAGTCGGCCGCCCTGCACTTTCTTCGGCTCCGACATGGCCTTCCAGACTTTGGGATATAGCCGAATAAAATTACGGGACACGAGGCCTCCCATGGAATGGGCGACCAGGTGGACCGGTTGGTCCTTGAACTTGGCTTGCACGAGGTCTTTCAAGCCTTCCGCAGCACGATCCAGATCTTTCCGCCAGTCGTAGGCGAACGGTTCGACATTCCAGTAGGCCTTCAACCAGAGAATCGCCTCTGCGTAGCTGTCCTTATCGAGTCCGCTTGGCTGTACTCGTAGCTTTGAATCTGCTTCCTGCGCTCCATCGTTGGCGAGCCGGAGTTTGTTGATGCCTCCCCAGATCAGTTTGAGAAAACTGATCCACACCACGTCGTCATCGCCATCCTCAGTCACGGTCAATTCGGAACCCATGATACCGGGAATGAAAATAATGTTGCCCCGCAGTGGCTCGCGCTTCTGCCGTACCGATCGCACACGTTCCGCCAGCCGTTGGAGCCGTTCAAGCTTCGCAGGCCCAAAGTGGTCTCTCAAGGTCTGGTCCGAGGCGGCTCGTGATTTTCCCCCGCGCGCAGAACGGGAAAGCTGCGCCTCAAACTCGTCCCACTCCATGTCGCGGATCACACGGTCCGGATCCCGAGGTTTGGTCTCTCTCTGTTTCCTACTCATCGGCAAATCCTGCCTTTAGAGAATTGCTTAGAGGAACACGATGGACAACTAAGCAACTCTTGAATGAACTCCCTTCAATCCACGGCAATTCTCTCGCCTACTCCTTCTCTCAGGGCCGTAGCGAATGCTCCTCTAGCTAAGAAATAGGCGATCGAACGAGGCGCGCTGTCCTTCTAATTGGGGCACCTGATCAAAATCGTTCCGCTTCAGTTTCGCGACGGTCCCCTGATGGAGCTCTTGATAGGTCAGTTTGCCCTCAGCTTCTTTGATCGATTTGACGAGGTAGTAGGTCAAGGCCCCGTTATAGGTCCCTCCGATATCGGCATCGGCGGACGTTTGGGTATCCCGACAGCCGGTGATCAGCAGCTCTTGAATGTCGGCATAGACGATATCGCTCTTTCTCTTCCGTCCTCGGGGAGCTTTTCCCAGCTGACCACGAAGCGTTCCTCGCAGTTTCCTGCCGGACTCGGCAGCCATCAGATCGAGCGGGCAAGGAAGGAACCGTTCTCGTATGGGAGCATCCGGCGGAGTGATGGCGCGGGTGTTTGTTCCTGAGTGACAGCAGTCCATAATCACCGTGAGGCTCACCCCTGATCGCAGTTTGTTGAAGGTCTTCCGAAGCCAATCGTCGCGGAATGGATCCTTCCAATCCAGATCGGTCGGACACAAGATCTCGTCTCGCTTATCCGCTTCATCGCCATCATCATCCGGCACGTTCGATCCATGCCCGGAATAATGGAGCAACAACACATCGCCCTTCTTCCCGCTCGCAATCAGTTTCTTGATCGCGCGTTCCATCGCCTTTTTCGTCGCCTAGGCATCCGTAAGGGTCGTGATGTCCTTATCCGTAAAACCGTAATGAGTCTTCAGCGCGCTACTAAGATTCTTCACGTCATTCACGCACCCATTCAGATCTGACCCTGGAATCTGATACTTGTTGATCCCGATGAGCACCGTTCGTTTAGCCATACGCACTCCTTTCTGTGAGTGAATAGATACAAGTCGGACCAGGACCACATTCGCGATACGTGCCGACCTGTGACTAGGGTCTGATGACATTTAGAGTTCCCCTCTGCAGGGTAGGTTGTGTGGCATGAATCAAAACCCAAGGGAGGAGGGGATGGCAAGACGCGAGCTCCGGGACGCTCAATGGACGCCCATCAAG
>Ga0134128_10001787_pt1 | contig 27231 bp, 22 predicted proteins | sample KB31754_FD_96462 | JGI IMG/M metagenome (GOLD analysis project Ga0134128, IMG submission 96462) | Terrestrial soil microbial communities with excess Nitrogen fertilizer from Kellogg Biological Station, Michigan, USA - KB3-175-4 | ecosystem: Environmental > Terrestrial > Soil > Unclassified ...
CAAGCGGTGCGCCGTTGATGCGCTCACTTGCACCGGTATACCGAGCTGTTCCAAAACGTCAAAGCTTCCGCTTTTGCTGCTGGCGGCGCGGTTGCCGAATTTGGCCACCTTGACGCCGGCAGCGGCCAACACGAATGACACCGCAGTCGATGTATTGAATCGTGGCAAGCCACTGCCACCGGTGCCGCAACAGTCCAAGGACTGATCGGAATATTGCTCCAGCGACTTGAACTCCGGATTTGCTGTAGCAAGCATTTCCTCGATGAGCTGTCCGAACTCCGCAGCGTTAACGGTAGACGGCTCTAACCGCGACAGAACGTCGCGGGCTTCGTCGTCGGAAAGCTCGCCATGAATCAGCGATGTAAATTTCGATTGCATCAGCATAGCGACAAAAAATTCCTCAGTATCGATTTGCCGTCAGGAGTTCCAATCGATTCAGGGTGAAACTGCAGCCCGAACACAGGCAAACGCTTATGCTGCAATGCCATGATCAGCCCTGTGCTGTCATCTTTCGCCGTCACATCGAGATCCTCTGGAAAGTTGTTGGCAGAGACCACCAGCGAATGGTATCGCATCGCTCGAAAGGTCTTCGGCAAACCGTCAAACAATTTTGATTCAGCGCAGGTACTGATGGCGCTGGTCTTGCCATGCACAATGTGAGGAGCGCGCTCGACTCTGCCGCCTAGATGGTGAGCGATGCCCTGATGTCCGAGGCACACACCGAGGATCGGGCACTTTAGCTGCTCAGCATTTTGAATAACGTCGGCGCACACACCAAAATCGCTTTGGTTGCCCGGATGTCCGGGACCAGGTGAAAGCACGATGCCTCGCGGCGCCATTGCTTGGACGCCAGACAGTCCGATGGCGTCATTTCTGTGTACGACAATGGGCTCTTCCGCTTGCTCCTGAAGCATTTGGAATAGATTGAAGGTAAACGAATCATAATTGTCCACGAGCAGAATCATTACTGCACCCTCCGTGAAGCCGCGACCACGGCCTTGATGATGCTTTTAGCTTTATTGCGCGTCTCTTCATACTCTGCCTCAGGGTCTGAATCGAGCACGATGCCTGCCCCGGCATTGATGTGAGCGATGCCATCCTTCAGCAAAGCCGAGCGAATGGCAATTGCTCCGTCGGTGTTGCCTTTGAAATCGAAGTATCCGACCACACCCGAGTAGATGCCCCTGCGTTCGGGCTCTAACTGCGACAGCAGCTGCATGGCGCGCACCTTCGGCGCACCGGATACGGTGCCGCGTGGGAAGCAACTGCGAAAAGCGTCAAAACAAGTCTTATCCTCGCGCAACTGTCCGCATATCTCAGTAGCAAGATGCATAACATGCGCATACTTGGTGAGAGCGGCGATTTCGCCGACTTTCACGGTGCCCACGCGCGAGATACGCCCGAGATCGTTGCGTCCAAGATCCACCAGCATGTGGTGTTCGGCCAACTCCTTCTCGTTGGATTTCAGTTCAGCTTCCAGGGCTTTGTCCTCTTCAGCAGTGCGACCGCGCGGGCGAGTGCCGGCAATGGCGCGCAGGCTGACGTTGCCATCCATGCAACGCACGAACGTCTCCGGCGACGAGCCGAGATAACTGAAGCCTGGAAATTGAAGGAAATAAGCGTAGGGCGACGGATTGATCGTTTGCAGAACGCGATAGACATCCAGCGGTGCAGCTTTCACCGGCACGCTGAAGCGTTGCGAGACGACGATCTGAAATACTTGTCCCTCGCATATGTATTCCTTGCATTGATCGACAAGCTTGAGAAAACGCTCGCGCGGCATGTTGGCCTGCACATCGGAAAAAACGTCTCCGTCAGCGCGAATTTCGCTCATCGGCACCGTCGGTAGCGACAGATCAGAATCCAGGCGATTCAGCAACTCTTGTGCATAAGGTTGGCCCCGTCGCGAAACAATGTGAAGCTGCCTGTACTGATGGTCGAAAATGATTAGCGAGTCATAAAGACCATAAATACCTTCCGGCACGGTGAGTAAGTCGTCGCTTTGTTGAGGGATGCGTTCGAAATATCGGGTCGCCGCATAGCCCATGTAGCCGACTAGTCCACCGGCGAAAGGCACGTCAGGTAGAGCAACGATGTCGCCTTGCACACAGTCCCGGCAGTCACCGAGAATCTGAGCCAGCACTGCCGTTGGATCGTCAAAAGGCGTGCGCTCGATCTCGTTGCCGCGCCCGTCTTGAACCACAGCCTGTCCTGAGCGCAGCTCGACGGTAAGTAACGGGTCGACCCCGACGAATGAAAACCTGGCCAGCCGCGTATCGCCTTCGGCGCTTTCGAATAGAAATCCCAGGCGCGACTGCGCAATCAGCTTGTGAAAAACGGATACCGGTGTCTGCGTGTCCGAGATCAACGACAGCACGCAGGGCGGCCGCAAGCCTTTAATCAAGCGCCTGGCGGCCGATGGGGTGTCCATAGTGGTAGACATATCGCTCCTCACTGTAAAAAGAAGAGACCGCAGCTAGCATAATGGGTAAGCCTGCGGTCTCTGAACAGTTGTGGATGCGTTGCGTAGATTAAACGTCAAATGCCCCAACAGACGGCTTACCCGGCGTTTGCCACCAGGTCCACCAGCTGTAATTGTTGTTGGCGATTTGATGCATGTCCAATATTCCTGGCTGCTACTTTAACACAACCTTTGCGCAAAACAAGCCTTTGTAAAGCGGTCAGGTGGCGGAGTCGTCGATTGGTTGGTTCAAATCGTTTACCGGCTTGACCGTCGGCTTCGATGCCTTGGGAATAGACCCAATGCTCTGCACCCACGTCAACAAGGCCGCTTTCTTTTTCTCTTTTTCAGACTGAGGCAATGAGGACTTTTCATAGAGATCACTCAGCCGCAAAAACGCTGTTCGCGCGGTCCAGCAATCCTTGTCCCAGCGGCTAGCCACGTTGATGCTGGCTCTGTACAGTTTTTCCGCCTCGTCGAAATTACCGAGCTTGGCATTGACGAGGGCGCGCAAATTAAACGTTTCGCCTAACAATGCGCTGTTAGTCGCATCCGAAGAGCCTCTTTGGAAAACCGCTTCAGCATCAATCAATTTTGCATTCGACTTATTAAGCAGGCTGGTTTGCAATGGACCTTTTCCTGCAGCGTCCGCCTGCGCTGCCAGCAGCCGTCCATAATAAACGAACGTTCTACCTGTGTTCATGTGGTAGTAACCGCGCACGCGCTGATTAATTGACAGCGCTTCGTCGAATGACTTGAAAGCATCCGCCGTTTCGCCCAGGAGTTGCTGGGAATTGCCCAGCTGAGTCAAAACATCCGCCAGGCGGCCGCTCTCGCCGCCATATGCCTGGCGGTAAATCTGCGCCGCGTCGCGAGAATCTTTCTCGGCGATTTTCAAACTCGCTACAGCATCAGGATGATTGATGACATCGACTATTCGCTCTGCCGATTCCGGAGTAATGACATTCTTGTTCTGCAACCAAATAGCCCAAACAACATGCAAGCGGCCTGCGCGATACAAAGCCTCGGCAACCAACTCCGGATGCTGATCACGGCTTGCTTCCGCCGAGCGAAGCAATTGTTTCGACAACTCTTCCGCTTTGCCGAACTCACCTTGCTCTGCCAATCCAGCCATAAGCACGCTCAGTGAGCGAACGGTGTTGGGATCGTTGGGTCCGAGCACACGCTTGTTTAGCTTGTATGCTGTGGATGCTGTGTCAATGCACATTGGGATTTTGTGCTGCAGCAAGTAGAGCGTCGATAGATTGAACCAGGCATTCGCCATCCTCGCTTCGAGTGCCGGTGTTTGAGGACTGATATTCGACAGCTTGCTGATCAGCTCGTTATTGTCATCGACGGTGCCCAACGGTAGGCTGAATTTTTTTATTCGGTTTAGACGCTCCTGGAGCTTATCGGCACTGGCGGTGTCACCGGTTTTTCTGTAGGTCTCGCTCGCTTTTGCCAGACAAGTCTGATACTCCTGACTCTCCTCGCCCACCGCGTCACCGTGGGCCATTGCTTCGATGAACTGTTCTTTAGCGCCTTTGTAGTCTTGCTCGTCCAGGAGTTTGTTGCCTTCGCGGAAGTTGGTTTGGAAGGCGTCGAATGCGGACTGTACCATGGTTTGTGGCGTCGCCGGCTGCGAAATCGGCGAGGGCAGACTGTGTATCTTACCGGCGAAAGTTATCATCCCGACAAACAAACCGATTGTGACGGCAGCACCGAGAAGCATGTGTTTTTTCGGTTGCAATCGGGCGAGCGCAACGGTAGTGTACGCTGCAAGTCTGGAGAAGAAATTCGAATCATCGAAGTGCTCGAGAGTGGTGCGTACTGCTTGTCCGAACTCGGCGCTCGATTGAAAGCGTTGTCCGGGGTCCTTAGCAAGCGCAGTCAAAACCAGAGCATCCAGGCGCTCGGCGTTTGCAAGCTGTGGGCGCTCCTTCGCAAGCGGCGGCGGTTGCTCTGTAATTTGCATGTGGATGGTGGCAAATACCGTGTTGCCAACGAACGGAGCATGTCCGGTCAACATTTCGAACAGCAGGCAGCCGGTCGAGTAAACGTCGCAACGAGCGTCGAGCTTGGCTCCCTGGCATTGCTCCGGACTCATGTACGGAGGACTGCCCAACGATTCGCCAGTGTGGGTGAGTTGTTGGCGTGCGAAATCTGATGGATCGTCCCAGACTATTTTGGCTATGCCGAAATCGACGATTTTTATCGACTCATTTTCGGTACCCTCGTGCAATAAAATCACATTGCTCGGTTTGATGTCGCGGTGGATAACGCCCTGACTATGCGCGTGAGCGAGCGCCTCGCAAACCTGCGCGCAAATCTTCAGCGCCCGTTTGGGCTCGAGCGGTCCACGCGCAATCAGCTCGTTTAAACTCACACCGGGCGCATAATCGATAATCAGCACGGCCTGACCTGTGGGCAGCAGTCCGAACTCACGAACACCGACGATGTAGTTGTGATCGAGCCTGCTTGCCGACTGCGCCTCCTGCTGAAAGCGCATGATGGCCCGCTCATCACGGGCCAGATGCGGGTGCAGCATCTTCACCGCCATCGGTTGGTTGAGCAGCAGGTGTTGCGCCTTGTACACCACGCTCATGCCGCCCGAGCCGATGATTTCCAGGATCAAGTAATTCTCGAAAATTGTTTGACCAATAAAGTCCTCGGCGCCGGGCTCAGCCTTCGAGCCGCCCGTGCTGCTTACCGAGGAGCCGGTAATTTTTACCGTGCCCTCGTTTTCTTCCATCTGCGTGCCGATTTCTGTGGATGGGTCCATTCTGATTAATCCCAACCCAATATGCCCTGATTGAGACTGAAGCTATTTCTTTTGGGGAATAAATATCTGTGACCCCTCTCAGGCCTTAATTTATGAAAGCGCGCAGCCCTAGAGGCATTCACTCAATCGAGTTCGTCGGTGGTCTAATGGTACTGGTGCCGATTGTGCTTTACGGCATAGACTACGCCAGCATATTGTACGGCGGGCAAATGAACGCCAGCTGCTGTTCGGCAGCCTGCCGGTCTGCATCGCAGGGTCCGCCCACCGGTTATGGAACAGCGACGAACACTCCGAAAGCGCGCGCCAGCACTACTCTTGCTCGCATGGTCTCGCCGGCGGCCGTGATCAGGGTCAAGAAAACGGTGCGGGCGATGGAAATCGTTAATTCACCTGTCCCTCAGGCTCCTTATGGCGGTCCATTTTTGGGCAGCGTCACCATAAAGACCCGCTGCGACGTGTTTCCGCCCTTCCTGCTCCCGTTTGTGAGCAAAATGGTGACGCTTTATACCAGCCAGACCTATCCCTGGACCTACACAATGGCAGCCAGCTACGGCGGCACAACTCCGGGCAGCAATCCGCTTGCCAAAACCAGTGGCCCGCTGAGCCCCCTCAACGCCAGTGGCGGAGTTACCAACCCGACACCGACCGGCACAGGAACCCCAGGTGGCGGGGCGACCAATGATATCAGTCAACCGATCAGCGACAGCGACCCGTAATTCGAGGTGTTGCCGACAGCCGGCAGCCGGCAGCAATCCACCACATTAACTGGCGCGGCGCAGCGGCAAATCGGTTCGCGGCTGCAGCACGGCGGCCGAATGCTGAGCGAGCCAATCGCCAATGATGGCGACGGTGCGCGGGGCGACATCCTGCGCTTGAAATATCAAATGGCCGATGCCGCCAAGAACAATTAACTCTTTATCCGATGAGTGAATCTGAGAAAAAAGCTCCACCGTACTTTGCGCGGTAATCAGCTCGTCACCTTCGCCCTGCACGACCATTACCGGAATATTGGGTAATTTCTCCAAGTTTTTGTAGCCGCGCATTATAAAACGCATGATTTGCAGCAGCTCGAGCGGATTATATTCAAAACGGATGAGCGGATCTTCTTCTGCCCATGCCACCACATGTGGTGCGTATTCAGTTACAGCCGATGTGATGCACACCGATTTGCCGCCGCTGCTCAGTGCGGTGAGGAATATCGCCGCCGCTTTAGAGCGGTGGTGGTTGAGCACGCGGGCGGGCGCGGCCAAAATCAAGCCGTCGATCAAATCTTCGCTTGCATTTGCAGCCATCGCCGCTATGGTGGCGCCCAGCGATTCACCCAATAGAAACACGGGCAAATCCGCATGTTCGCGGCGCAGCACCGCAACCGCCTCGCGGACGTCGCCCACCGACTGTTTAAGATCTACCGCCCCCGCCGCTTCCTGCCAGCCGCCAAAGCCTCGGACATCCAGCGCATAAACGGCCACTCCCTGTCGGGCCAAACGCTCCCCCAGAGCCGCAAAAGTTCTGCCGTGCAGTCCGATTCCGTGTATACACAAAAGAACCGCCTGCGGTGCGGCGTTCGGTGGGAGCCATGTAAAGGAAGGAATTCCGTTAAACGCTGCCATCTGCTGTGGTTTCCTTATCACCAGCAGACGCGATGTTTACAGGTAAGTTTCGATTTTGCCCCAGCCATGCAAGAATTGCTGTGCGATGAAAATCCTACTACCCACAGAAGACGCGCTGAACGAAGCTGCCGCATTGCTGCGTCAGGGACAGCTTATCGCCTTTCCCACCGAGACGGTATATGGTCTTGGTGCCGACGCCGCCAACGCCGAGGCGCTGAAACGGCTATACGAAGCGAAAGGTCGGCCGACAGCTCATCCGGTAATTGTGCATCTGTTTTCCGCCGAGCAACTGACAGACTGGGCGGTCGAGGTTCCCGAGGCGGCTTATAAATTGGCCGCGGCGATGTGGCCTGGTCCGCTCACGATGATTTTGCGCCGAGCGCCACATGTCTTGGATGCGGTAACCGGCGGCCAAAACAGCGTCGGCTTGCGCGTGCCCAGCCACCCGGCCGCCAGGCGATTGCTCAGTCGCTTCAAAGGCGGCGTCGCGGCGCCTTCAGCCAACAAGTTCGGTCGCTTGAGTCCGACTACAGCGGCCGATGTAGCGCACGATTTTGAACAGGAAGTGGCGATGGTGCTCGACGGCGGTCCGTCGGAAGTGGGTATCGAGTCGACGATTGTCGATTTCACAGGCGAAGCACCGCGCATTCTTCGTCCCGGCATGATATTGCCGCAGCAAGTTGAAACGATCGCAGGCAAACTGCAAATACTGCACCACCCTATGGGCACGCCGCGCGCTCCCGGCATGTTGAAAAGCCATTATGCCCCCGCCACCCCCACTCAGGTTGTCGCTGCCGACGCGATCAATTCGAAGATTGCCTCGCTTACCCAAACCGGCGCCAAGGTCGCTGCACTCTCTTTCCAAGAGGGCATGCCGGGGTGCTTGCAGCTTATTGTTGCATCCAAGGACCCATCACGCTATGCTCATGAACTCTACCGCAACCTGCGCAAACTGGATTCTCTGGGTGCAGATTTCATCGTAGTCGAGGCAGTGCCCGAGACGGATGCGTGGGCGGGTGTGGCGGACAGGCTGAAACGTGCATCAGCCGAGACAAGCGGGCAAGCATGAGGTGGGCATGACTGCACAAAAGAAACCGCTGGTAGCAGTGATCATGGGCAGTAAATCCGACTGGGAAACCATGCAACATGCAGCTACCGTGCTCGAAGAATTCGGCGTGCCTCACCAGTGCAAAGTTGTATCGGCGCATCGCACGCCAGATCTGATGGCAGAATTCGCCAAATCCGCCGAAGCTGAAGGACTGGAAGTGATCATCGCCGGCGCCGGTGGCGCAGCCCATTTGCCGGGAATGGTTTCCGCGCACACGCAGTTGCCCGTTCTCGGTGTGCCTGTGGAAAGTCGCGTTCTCAAAGGCGTCGATTCGCTTTTGTCTATCGTACAAATGCCGGCGGGCATACCGACGGCCACGTTCGCTATCGGCAAAGCCGGCGCCACCAATGCCGCTCTGTTCGCTGTCTCCATTCTCGGACTGAGCAGCCAACGCGCCGACCTGCGCGAGAAGCTGCGCAAATACAGGCAGAAACAAACACAAAAGGTTATGCAGGAGACATTGCCCTGATGGCGAAGGAAAAGGTAATTTTACCTGGAGCGACTCTTGGCGTGCTGGGCGGTGGGCAGCTCGGACGAATGTTTGCCATGGCGGCGCAACACCTCGGTTACAAGGTGATTGCTTTTACCCCCGACAAAAATTCGCCGGTTAGCTACGTTTGCAGCAAAACTTACGTGGCGCCTTTCGACGACGAATCGGCTCTGCGAAGTTTTGCCGGTGAAGTGGCCGGTGTCACTATCGAATTTGAAAACATTCCGGCGCAAGCGCTGAAATTGCTCGAAGAGTTGACGCGAGTCCGGCCCGGACCGCAAGTTCTGCACATCACGCAAAATCGTCTGCGCGAAAAGCGCTTCTTGCAAGAGAAAAAATTTCCGGTGGTGCCTTTTTATGAGGTGACCACCCAAGAGCAACTCAGCGAAGCCATAGACAAACTTGGATTGCCCGTCGTGCTCAAGACCGCCGGCTTCGGTTATGACGGCAAAGGGCAATACCTGATCAATTCCGAACAAGAAGGACATGAGGCATTCAAAGCGATGGGCGGCCAAGCCGCCGTCGCCGAGAAGTTTATCGTTTTTGAAAAGGAAATATCGATTATCGGCGCCCGCAGCGCATCAGGCGATTTCGTCGCTTACGGCCCGGTGGAAAACGAACACCGCAATCGCATTCTCGATCTGTCATTGGCACCGGCGCGCATCAACTGGTCCTTAGCTGAAGAGGCCATCGACATCACCCGATTGATCATGGATGCATTGCAAGTGGTCGGTTTACTTTGCGTAGAATTTTTTGTTTCAGCCGATGAGCAATTGCTTGTAAATGAGTTGGCGCCTCGCCCGCATAACTCCGGGCATTACACGATCGAGGCCTGCCCGACCAGTCAATTCGAACAGCAAGTACGGTGTCTTACCGGGCTGCCCTTAGGGACGACGGAAACCGAACGAGGCGCGGCCATGGCCAATTTACTTGGTGACATTTGGTCTGCAGGCGAACCGGATTGGGTATCGGCCGTGGCATTACCTGATGTACATTTGCACTTGTACGGAAAGCAGGAGGCGCGACCGGGCAGAAAGATGGGACATCTGACTGCCTGCGCCAAGTGGGCCGACGAAGCACTTGAACGAGTCAAGAGTGCGCGCGATCTATTGGTAAGCACCAACGCACGCACTTGACGGAAGCCAGGGAACCAGGAAACCGCTCAACTTCAAAAAGAAAGCGAACTCGAGGCTTCAGGCCTCGGATGACTCAACTTTATGAATATACAAACGGTACTGCTCGTCGACGATGACCCAAATATTCTCAAGCTGGCCAAGATGAGCCTGGAGCGGGTAGGCGGCTGGCAAGTTGCTGTGGCCGCATCCGGACGCCAGGCGCTTCAGGCTTTGGGGGACGGCAGCGCGCTACCGGACCTGATCATTCTCGATTTGATGATGCCCGAGCTCGATGGGCTGGCGACATTGCAAGAGCTGAAGCACAGCGATCGGCTCAAATCCATTCCCGTCGTGCTGATGACAGCCAAGGTCCAAACGCAACAGATAGAAGAATATAAAGAGCTGGGCGCAGCAGGGATTATCATCAAGCCGTTCGACCCTTTGCGCTTGCCTGAGGAAATTCTTGCCTTGTTGAAGTAGGCAACATCTCTTGGCGCAAGTCAGTCTCCTTTGATATGCTCTGGAGGCAATTCTTTCAGGGGAATCAAAGGGGTGGCACATGACCTCGCATGACAAGGCCGTAAATCTGGAAAATAACATCAACACACGTGACCAGAGAAACGCCGGCATCTGGCTTATCGTATTGGTTATTTTGTTTGTCGCTTTCTTATACGCACTCGGCTTGGGTCACGCCCCGAGCAGACAAAGCGAGGCCGGCCAACAACAGCAAATGGAATCGCTGAGCGCCAATTCGCCACCGAGCCAAACGAGTGAAGACAGCAATTTCAGCGTTAACCAGCCGGTGGGCGCAGTAGAATTGCCAGGAACAGTCGGAAAGCAGCAGCATTTCCTGACCGGACACGGCAACACACCGGTACCGGCACAAGGCGTATCACCGGGAGTCTCGCCCAACACTGCCGAAAATGCTCAAAGCTTTTCCAAAGCTAAATCAGGAAGCACCGCTTCCGACCAAATGCAAACGGGCAAGAACTACAAAAACGGCATGGAATCCGGCGCCACAGGCGGACAATCCACCGGGACGAGCCACTAGCTTCATCGTCACAATTGAGCTTTTTTCTCGGCACCAGGCGTGGTGGCATGTCACCACAGGAGCTATGGCAGCCCTGTCCCTTGTCCCACTAGAAATCGCGTGACCAATAGACTTCTCGCCGGCACACCTTTGGGCATCCCCTGAGCAGGAAATTTCTCGTTTCTCGAGAAACGAGAAATTCGAGTTTGACAACAGCCGTGAGATTGCATGCCTAGCCAGTTTCCGGCGTCGCAATCGCTTGACTTTCTCGCTTCTCGAGAAACGAGAAAATCAGCCAAACATGGACGTGCCGTTCCCTTTAACGACAGAGCGTTCCCTATTTCGAAACACAGAACACTCTGCGTTCGAACGAGACGCAGCATTGATGCATTCAGTCCGAATTAGTTAGTTGGCTACGATACGGACTTCTTCACTGTGTCGACAATGCAGCGGGCGCTGATGCCGGCGGCGTCCATGAGTTCGTCGGGCGTGCCGGAGCCGGGCATTGATTTGACGCCGAGTTTGATCACCTTGGGCAGCGTTTGCGCGCCGTTGGCAAATACTTCGAGCACAGCGTCCCCGATGCCGCCTTCCGGCCAGTGATCTTCCACAACGATTAACACGCCGGTTTCTTTGGCAGCTTCTTTTATCGTTTTTGCATCGATAGGTTTCACCGAATACAAGTCGATCACGCGCACGTTGATGCCCGATTTTTGCAATTGATCGTACGCCTTCAAACCTTCGTGCAGAGTGATACCAGCAGCGACGATTGTGGCTTTGTCCTGTCCGGAGCGTTTCACAACTTTGCTGCCGCCGATTTCGAATTTTTCTTTGGCATCATAGAGGATGGGCGTTTTTTCGCGCGTGGTGCGCATGTAAGAAATGCCCTTCCAGTCCGCCATCAATGGAATGAGATTGGCAGCGCAATGCCCATCAGACGGATAGAGAACGGTGCTTCCGAAAACCGCGCGCATCATAGCCAGATCTTCCAGCGCCATCTGCGACGGACCGTCTTGTCCAATCGATACACCGGCGTGCGAACCGCACAAGGAGATCTTTGCCCTCGATACCGCGCCCATGCGAATGAAATCGTAAGCCCGCGTCAGGAAGGCGGCGAAGGTGGATGCAAATGGAACTTTACTGCGCGTAGCCAGCCCGATGGCCGCACCTACCATTTGCTGTTCTGCGATAAACATTTCAAAGAAACGATCCGGAAATGCGTCGCGGAATTTCTCTGAGAAGGTCGAGTTGCCCACTTCAGCATCGAGCGCAACCACATCCCCGCGCGCCGCGCCGAGAGCTTTCAGTGCATCACCATAGGCCTCGCGTGTGGCAATTGGCTTGCTGTACTGCGGGCATTCAAACTTGCCGGCAGCGGTTTGTTTAGTCGGTTGTTTATCCTCCGGTTTTTGCACCGGAAAAACCGTGTTCGTCGCACCACCAAGTTCTTTAATAGCCTTATCCGCGTCTTCCTTGGGCAGCGGCTTGCCATGCCAGTTTTCGTGGTTGGCGATCGGCGGATAACCATGTCCTTTCTCGGTGCGCGCGATAATCACCACCGGTTTGTCGGTGATACCTGTGGCTTCCTGAAATGCTCCGTCAATTTGGTCGTAATTGTGTCCATCTATGGTGATAGCGTGGCATCCGAAGGCACGCGCGCGTTGCGCATATGAATCGAGGTCCCACTGCAGCTCGGTGGGTCCGCGCTGACCGAGGCGATTGACGTCGATAATGGCAACCAGGTTTTCCAGTTTGTAATAGGAGGCAGTGTTGAATGCTTCCCAGACCGAGCCTTCAGCAGTTTCGCTGTCTCCCAGCAAAACCCACACTTTGAATGGCAATTTGTCCAGATATTTGCCGTCCAGAGCCATGCCCACGCCCATCGTGATGCCCTGTCCAAGCGAGCCGGTGGCCACATCCACCCATGGCAGCACCACTGGCACCGGGTGTCCCTCCAGGCGGCTGCCCATCTTGCGCAAGCTCATCAGCTCGTCGTCTTTGATGGCGCCGGCTGCTTTGTACATGGAATAAAGCAGAGGTGCGGCGTGTCCTTTGGAAAAGACAAGGTGATCGTTGTTCGGGTTGCCGGGGTTGTTAAAGTCGTACTTCAAGTATTTGCACATGAGAACAGCCATGAGGTCAGCCGCAGACATAGAGGATGTGGGATGTCCGGAGCCGGCAGCAGTCGTGCAGCGTATGCTGTCAACCCGCAATTGCTGTGCCAGTTGGCGCCAAGTATCTACCTTTGAAACTTGAGCTGTAACCATGTGCGTTCCCCTTATTTGCGTGACGGATCAATATTTTACTGTGGATCAGCCGCGAAAAAAGCGGGCTTCCGCCCGCCGCTACAACAGTTCATCTGCAGCCGCGGCCGCAAGCCCGCTTTCATCTGCAGCCGCGGCCGCAAGCCCGCTTTCATCTGCAGCCGCGGCCGCAAGCCCGCTTTCATCCTGTAGCGGCGGGCGGAAGCCCGCTTTATGGTAAGCTTGCTCTCATTTCTTACAACCGGAAGGGGGACAAAGTGACGAACAAGAGCGCCGTTGCCGAGCCAGAAACGAGAAATTACCGGCTGCCCCGCACAGTCATTCCGTCGAAATATGAAATCCGGTTGCTGCCGGATCTCAGCAACTTCAAGTTTGAAGGCGAAGAAGTCGTACATGTCGACGTGCGCGAGCCCGTCAAGGAAATATTGCTCAACGCCCTCGAACTGGAAATTCACGAAGCAGAAATCAGCAATTTGCAGGGCACCAAATACAGTGCCACCATTTCGCTGGATGAACCAAACGAACGCGCTAAGTTGACGTTCAAAGAACCGATTCAGCTCGGGCAATGGCTGCTGAGATTGAAGTTTTCCGGCACCCTCAACGACAAGCTGCGCGGTTTTTACCGCAGCAAATATAAGGATGAGAAGGGCAACGAAAAATGGATCGCCACCACGCAGTTTGAAGCTACGGACGCCCGCCGCGCTTTCCCATGCTGGGACGAACCTGATTTTAAAGCCGTCTTCAAAAGCAGCCTCGTAGTCGACGGCAAACTAACCGCACTCTCCAATGCAGGCGTGGAAACGGAACGCCCGCTTCAAGGCGGCAAGAAAGAAGTCAATTTCAAAGAAACGATCAAGATGTCCACTTACCTGGTGGCATATGTCGTCGGTGAATTCGAAGCTACCGATCCGATCATGGTAGACGGCAAGCCGATCCGCATTTATGCTCCGCCCGGCAAAAAACACCTGAGCAAATTCTCTGAAGGCATCGCCAAACATTCACTTTCGTTCTTCGCGAAGTATTACGGCGTCGCCTACCCCGGCGACAAGCTGGACCTGGTGGCCATTCCCGATTTTGCCTTTGGCGCAATGGAAAATCTCGGCTGCGTCACTTTCCGCGAAAACGCGCTTCTTGTAGATGAAAAGACGGCTTCGCACGCAGAGCAAGAACGTGTAGCCGATGTTGTCGCGCACGAAATCGCTCACATGTGGTTTGGAGATCTGACCACCATGAGCTGGTGGAACGGGATTTGGTTGAACGAGGCGTTCGCCACTTTTGCCGAAATGCTCTCCGTCGACAAATGGAAGCCGGAATGGAAACGCTGGGAAACTTTCGGCGTCATGCGCGCGGCAGCGCTTGTAGTCGATGGCTTGAAGAGCACCCGCCCAATTGAATTCCCGGTGCGGTGGCCGCAAGAATGCGAGGGCATGTTCGACGTGCTCACCTATGAAAAAGGTGGTTCTGTCCTGCGCATGCTGGAGCAGTATTTGACCGAGCCAACGTTCCAAAAGGGAATAAGTATTTATTTGGATCGGCATAAATTCGCCAACACCGAAACGAGCGATTTGTGGGCCGCCCTCGAGGAAGCTTCCAAACAGCCGGTTGTGCAAATGATGGATTCCTGGATCTTCCATCCCGGACATCCGCTTTTGTCGGTGCAAACGGCGAAGGGCGGCAAAGCAATAGAGGTGTCGCAACAGCGATTCTTCTATATAAGCGACGCCGAAGGCAAGAAACAACTGTTCCACGTGCCCGTGATGCTGCGCGCGAAAGTGGGCAAGGACATCGTGAGCAAGAAGTTTCTGCTGACGGAAGCCAAGGCGGTGGTCGATTTTGATGACAAAGTCGAATGGGTAGTCGTCAATGATGGCGGTCACGGCTTCTACCGCGTGAATTATTCATCGGACCTGCTGCAAGCGTTGACTTCCAATGTCTTCAGCACCCTCAGCCCAATCGAGCGCTTCAATCTTGTAAACGACTCCTGGGCAGCGGTTGTCGCCGGACACATGCCGTTGGCACAATATCTGCAAAACGCCATGCTCTTCGTCGATGAAACAGACAAGAACGTCTGGTCGGTTTTGTGCAGCTCATTGAGCTATCTCGATCGCGTCATACCCAAAGAAGCACGCGCAGGATTCGAGGCATACGTGCGCAAGCTGGTGAAAGCCGCCCAAGAACGAGTGGGTTGGGAGCCGCAGAAAACCGACGGCGAGCTTACCGGACAACTTCGCGGCCTTTTGATCGGCACGCTGGCTATGCTCGGCAACGATAAGGCCACCCAAGATAAAGTTCGGCAACTGTACGCCAAATACAGAGCAGACAAGACGGCAGTTGATCCCAACATCGTCTCCGCACTGGTGAACACACTGGCTTTCGTCGGCGACGGCGAGCAGTACAAGCAGTTCATCAACGAGTTCAAATCGGCCAAGACACCGCAGGACGAAGAGCGCTACATGTACGCGCTCGCTTCATTCCGCGATCTGTCACTGCTCGAGAAAACTCTGGAGATGTGCATCAACGACGAAGTGCGAACTCAGAACGCGCCATATCTGGTGCGCTCGGTGATGGTCAACGATGTCGGCCGCGAGGCGGCGTGGGATTTCTTCAAGAAGAACTACGACACCATGCTCGCCAAGTTTCCGAACAACTCCATCCCGCGTATGTGCGAAGGCATTACCGCGCTCGTCGATCCGCGCCTGGAGAAGGACGTCGTCAGCTTCTTCGCGGCTCACCCGGTGAAATCGGGAGCCAAAACCGTCGACCAGCACATGGAGCGCCTGCACGTCGCCGTTCTGTTCAAAGAACGCGAAGCTGCGACCCTCAAATCCAGCTGGTAATAAATACATGGTAGCGGCGGGCGAAAGCCCGCCGTTGCTTTTGTGCCGGCGGCGAAAGCCCGCTACGCCAATGGCGGTTTTGCGGCCGGTATCGTAGCGACTTAATACTTTTGTCCATGAAGTCGGCTGTCAGCCGCCCATTCCACAAATTTTCAACAACCGCTACCTATACTCCAGCTACATGGACCACTGTCCTGCTCTCGCGAACCATAATTAATATTCGATGCGTTGTGCGTTGTTACTAGCTTCGTTGTTGCTCTTGTCCCAGGCTGTGCCTGCTTCGGCACAATATGCCCAGGACAATCCCTACAATTTCCGTACCGGTCCGGCACCGCAACCGGTTGCGCAGCAACAACAAATGCCACGCCTGCCCGATATCGGGCGCCCGTACGCAATCCGGGTGACCACCGGCGCTCACGTTAATGCCGGCTGGGAACAGGCGCTGACCAGCAAAGACAGCAACCTTAAACATTGGACCTGGGTGCCGGTTACGACCTTCGACCAGGCATATATCGGAATGAACAAGCAGCAAACACTGCCGGCACGCCCCAGCCATGTTTATGTGAAGCCGACACACCTCAATGAAGCGGCTTCGAACAAGCCGCAAGACTTGCCGCCGCCGCTTCCTCAAGCGCATTACGTAAATCCGATTCACGTGCCGCTACCGGGCGTCAACCATGGACCGATTCAGGTAGCCATGCATAAAGACGCGTCCACCGATGTCTCGGCGACCATACAGATGCCGAAGTTCCATTCGGCAGCCACACCCGTACGGGCGAAAACGATCACATATGCACGCACATATGGCGGCGGTTATTCAGACGTCAGCGGATGCGTTCATCCCACCTATTCAGCCAGCCCGTCCCAGAGCACTTCGTTGCACGGCAAGCTGTTATCCCACCGCTAAAGCGGGCTGCCGTCCGCCGCTACAGAGGAGCGCAGGCTACCAGCCTGCCTAAATTCCGTAAGGCCACATGTATCCGTGTGCATCGATTTGCGTGTAAATTCCGGCGTAAAGCATTCCGTTCGGAAGTTTGCAATCGGGCATCACAGGAGAGCTGTAAATGAGTCCGGCCGGATACGTTGCCGCAAAAGTTTGCGTCGTTACAACCGGCTGAACCGTTACAACCGGCTGAGCAATGATCGCCGGCTGGCTTATTGTTTGCACGTATGACTCGGCGAATGCCGACGTGCATGTTGCCGCCGACAGAACTAGCGAAACTGCCGCTGCGATAGCAACTCTCATAATCAACCTCCAGATGGTCGGCAGAAACTCGACAGTAAACCGGGTTCCGCGACGACCATCGCACCAGTTTGTTTCATGACCAGCCATGCGTTACCATTGCGCGCATGCAATTGAGCGCAGCAAAAAAACCATTGACATGGGCGGTTGTCATTGCAGCCGCCGTCCTGCTTGGTGCGGCGATCGAAAACTGGTTTTCTGCCTGGTCGGCCGCGCGCGACATGGATGCCACGGTGAAAAGCGTCAAGTTGCCGCCGGGCTTCCAGATTTCGGTTTATGCTCGCGTACCGGGCGCTCGCCAGATAGTGCTCAGCCCCAAAGGCACCCTCTTTGTCGGCAGCCGCACCAACGCCGCGCCACATCTGCCTTTCCAGCCCGAAGGCGGCGGTGTGGTCTATGCCGTCACTGATACCAAAAACGGTGGCACAGGCGGCGCGGTGATTCCGCTCACGCACGGCTTGAACTTTCCTAATGGAGTCGAGTTCAAAGACGGCGCATTGTACATCGCTGAAATCAGCCGCATCCTGCGTTATGACAATATAGAGAAGAATCTGAAATCACCGCCTAAACCTGCAGTGGTCAATGATTCCTTCCCCGACAAACAATGGCACGGTTGGAAGTATATTCGATTCGGTCCCGATGGCTGGCTCTACGTTCCAGTCGGTGCACCGTGCAACGCGTGCTTGCAAGACGATCCGCGATTCGCTTCGATAATGCGCATCAAGCAGGACGGCAGCAAGCCCGAAATCTATGCGAAAGGCATTCGCAACACGGTAGGCTTCGACTGGGATCCAAAAACGCACGACCTCTGGTTTACGGACAACGGTCGTGATTACATGGGCGACAACGCTCCGCCGGACGAACTCAACCACGCACCGAAAGCCGGAATGAACTTCGGCTTTCCATATTGCCATGGCAAAGGTATTCCCGATCCCGAATTCGGCAAGGCGCATTCCTGCTCGCAGTTTACGCCCGCGGCTGTGGAACTGGGGCCGCACCATGCCGCACTCGGCATGAAGTTCTACACCGGCAGCATGTTTCCCAAAGAATATCGCGGCGACATTTTCATCGCCGAACACGGCTCATGGAACAGTTCGAAAAAAGTTGGCTACCAAATTGCCCGGGTGCATTTCGACAAAGGGCAGCCCGTAAGTTATGAGCCGTTTGCCACCGGTTTTCTATTGCCGGGTGAGCGTGTGTGGGGACGTCCGGTCGATGTGCTCGTCGCGCACGACGGTGCTTTGCTTGTCTCAGACGACTTCGCCGGCGCCATCTATCGCATCAGCTATTCCAAGAATTAGGTCTTGAAGCCGTTAGCTTTCGCGCGAAAGCTTTTCGAGCGGCAGGTTGGGATCAGCGCACCACTGCATGATCGAGCCTTCGTAGACAGGCAGCACCTGCCCGGTATACAGCTCATGTAAAAGCGACGTCATGCATGCGCGCGGTCCTACTTCGCAGTACAAAACTACTTCGTGTCCATTGCGCGCTTTTTCCGGCACCAACGCCAGATACTCGTCCTGCTGGACGAATGTTCCATCGGCATTGAACAACGAAGGATAAGCGATGAGCTCCGACTCGGGAATCCGTCCGCGGCGCGGCTGGTATCTGTGCAGGTCGCCGATGTGCTCGAGCACAGAACGCGTGTCGACCATCACCGGCATTTTTTTCGCCTGCAGCGCCTCGCGCAAAGTGCTGAACAAAATACGACGGTGATGTTGCACGTCCACGACAAAATTGCCGGGCTTCGCAGCCATCATCTTACGATCGGTGGGATAGCCGCTCGCCATCCACTGCCCGATGCCACCATTTAAAATCTTGATCTGCGCGGCACCCAGATACAACAACATCCAGGCGATGCGTCCTTCACGTCCTTTCGACTTTACCCCATCGGCGTAGACGACAATCTCTTGCTGGTTGGAAAGTCCAAGCAGCGACAACTGCTGCCCGATCACGTCGCGGTCGATGCTGCACATTTCACCCCAGTAGCCGGGCTGCTTTAGCATGGGTCCCAAGTGATCAGGCGCCGGCGCGCACCAATCTTCCCAACCCATCCAGATGGCGCCTGGAATGCGTCCGGCTTCGAACTCGGCGCGGCTCCGGGCGTCGATTATGCGCACGTCGGACTGCTTCAACAGCTTGTCAAGCTCCTCCGGCGTGATCAACGAAATGTGCATTGGTCCCCCGCGCCCTCCTAACCGAGAAGATGCTTAGAAAGTATATCAATTCCTTGGCGAAGTGAGGATCGCATCGGCACGCTGTTTTGCCTTATCAGCCTCAGACCCGCGTCCCAGGCGCTTGAGCAAGCGTGCATAGTCGATCAAAGTTTCCGCCACCGGAGCCTTATTGGGACCAAGAGCATCCTGGCGAATGGCCAGAGCCTGCTTGTAGTACCCTTCGGCCCGCGTCAGATTACCCTCTCCTTCCACGGTTCGGCCCAACTCGTTGAGAGTGGTGCCGACGTCTTCATGCATGGGGCCGCATTCGCGCTGTTGTATAGCCAGCGCCTTTTCGAAATATCCTTCGGCAGCTTTGTGATCGTCGCGTGCCAAAGCGATTTCGCCGAAGCACAGGAAAACATCGGCCGTCGGACGTTGGTTGGATTGGTGCAGTCTTTCGCGCAGCGATAATGCCTTGTTGGCGGCTTTGCTGGCGTCCGACAACTTGTCCTGTCGCATATAGACACGAGCCAAATCGAGATCGATCGTGGCAGCGACATCTTCACCGCTTTCACACTTGGGTGCCTCTTTCAAAGCAAGATCGAGAAAAGATTCGGCCTCGGCAAAACTATTTGACTGCACAGCCTTGAGCGCTGCCTCTCGATATTTGGCGATCACGACATTCGGTTCGCCGCTAAATGTCCGCACGGCAGCGCCGCTGAGCACGGCTTTGTCGTGTTGGTTGAGCCACGCCAGAGCACCAATGGCGGTGCAGACTACAATCAGGCACGCAGCAATTACCAGCTTTGTCTGGTCGGCAACATAGCTGCGCTGCTGCGGAAAGCTCTTTAATTTAGCCAATCCCGGCAGAGAGCCTTTGTTTATTGTTTGCTTTCCCAGCACCGCATTGTTGATCATTTCCAGATCGCGTTTGAGATCGCTCATTGATTGATAGCGATTGTTGCGATCTTTTTCCAGGGTCTTGAACAGCACGGTGGTAAGCGCTTCCGGAATGTATAAATCGGGACGAGCAGTCTCCAGCGTCGCCGGCACCTCGCTGATCTGCTTTTGCATGGTATCGAGTACGTTTTCGCCGATAATCGGCGCTTTTCCGGTCAATGCCTCATACATCACGCAGCCCACCGAATAGATGTCCGTGCGGCTGTCCAGGTCTTTACCACGGGACTGCTCGGGGCTCATATAGAGCGGCGTCCCTAAAACATCGCCGTGCTGGGTCAATGCCTGCGCCGCCAATCCACGCGTAGGCAAAAGTTTTGCAAATCCAAAGTCGAAGAGTTTGACGAAATCAGTATCGTTAGCCGTCTCGATCAGCATGATATTGCCGGGCTTAATGTCGCGGTGAATTATCTTGTGTGAGTGCGCGTGCGCCAACCCATCGCATACTTGAATGAAGATTTTCAGCATGCGCTTTACCGAAATCCGCTCGTCGCGTTCCAACAGGTCGGACAGTGTTTGTCCGTCGAGGTAATCCATCACAATGAACGGCTGCCCGGTGAGCGTCACCCCGAACTCATGGACAGTGACTATATTGGGATGAATGAGCATTTGCACCGCTTTTGCCTCCTGGCAAAAACGCGCGAACAACTCCTCGTCCGCCACCAGATCCTGCTTGAGTGCCTTGACGGCGACAATGCTGCCGACGGCGCGGTTGCGAGCCTTGTAGACAACACTCATGCCGCCGCGACCGACGAAAGAAAGTATTTCGTAGCGACCGCCGACGACAGTGCCGATAAGCGGGTCGGCAGGAATATGTGATGCGAGCGCCACTCCGTCTTGCGGGCACTTCTTAAGCGTGGCAGGCAGCTCTAGTCCGCAAACCGGACAAATAACCGTAGGTGGCTTTGACTGACGACCAGGAGTCACTGCGTAGCCCGCTGAACCGACAAAGTCATTATGCCCTAACTAGCGGGCTTCCGCCCGCCGCTACGATCGCCAAGCCGCGGCACAGCATGCCCCTACTCTTCCAGCTTTTCCTTGTCTTGCAGCGCAACTTGAGCTAAACCGGTGTTCTGGCTGTAAGTTTCAACCTTTTCCTTCAAGGCAAACCACCAGGGTTTGAAGTGATGGGCGCGCATCTCGTTATAGGCTTCGTCAAATGACCAGTTTTGCACCAGAATGCGGTACAGTCCGACGATAGTGCCTGTACGATCCGCCCCCTGCTTGCAGTGGATAAACACACCACCGTTATTGGCGTCTGAAAGCACTTCCATTATCTCTTTGACGCGCTGGTCGGATGGCGCCCAATAGCCCATGGACATGTGCACCCACTTCAACCCCAGTCGCTTGGCAGCCAACTCCTCACCTCGGGAATGGCGCATACGCAAATCGACAATCGTCCTCACGCCCATTTTTTTCAACTTGGCGAGATCTTCGTCGTTGGGATTAGAGCCGCGATAAATGTGCGGCGCCACTTCGTCAAAATTGTCCAAACCAGGTTTGTCCGCCGGTGCTGCGGCATGAGCGGCAGGCATCATCAGCGCTGCGGCTATTATTGCGGACAGCAGACTAGTGGCAGCCTGCACTCCTCTACCTGTGGCGGATCGGTATTTTGGCACTGGCATGATGTCATCATGTTAGCACCGATGAAAGTTTGCGCAAGTCTATTACCTGCCGTTCACACGGCAGATCGCACACTATTTTAGTGAACGGTTTCTTATTTTTTCGCCAGGACTTTAGATTCGACGCGCGATAATGCGCCTTGCAAATCGGCTATTAAATCTTCAAGATCCTCAATGCCGACTGATAAACGAATTAAACCATCGGCGATACCGCGCGCTTCTCTGTCTTCCTTAGGAATGGAAGCATGCGTCATTGTAGCCGGGTGGCCAATTAATGATTCGACTCCGCCCAAACTCTCAGCGAGGGCAAACAGCTTGGTGCCGGAGAGAATTTTCTTGGCGCTATCCATTCCGCCTTTCACCACGCACGATACCATGCCACCAAATCCGTGCATTTGCTTTTTGGCCAGCTGGTGTTGCGGGTGCGACGGCAAACCGGGGTAATACACCTTTTCGATCGCTTCGTGCTTTTCCAAAAACTGAGCAATGGCAATCGCATTTTTCTCATGCTCTCTCATACGCACAGCCAGCGTTTTCAGACCGCGCATCACGAGCCACGAATCAAACGGGCCCGGAACTGCGCCCACAGCGTTTTGGTGGAACTTCAACGTCTCGTACAAGTCATCGCGGCTGGTCAAAATCGCGCCGCCGACGACATCGCTGTGTCCGCCCAGATATTTCGTGGTGCTGTGTACGACCAAATCGATCCCGAGCTCCAGAGGGCGCTGGAAATAAGGACTGGCAAACGTATTGTCCACCACGCTGATCAGTTTCTTTTCGCGAGCGAGTCGCACGTGTGCTTCAATGTCGGCCAACCGAAGCAACGGATTGGTTGGTGTTTCCAACCAGATCATTTTCGTGTTGTTGCGGACTGCTTTCGCCGTATTGTTGATGTCCGTGGAATCGATGAAGCTGAATTCGACACCGTAGCGTTTGAATACTTTGTCGAAGATGCGGTAAGTGCCGCCATAGACATCTTCACCGACCACAACGTGGTCGCCTTGAGAGAGAAGATTCATTACAGTATTGGTGGCACCCAATCCGGATGAAAACGCCAACCCGTAATTCGCGCTTTCCAGTGCAGCAAGGCACGACTCGAGCGCGGTGCGCGTCGGATTGCCCGTGCGCGCGTACTCATAACCCTTGTGCTTGCCCAGCTCGTCCTGCACGTAGGTGGATGTTTGATAGATGGGCGTGATAATCGCGCCAGTGGTGGGATCGGGCTCTTGTCCAACGTGGATAGCCTTGGTTGAAAACTTCATCGCTTCGCTCCTACTGTGTCGGATTCCGCATCGGCACTCATTCTGGTGCTGATGAATTCGCGCAAGTGCGCCATCATATCGAACTTGGTCAGGACGCCGGCGGCCTTGTGCTGATCGGTGACAACAACCATCGCCGTCCCCAGTTTGAAGGCTTTGTAAACCTGATCGATTTCCACGTTTTTTTCGAACTGAGCGAACGGACGTCCCATCACGTTTTGAATCGCTACCTGCGACGGATCACGCCGTTCGTAAACGACGTTCATCGTGATCACGTCGTTGATCATGCCGACATTTTGCCCTTCTTTGGTGATCACGGGCAGTTGGTCGATTTGATATTCCTGCATCAATTCGATGGCGCGCTGCACTGTTTCTTCCGGGCGCACCACAATCATGCCCGGCAGTTTGCTGCGCTTGGCTTTGCGGTCGAGCAAATCGCTGACATAGAAGCTCTCGCCTGAGGATGGCAGGAAGCCCGAGGCGCGCATCCATTCATCCGAAAATACCTTGCTCAGGTAGCCGCGTCCACCATCGGGCATGAGCACGACGATGACGTCCTTTTCCGTCATGGTTTGAGCGACAAGCAAAGCCGCACTGGTAGCTGTTCCGGACGAGCCGCCGACAAGAATGCCTTCCTCGCGTGCCAGACGGCGCGCCGTGGTGAATGAATCTTTGTCGCTGACCCGTATGATCTCGTCAATCAGTTTGAGGTTGACGGTACGCGGTATGAAGTCTTCACCGATGCCTTCCACTTTATAAGCGCCGGGCATGTCGCCCGAGTAAATGGAGCCTTCAGGATCTACACCGACGATTTTGATTTTCGGATTTTTCTCTTTTAGAAATTTAGCAGTACCGGATACGGTACCACCGGTGCCCATGCCGCCGACAAAGCAAGTAATCTTGCCTTCGGTAGCCTCCCAGATTTCCGGACCAGTCGTAAGGTAGTGGGATTCCGGGTTGTCCGGGTTGGCGAATTGATTGGGCTGGAAGGCGCCGGGAATTTCGTTGGTCAGTTTGTTGGCGACGGAGTAGTAGCTTTCCGGCGAGTTTGCCGAAACGCTTGTCGGCACTATCACCACTTCTGCCCCGTACGCTTTGAGCAGGTTTATTTTTTCCACCGCTACCTTGTCCGGACAGACGAGGATGCAGCGATAGCCCTTGACGGCCGAGATTTGCGCAAGTCCGGTACCGGTATTGCCTGAGGTGGGCTCGACGATTGTGCCACCGGGCTTGAGTAGGCCAGCCCTTTCAGCCGCCTCAACCATTCTGGCGGCTGGTCTGTCCTTAATGGAACCACCTGGATTGAAGGCTTCAACCTTAGCTAGAATTAGTGGTTTGAGACCAGCGGAAACTTTATTCAGCTTGATCAGCGGCGTATGACCGACAGTCTCAAGTATAGTGTTGTAGTACTTCACTCCCAGAGCTCCGTTAGAATAGGGGCACGAACGCGATCAAGAATTATAGCTGTGAAATACGTTTGGAAACCGGAAGACATCTCTTCTCTTAATCTCCAGAAAGCGCTTGGTGAGCCAGGTAAATATCCTTTTACCCGCGGCATACACAAGGACATGTACAGGTCCAAGCTCTGGACCATGCGTCAGTATGCCGGTTTTGGCAGTGCAGAGGAAACCAACGAACGCTTCCGGTACCTCTTGGCAAACGGACAAACCGGACTGTCCGTGGCTTTCGACCTGCCCACGCAGATGGGATACGACAGTGACGATCCCATGGCTCTGGGAGAAGTCGGAAAAACCGGCGTCGCCATCGACAGCCTGAAGGACATGGAGCGCCTCTTCGAAGGCATCGACCTCGGCAAAGTTTCCACATCCATGACCATCAATGCCACCAGCAGCACGCTGTTGATGATGTATCGGGCCGTCGGACTGAAGCAGGGCGTCGACTCCAAACAGCTGCGCGGCACGATTCAGAACGACATATTGAAGGAGTATGAGGCGCGCAACACGTACATTTTTCCGCCTGCATCCTCAATGCGCATCATCACTAATATCTTTGAATACTGCGCCAAAGAAATGCCGCTGTGGAACACGATCTCGATTAGCGGCTACCACATCCGAGAAGCGGGCGCCACCGCTGTTCAAGAACTTGCATTCACTTTTGCTAATGCCTGCGAATATGTCAAAGCGGCCATAGCAAGCGGATTGGATGTGGACACATTTGCGCCGCAACTCAGCTTTTTCTTCGTCGCGCAGATGGATCTACTCGAAGAAATTTCCAAATTCCGAGCGGCCAGACGCCTCTGGTCCAAGCTGATGAAAGACCGCTTCCAGGCGAAGAGTCCCAAGTCGATGATGCTGCGATTCCACGTGCAGACAGCCGGTTCTAGTCTGACACAACAACAACCAGACAACAACATCGTGCGCACAACCATCGAAGCGCTCGCCGCTGCTCTTGGTGGATGCCAGTCATTGCACACCAACTCCAAGGATGAAGCGCTCGCCTTGCCGACACCAGCTTCAGCGCTGACAGCGTTGAGAACGCAGCAGATCATCGCCTTTGAAACAGGTGTCGCCAATGTCGTCGATCCGTGCGCGGGATCCTATTACATCGAGAGCCTCACCGATAAAATCGAGCGCGAAGTCGAAGAATATCTAGATCGCATCGATAAGATGGGCGGCGCTATAGCGGCAATTGAATCCGGCTTCATTCAGAAGGAGATTCAGGAATCTGCGTACGTTTTCCACCAGGCCGTAGAAACGGACGATCGCGTGATTGTCGGCGTCAATCGTTTTCTCGATGCCGCGCACGAAGACATTCCACTGTTGCGTGTGGACGGTTCAATTGAGAAACGTCAGGTAGAACGGCTGAAAAAACTGAAGACGGAAGAGCGGGATAACGAGCGGGTTTCTCATACCTTGAAACGTCTCGAGGAAGGAGCCAAAGGCAAGGACAATTTGCTACCGCTTATCTCCGATGCCGTTCAAAGCTACTGCACCGTCGGCGAAATCAGCAATACGCTGCGTCAATCGTTCGGCAAGTTCAAGCCTCCGTCGACATTGTAGGTGACAATGAATAGCAGAGTTTTACTTGTTGTTTCTGCGATCGGCTTCCTGCTCGCCATCGCACTGCCGTCGCCGGCCCAGAATCAGATGCCGGAATGGTTGACGGATGACCAGCCCGTCGATAAAGGCGAGCAATTGCCGTTCGGCTATGTGCGCTCGATTGATGCGATGACCAGCGGATTCGCAACCGCCGATTCATTAGATCTGGCAGCCGAATATGCCACCATGAATTTCAATTTCGATCAAGCAATTCGTATATTGAAACGCGCGCTCGAAAAAAACGACGATGATTTGGACATACACAAGGCGTATGCCGAAGCCCTGCAGGGCAAGCTCGACGGACAGTCCGATCCCGACCCCAAGCTTTACAATGACTGCGTCAAGGAGTGGCTGATTGTTTTACGCACCGAACGTGGTGACGAGAAGGGCATAAACAACGACAAAGGGCGTGGCTTGCCCATGATGAACAAAATATACGAAGACGAAGAGCACGCCATCCCGGCAAAGTTTGCTCTGAAAAAGCTGGTTGGGTCTGTGCCGAAGGCCGGAGAGACGGACGATCAATATTTGAAGCGCGTCTGCAAACCTGCAGAATTGAACGTCCAGGGCAAGATACTGTCGCCAGGCGCCAAACCACCGGCACCGCCGGTTCTCTGGATGAAGTAACAGCGGGCGTAAGCCTGCTACTTACGGTCTTCCCGCTTAAGCGTCAATATCTGCCGCCGGCTCCAGGTTAGAGCACCGAAGAAGGAGGTTCGGGCGACGACGTTATAGCCCGGAACTTCGTTAAAGGCGATAAGGAACCGTTCGCCGGATATCGGCCACCAGCGCCAATCGCAATACGGCTTGGTTCCCCGGTTAGTAATGACATAGCCGGCAGCGCTGAGCTGACAGGCTCTGACAAGTGAGGGGTTGGCGAGATAGTTGTATTCGGGGCCGCCGTCGATTTGCAGCGGTGGAACGCCGACCCGTTCCAACTCTGCGATCGCATGCCAACGCGCCTGGTTCCAGCTCATGTAGTCCTGGCAGGCGATAGTGCTATAGAACGCTAACCCTGCGCATAGCACCGCGGAGACGGTCCACAGTAGTTTGCCATGCGCTCGATTGATCAGCAAGGACAAACAGATCAGCACCGCCGGCAGTGCCATCAAGTAGTAGCGATCATAATCGAGCACGATTGTTTGAACCACGACGGTTCCCAACCCGGCGACGAGAAAGGCGCCAGCCAACACGTTCATTGTAGCGGCGGGCGGGGGGCCGGCCCCCTCGGGGCCCCC
>Ga0134128_10001788_pt1 | contig 27219 bp, 25 predicted proteins | sample KB31754_FD_96462 | JGI IMG/M metagenome (GOLD analysis project Ga0134128, IMG submission 96462) | Terrestrial soil microbial communities with excess Nitrogen fertilizer from Kellogg Biological Station, Michigan, USA - KB3-175-4 | ecosystem: Environmental > Terrestrial > Soil > Unclassified ...
CAGTTGACATCGACGGTGCCACTGCCCATCGCCTCGAACGCGCCTTCCATGCCGATCGTGCCGATGTAGATATGCGCCAGCATCACCGCCGTGAAGAGCATCGCCACGATGGAGTGGACGATCTGCGCGAGCTGCATCCCTTCGATGCCTGACAGATAGAACGGGAACATCAGATTGTAGCCGGTGGCTGCCACGAGGCCTCCGCCGATGACCACGATCCAATAGATCGCCTTCTGGCCGGCATTGAAACGATAGGCCGGCGGCTGATCGTGACCCACAATGCCACCACCGCGCTTGAGCCAATTGATGTCCACCGTGTTCGGGATGTTGCCGGCGACCCACATCAGGAAGATCAGCACGACGCCAATCGTGAAGGGAAAGCTCAGGTAGTTGTGCGCATATTTGGCCCACTGCGACCACTCGGAAAACGCCTCATGGCCGATCAGCGGCAGGAGTAACGGACGACCGAAAGTCACGTTCAATCCAGAAATCGCGAGAACGATGAAACAGGTCGCGGTCATCCAGTGCACGAAACGCTCGAACGAGTTGAAGCGCACGATGGTCCGGCCAGAACGACCGCTCTCCAGTCGTACCATGCCTCGGCTAAGATAGAAGATGATCAACACCGCGAGCATGCCAAGAATGGCGATGCCGCCAATCCAGCGCAGCGTCACGTCGCGGAACTCACGCCACTCGCGGCCAGCTGGCTGCACGAGCACGCTGGAGCGCTGGTCGGGAATGCTGACGCGCCCCTCGATCCGGTCCATTTCCTGGAGAAGCTGTTGCTCCCTGACCGAGCTGGCGGTCGGGTTAACCTGCTGGGCAATGGACGGTGAAGCCACGGAAACGAGAAGCACCAGCGCGCCCGCGCCAATCGCGATCCGAACAAATCGTGCAAGACACACCATCAATTCCTCCCGATATTGAGCGATCGCTCGCGATATCGCCTTTCAGGACTCGATCGTCTCGCGATACGCGGTCTTCCAGCCCCAGGCACCGGAGCCATAGCCGCGCTTCATCACGCGCTCCTTGTAGATCTGGGCAATGATTTCGCCATCGCCGGCCAGCAGGGACTTGGTTGAGCACATCTCCGCGCAGAGCGGCAGCTTGCCTTCGGCGAGACGGTTTGCGCCGTATTTCTCATACTCCTCCTTGCTGCCGTCAGCTTCGGGACCGCCGGCGCAGAAGGTGCATTTGTCCATCTTGCCGCGCGAGCCGAAATTACCGACCTTCGGGTATTGCGGCGCCCCAAACGGGCAGGCGTAGAAGCAATAGCCGCAGCCGATGCAGAGGTCCTTGGAGTGAAGGACGACACCGTCGGCCGTCGTGTAGATGCAATTCACCGGGCACACTGCCGCGCATGGAGCGTCGGTGCAGTGCATGCAGGCCATGGAAACGGAACGCTCGCCCGGCTTGCCGTCATTGATGGTGACGACGCGGCGCCGGTTGATGCCCCAGGGCACCTCGTGCTCGTTCTTGCAGGCGGTGACGCACGCATTGCACTCGATGCAACGGTCGGCGTCGCAGAGGAATTTCATACGTGCCATGGTCGTTGCTCCTTATGCCGCCGCGATCTGGCAGAGAGTGACTTTGGGTTCCTGCATACCGGTCGCCGGATCGTATCCGTAAGTGGTGATCGTGTTCGCGCTTTCGCCGAGCACGATCGGATCGGTGCCCTTCGGATAGTTGCCGCGAAGATCCTTGCCTGCAAACCAGCCGCCGAAGTGGAAGGGCATCCACGCGACGCCCTTGCCGACGCGTTCGGTGACGAGCGCCTTCATCCTGGCACGCGAATTGTTTTCGGCACCAGTCACCCAGACCCAGCCACCATCCTTGATGCCGCGATCAGCGGCATCAGCCGGGCTGATCTCGATGAACATGTCCTGCTGAAGCTCGGCGAGCCAGGGATTGGTCCGTGTCTCTTCACCTCCACCCTCGTATTCGACGAGGCGGCCCGAAGACAATATGAGCGGGAATTGCTTGGCGATGCCCTTTTCTACTGCAGCCTTCTGCACGGAGAATCCGATATTCGGCATGCGGAATTGCTTGGCGTCAGGGAGTGTCGGATATTTCGAAACCAGATCCACGCGTGGCGTGTAGATCGGCTCGCGGTGAACGGGAATGGGATCGGGCAGACCAAACGCATTCATGCGTGCCTTGCCGTTGCCGTAAGGCACGCAGCCGTGCTTTAGCGCCACGCGCTGGATGCCGCCCGACAAGTCGAGCGACCACGATACCGTGTCGGGATTGCTCGGATTGACCTTGTTGATGGTGGCCATCTCGGCGTCGGTGAGGTCCTTGTCCCAACCAAGCTTCTTCAGGATCGCCAGCGTGAATTCCGGATACCCATCCTGGATTTCTGAACCCTTGGAATAGGAGCCTTCTGCAAGCAGGCTGACCTTCCGTGTCGTGCCGTCAGCAAGCTTCTCCTCGCGTTCGAGCCCGAACCGCGGCCTGAACGTGCCACCGCCATCCATCACGTGGAGATTGGTATTGTAGAGCAGCGGCGTGCCGGGATGGCGCACCTCGGGCGCACCCCAGCATGGCCACGGCAGGCCGTAATAGTCGCCGCCGACGTCCGGATCATCCTTGGGCGCTCGCATGGTCAAGAAGTCGAACTTGGCCTGGTTCTTCATGTGCGCCTTGAGGCGCTCGGGCGACTGTCCGCAATAGCCGGTCGACCAGCTTCCACGATTCATCTCGCGCAGGATATCCTCAGCCTCCGGCAGATTGTTCTCGACCTTGATGTTTTTGAACATCTTATCGGCGAAGCCGCACTTCTTCGCCACCAGATACATGACTTCGAGGTCATCCTTCGATTCGAAGATCGGCTTTACGATCTGCTCGCCCCACTGCAGCGAGCGGTTCGAGGCGACGCGCGAGCCCTTACATTCGAATTGCGTACCAACCGGGAGCAGGTAGAGGCCATCCCTGCGTCCCGCCTCCACCGCAAGCGATGCCCAGGTGGTCGGATGCGGGTCGGCGACGACAAGCAGTTCGAGAGCCTTCAGGCCATTGAGGGATTCAGGAACGCGCGTGATGCTGTTGCTGGCGTGTCCCTGCACGAACATCGCCCGCACGTTATCTTTCTGCGCGACCTGATCCTTCGGCAGGGTCACCGCTTCGAACCAGCGGGTGAGCGGGATGCCGGGGGTTTCCATGATCTGCTTGCTATCGAAGCGAGACTTCAGGAAGTCGTAATCGACCTCCCAAACTCGCGACCAGTGCTTCCAGGCACCCTCGGCGAGGCCGTAGTAGAACGGCAGCGTGACGACATCGAGCCCGACGTCGGTCGCTCCTTGTACGTTGTCATGGCCACGGAAGATGTTGGCGCCCATGCCGGGGCCACCGACGTTGCCCGTCAGCAGCAGAGCGATGCAGCTCGCCCGCACGTTGGCAGTGCCGACGGTTTTCTGGGTCTGTCCCATGGCCCAGATCAGCGTTGCCGGCTTCTCGGTGGCCAGCATCTTGGCGACGCGCTTGAGCTGTTCACCAGGAACGCCGCTGACGCGCTCGACTTCCCCCGGATTCCATTTCTCCACTTCCTTGCGCAGATCATCGAAGCCGTAGACGCGCTGTTTGATGAACTCCTTGTCCTCCCATCCGTTCTGGAGAATGTGCCACATCATGCCGTAGAGGACCGGGATGTCGGTGCCCGGCCGCATGCGTACATATTCGGTAGCGTGCGCCGCGGTACGCGTCAGGCGTGGATCGATGACGACAAAGTTGGCCTTTTGCAGCTCCTTGCCCTCGAGCAGATGCTGAAGCGATACAGGATGCGCCTCGGCCGGGTTGCCGCCCATGACGATCTGCGTCTTGGCATTGCGGATATCGTTGTAGCTGTTAGTCATCGCGCCGTAGCCCCAGGTGTTGGCCACGCCGGTGACGGTCGTCGAATGGCAGATACGTGCCTGATGGTCGGTGTTGTTGGTGCCCCAGAATGCACCGAGTTTGCGGAACAGATAGGAGCCCTCATTCGTCATTTTGGCCGAGCCGAGCCAATAAACCGAATCCGGGCCGGATTTCTCGCGAACTTCGAGCAGCTTGTCGCCGATCTCGTTGATCGCCGTGTCCCAGGAAACGCGGGTCCACTGTCCGCCCACAAGCTTCATCGGGTAGCGGAGCCGGCGTTCGCTGTGCACGAGCTCCCGCACAGAAGCGCCTTTGGCACAATGCGATCCGCGATTGATCGGGGAATCCCAGCTCGGCTCCTGGCCGATCCAGACCCCGTTCAATACCTCCGCAGTCACGGTGCATCCCACCGAGCAATGCGTGCAAATGCTCTTGCGAATGGTCGCACCCGACGTGAGCGGACCTGCCGCTGCCGCCTTTGCCTGGCGCACGCCACCAAGCGGCAGTGTGCCCAACGCGACGAGCGCGCCGCCGGCAAGGCCCGATCGGCGCAGAAACGTGCGGCGGTCGAGGCCGTTGGCTGGGCCGGACAGGCCGGCCGCGATAGATCCCTTTGAGGCCGCTTCGGAATGCTGTTGTGTTCGCTTGATCAGCATGACCGCCTCCCTCAACCAGGATAACGATTGACGCGATAGTAGGCCTTCACGTGATCGGTTTCTTTGTAGCGCGCCTTGCGTTTCTCTTGATCGTTCTCGCTGTCGGCTCGCGCTGGTGTCACCAAGGGTGTTGCCAGCGTCGCGCCCACGCCGACCGCGCCGACGCCGACCTTGCGAAGGAAGTCGCGGCGGCCGACTGCTGTTTTTTTGTCGTCCCTCATCCCATCTCTCCTGGACCAGGCGTGCCGGTCAGTTGGCGAACATGAAAGCCTCGGCTTCTATTTCAAGCAAAACTCGTCCAAGCGTTCCGACCGACCGGTAGAACCTGGCATTTTCCGCCTTCTCCATGTCGGCGAACAAACGTCCCATCCAGCGGGACACATGCTTTTCGAAGAAGGCGCGCTGCGCTTCTGGCGAGGCCGGCAAGCGCGCCGCCACAAGACCCGCCATGATCTCGCACAGCGTCGCCGCGTGGTCCTCGGGCTCAAAATTGCCCTCCACGCGCTCGATCCCGAGCGCAGCCAGATCGTCGCGCAGGCGTGACAGCGGGCGTTCGTTGAGAAAGCCGGTCAGGTAATAAGATGCGTAAGGCAGCAACTCGCTACGGCCGAGACCGACGAACAGATCGAAATATTCGCGCTCGACCTCGGATTCGACGGCAATCGACGCGGCGTCTGCGAGGCTCGCGTGTGCGCGGCCAAGCGCCGTCGCATCGCCCTCCAGTTGCGCGATCTGTTCGAGCAATGCGGCAGACGGCGCGGACGACAGCAACGTTGCAAGCAGCGCATACTCCTGAGCGCGTCCGGCATTGATCGGATCAATCGCATGGTTCGGTGAGGCAGGCTCGCCGTAAAGATCGGGACGAAGCACCTTGCGCGGCACGCCGGTTGCCGCCTCCACCGCAATCACGCGCTGTGCAGGAACCGTACTCCAGTTCGACACCGAGGGCTGGGCAATACCAATTTTTCGGGCAAGCTGGGCAACGCCGCCCGCCGCATCGATGGCACGTTCAAGGCCTGCATCGCGCACGCTGACCTCCTCCCATCCAGGGGCCCGGGCCAATTGCGTCTTGCGGACCAAAGACTACGGCGCGCGTCGGGAAGCGGTCAATTAACAGCTATAGCTAAAGGCTATCGCATTTAGTCGCAGCCTACCGAGGCAGCGCTCCGCCATGTGTGCGGCGCGGAAGGGAAGTCTCTTCACTTGCAGCTTCCGATTGCGATGCAGCAGAAGTTGACGGCAATTCCGCCACTGCGGGCTCATCGCAGGCCCGAAGTTCCGTGATCGCCTTTGCGGGTTGCGATGATTGCACGAGTTCGGACGTTGCAGGAGTCGATTGCGCCCCCTCCTTGGCAGCCCCTGTGGGCGAGTCGGTGAGGCTGCCAGCGGTCTCCACCACGCCGTCCACGATCCGGCGGACGAGCGCGTCTACCTGCTCGGCAGAATAATCAAGCGGACCGAAGCCCGCCATGCCGTTCGGGTCGTTGAAATCCCAGGCATTTTCCGCCAACCCCACAAAATCGCGGATGGCGGGATCGGCGCTCCAGGCGCGGCGAAGCGCCGCACGGCTTAACTCCTGTGGAATGCCCTTGCGCAGGAAGGCCGTGATGTCGGTGGCCGCATCGATCGATTCAATTGAAGGCAAGCTCGAGAGATCCGTCACGGGCGGAATCGGTTCTGCCGCGGCGCGGTCGGACGGCATCAACTCAAGCGCTTCAGCAGCTTTTTCGGGCGCTGCCTCGGCGTGATCGGCCTTTGCCTGCTGCTTGCGGCGCGACCAGCGCGCCAGGAATTGCTCCTCGCTCATTTGTGCTCACCTTCGTGGCGACGCCGCGCAAGTGCCTCCGGATCGGCCGGGCGGCGCGCGCGCTTGACGAACTCCGTCTCGACGTGGTGCCCGGCGATGAAGTTTTCAATCGTCTCATGCAACACCTCAGGCATCGGCACCGCTTCGACCAGGTTGGCACCGGCTTCCGTGAATGCCTCCCCTTCCGCAGGATCCGCGGTGACCGCCGAAACAGCGTATGGCCAAGCGCCCTCGGACGGCGTCAATACTATCCAGACGCTGGGAACGCCGGTGGCAAGGTTGTCGCGATAGCGCGCGCTTTCCGAACGGTAGAGATCGACCGTCGCGCTCCCGGCATAAAAGAGCGTCGTTCCCTGCTGCTCTCGTATGACAGTCCACGGCGTCAGCTCCGGCTCATCCGGCAACACGCCGGTACCGCGCCAGACAAAATCGATCCATGGCGATTCTGCCTTGCGGCGCTCGACGACGACGCCGACTGGAATGCGCAACAGCGGCAAGGCGGCGGGGCTCACGTAGCAGCCTCCTTGAGGTGTTTGATCGGCAGTCCCGTCAACAGATTCTGCGGTTTCATCCGCACAAGCTGATCGGGGGTCGTTGCAAGTATCAGATAGAACGGCTCGCGGTTGACGGCATCGACGACCAGCTCTGGATCCGCAAAGGTCACCCGGAACAGCGCCAACACGCGCGCCATCGTTCGCTCGTCCAGCTCGCCTTCGTGCCAAAGTTGATCGCCGATCCGGGTGGCTTCGGCATCCAGCCCAACGTACCAGATGAGCTTCGCATCGCGGAGCGCGGTGAGTGGCTCGATTGCGACGTCAACTCCAAGCAGATGAGAAATCCAGAGCTTCATGGCCTCTGCCAGCGCAGCCGGCCCCCGTGTTCCGCCGGTGAGATCAAGCGCAAAATCGAATTGATCGTCGCGACGCCAGTAGCTGTCGGCGTTCGCCTCGCTCAAGATGTCGACCTCGGTGCTCGCTGCGGTCCCGAGCATAGAGATCAGCGACAACACGGGCGTCGGGCTTGGCCCGCCGATAACTTCTTCGTCACCCAACAGCTGCAAATGTTCGTGCGGCACGATACGCTGCGGCCGAAAGAACAGCTCAGCCGCGCGCAGCACGAACGGATCCTCGCAGCCATCCAGCGCATTGCGCAGGATGACGTGCACGAGCTGGTTCAGGAACAGGGGCGGCAAATTGACAGATCCTGAGCGAACCAGCGCAAGATAGGCCGCTTCCAACGTGGGCTGTCGCAGCAGAAGGTCGCGAAATGCCAGCACGAACCGCCAGTTCTCCCGTGCATCCGCATCGGCGATCGCGGCAACCTCCGCCGCCGCGACTGCCCGGCACGGGTCTGCGAACAACTCCCGGTGCAACCTGCGCTCGACAGCGCAGGCATCGTCCGGCGGCACCAGTTCCGGACGCGCGAAATAGGCCTTCAGGAACTCATCCGCGACCACGAGTCCACCGCTCGCGTTGCGATCGAGCAGGTGGTAGCCGCAGGCGATCCAGAAGTCCTTCATCGGCGCCGCTGCTCCTCGCTCATCTTCGCAAGATTGAGAGTGCTGTCGGGCTCGGTATCGTCCTCTACTTCCATGAACGAAAACGCCTTGCCGTGGCGCTGGCCCTCCCGCAGTTGCAATCTGCGGAATGACTCGCGGATCTCGCCATCGCTGGCCGAGCGATGGACTGCGATGAGCGCGCCGAGCGGATGCGTGCAGAGCGATTGCGCAAAGGCGACTTCCTCCTCCGCTGCAATGCGCGCGCTGCCGAGATCCGGGGCCCCGAGCCGCTCCACTAGCTGCCTCGCAAGGAGTTCTATCAAGGCGCCGCAATCGTCCTCGGTCGCGTGGACGATTTGCACAAGCGTCGACCATCCCCAGGAGTTGACTCCGAGAAAGCCGCTCCGGAAGGCCGACCGATCCTTACCGCTCAGCTTTGCCGGATCCCGATCACAAAATCGGAATGCACCTGGCACTGCCCAATCGCCTGGCTCAGCCGGCACATCGAACACGAAAGTGTCGGATGGATCGAGCGCGATAGTGCGCAAGAGTTTCACAGGCGCGGTCCTCCGAGCTTCCGATCGAGCCATGACGGCGATAGCAAGCCCCTCCTCAGATCGTGCCGATCGGCCATGTTCGCCCCGACCCGGCGTGTCATGAGATCGCCGTTGTCAGTGATCACATGCGAAGTTTTTCGTTCACGCGACAGCCGACTAGCGAATTCGCGGGCGATGCCGTCGAAACCGTCGGTTTGCCAGCCGTCGAGAACGCGCATCAGGTGCCGCGCAAAGCTTTCCGTCACCTGGATCGCGCCGGCCTCACCAAAGCCCTCCTGATCCAGTGCGGAAGCGAGCGGATGCACGCCCGCTTCCCGGTCGGTCATCGCAACCGTCCGAATCATGGCGCCGAACACGAGCCACCGCGGGGGCTCATCCTCGCTTGCTGACGGCGGCCAGCCAAGCCGCCCGCCACCAACAAGGCCGCCGTCGACGCGGATCGCGTCCGGCCAGTCGATGGCGATCTCCTTGTTCGGTGGCGCATACGCACGCAAGGCGTCGGTCAGCGCCACCATGCCCGCATAGAAAGCTCGGCGCGCAGTACGCAAGGGCTCGCCGGGTTCGAACACGACCGCGAACTCGGCAAGATCAAATCGTCCCACATAGGTCAGCGTCCCTGCCCCGCTCTCTTGAGCGATGTCGATGGCATGAGCGAAGGCATCACGGCTCTCGCGCAGCCTCACCAGCGTGAATGGCGGAGGCAGAGTGATCAGCTCCGAGATCGAAGAGCCGCTAGGGGCTGTCGGTGTCAGTCGGACCTCCAGCTTCCTTTTCTTCTCTTGCGAGAATAGCTTAATCCAGCAGAAGGGTCGACGCGAATCCGCTCGCGATCGTTCCCGACCTCTCCAGGAGGCAACAGCTGCGCATGCCGGATCCGCCGAAGACAATCCTGATCTGCTCGTGCGAAGACACGATGCGCCTCGATACGGCCGCCGTTAGGCAAGGGTGCCGCAAAAGCGAAATCGCCGAGTTCCGTCAGCTCTGCCGGGCCGAGCTTGATCATTTTCGCAACGCGGCGAAGGCGGAAGGAACGCTCGTCGTCGGCTGCACCCAAGAGGCGCCGCTGTTTGGTGACGAGGCGAAAGGGCGTTCTGGGAAAATGGAGTTCGTCAATGTTCGCGAGACCGCCGGCTGGTCGACGGAGGGAACGCAGGCGGGCCCAAAAATGGCAGCGTTGCTCGCGGCTGCGTCGGAGGCTGCGCCGGCTTTCCCGTTTGTTACGCTATCAAGCGAAGGGGTGATCCTGATCTACGGCCGTGACGAAGTTGCAGTCGAAGCTGGCCGACTGCTCGCCGATCATCTCGACGTGACGGTCATGATCGCAAGGCCGTCGCAGATTATGCCGCCGGCGACGACGTCGTTCCCCATCGTCCAGGGAACGATCCGCAACGCCAAGGGCTATTTGAGCGCGTTTGAGTTGACGATCGATGACTATGCGGCGCCCCGCCCCTCCTCTCGCGACGCGCTTGTCTTCGAAGCTCCACGCAACGGCCTGACCTCGCGCTGCGACATTGTCCTTGATCTCTCCGGCGGAACGCCGCTTTTTCCCGCGCATGACTTGCGCGACGGCTATCTCCGCGCGGATCCAGGAGATCCAGCCGCGATGCTGCGTGCGGTGCTGAGGGCGCGCGAGCTTGTCGGCCACTTCGACAAACCGAAATACGTCAATTTCAGCGCAGAGATATGCGTCCATTCGCGCTCGAAGCTGATCGGCTGCCATCGCTGCCTCGATCTCTGTCCGACCGGGGCGATTACGCCGGATGGCGATCATGTCAAAGTCAACGCGGAGATCTGTGCGGGTTGCGGTCAATGCGCCGCGGCGTGTCCGACGGGCGCAGCGACTTACGCCCTGCCGCCCGCCGAGGCGCTGCTTCACAAATTGCGCGCGATGCTGCTCACCTACCGTGAAGCCGGTGGTTCGAATGCAGTCGTTCTGTTTCACGATGGCCAACATGGCAATGCGTTGATCGATGCGCTCGCCCGACACGGCGATGGCCTTCCGGCCAATGTGCTGCCGGTCGCCATCAACGAGGTGACGCAGGTTGGACTCGAAGCAATCGCGGCGTCCTTTGCCTATGGCGCAACGGGAATCCGTTTTCTTCTGCGGGCAAAAACGCTGTACGACGTTACCGGTCTTTCCCAAACCATAGCGCTGGCCGATGCCATCGTTTCCAGGCTCGGGTTTTCTGGTCAACGCATCTCGACAATCGAAACGGATGATCCGGATAAGCTGGGGGAAGCGCTGCGCGCAATAGAACCCATGCCGGCCGTGGAGCGTCCCGCAACCTTCAAAACGGTAGGCAAGCGGCGCGACCTGCTTCGCTTCGCTCTCCACGAACTGCACCGCGTCGCCCCTACGCCGACCGACCTGATCGCTTTACCTGAAAGCGCACCACTCGGTGCGATCAGCGTCAATGTGGATGGATGCACCCTGTGCCTGTCCTGCGTCTCGATCTGTCCCACCGGTGCGCTCCGCGATGATCCTGAACGTCCCGTGCTCAAGTTCGTCGAAGACGCCTGCGTGCAGTGTGGGCTATGCCAGAGCACCTGTCCGGAAAAGGTCATTAGTTTGAAGCCGCAGATCGATTTCCGTGCGACCACGGCTCCACCTGTGATCATCAAGGAAGAGGAGCCCGCGCTTTGCATCCGCTGCGGCAAGCCCTTCGGCGTGAAGAGCACGATTGAGAAAGTCGCGGCAAAGCTCGAAGGACGGCACTGGATGTATCCCGCGAGTGATAAGAGGCTAGACGTGGTGAGAATGTGTGCTGATTGCCGCGTCATCGCCATGAGCGAGCAAGAATTCGATCCCTTCAAGGGTGTTCCGGAGCGCGCACCGCCGCGCACAACAGACGATTATTTGCGGCAGCGAGAAAGCAAGGAGTAGGGAGAGTAACGAACCGCGGGAGTAGCTGATGTCTCGATTCATCAAAGCTACATCCTTCATTGCCGTTCTATTGGTTTGCGTCACTGCAGCAATGCCGCGGCCAGCCGATGCCGCAAGCCCATCCAAGGCTGACAAGGCTGCCCTCAAACGGGCGATCGTAGCCTGCAAAGCGGAGCGAAGGGCAAGAAGATCAGGCGGCTCTCGCGCCGGAAGTACGTGAACAATTGCGTCACCGAGGCGATGAAAGACCATCCCAACATGGACGTATCCACCTTGCTCAAGGAGCATCCGGATCTCACGGATCTTCCGGTCGAGCGATGGCCGGGATACTAGCCGGATAAGCCAAGGCGCGGAGCAATTGAGGCGCCCCTTCGATCGAGCGCAGCCGATTGCGCGACGAGCTATTTCGACGTTGCACGCGCGAGAAACTCAGTGAGCGCCTTGCGATCCTCTGCAGATCCAATCCGTTGCTCCGGCATTTTTGTGCCCGGCGTGTAGGCATTTGGACCAAGCTCAAACAGTTTTGACACCGTCTCGGGCGTCCATACGATGTTCATCTGCTTGAGGGCATCGGAGAAGCGATAGCCGGGCAGCGACGCGATCCTGCGGCCGTACAAGCCCGCAAGCGTGGGGCCGGCGCGTTGCGCGTCTTTTTCGGAGAGAGTGTGACAGGCAACGCAGGCTCTGAACACCTCGGCGCCGTGATCTCCGGGATAGGCGGCAAGCGGATCGCGCAACGTTGCCTGCAACGATGACCCGACGGGTTCGCCGGTCTGCGCGTTCCAACGTCGGATCTTGCCGTCGGCGCCACCCGTCAGCAATGTTGCGTTGTCCGGCGAAATCGCGACCGACCACACGGGCGGTCCGGGATCGGTCAGCGTTCGCTCGATGCGTCGTGTCTTTCTGTTGATGACGGCAACGACGCCGCCAACTCCTGCAGCAGCGATCAACGTGGCGTCCGGCGAGATCGCCAGCGCGACGACCGGAGCCTGGCCAACCTGCACCTCGCCGCTTTCCCGCCCCTCCATCGTCAGGAAGTGGAGCCTCCCGCCGGCCCCAGCCGTCACGATCTCGCCGTCAGGCGCGATGGCCACGGCGTTGAGGGGAGTGTTTAACGAGACGATGTTTGGGGTGCCACCTCCCAACGGCCAGATCCTCAGCTCGCGATCGTAACCCACGCTAACCAGCGATCGTCCATCGGGCGTGAATGCAACGCCGTTGACGTTTTGCGAATGCCCTTCCAGCACCCGTTGCCGCCCGTCACCCAGCGACCAGATGCGAACCGTGTGGTCCCAGGAGGCCGAAGCCAGTCTTGCGCCATCGGGAGAGACGGCAAGTGAGACAATCGGCGCGTCATGGCCTTCGAAAACTCGGTCCGGCTGCTGCTGGCCGGGCGTCCAGATCGCTATCTTCGCATCCGCTCCGGCAGTCGCCATTCGCCCATCCAGCAGGAAGACAACTGCGTTCACTGCATCGGAGTGAAACCGGAGGACCTGCTCCGCGGCTTCGGTCTTGAGCGACCATCGGATTGCGGCGGTGTCAAAGCTGCCCGACAAAACACTATTCCCATCACTGGAAATCGCAATCGACCGCACGGGCCCGCCGTGCCCGGTCATCTGCGCATGCGCCGATGCCAAATGAATCGCCAACATTGCCGCGACAAGGCGGAGATTGGTGCTGAAACTTGGAACCGAATTCATCTGCGGTCTACAGGTGGTGAGGGCACATCGTCCCTTGATCTTGTCAACGATTGAAGCCATTGCTCGGTAACGACGCTGCATCGCAGGAAGGTAATGGCAACTGCTACTCAATGCCGCAATGGCCCTTGCCAACTTGAACAGGGCATAGCCTGATCCTATGCTTGATCATGACACGTCAAGGATGACGGCATGCAAATACGACCTAAAACGTATCTGCATCTCAGCTCTATGTGGCGATCATTTCGCGATACGATTTCGCCACACCATGATGGTGTGCCCGCCAAGGCGTCACCGTCCCTCATCTACACCGTGGTCGTGCTGGCGCTTCTCCTTGCCATTTTGGAAGTCGATGCTCATCGAGGAGAACTGGAATCGCTTGGGAGCGGTCAGTTCGTCCCGGCTGTTTTTGTAGGCCCATAGGCTTACCCGCGCGTCGTTTTCAATCAGCGCTTCGTTTCCCTCGGATACACCAATGACTGATCGTCGAAATCTTCGACCGGCAATTTGTCCATGCTGCGGGCGCTTTGCATGTCGTGCAATGTCGATGTGCTCGATGTTCCGGCACGCCCGGTCGTCAAGCCGGAGTGTGATCGCGGGACGCCGGCCAAAGCAGCAAGCAAACCAACGGCGGCGATGAAAAAAGCAATGATCAGAGGCTTCATACGAAATCTCCCTGCTTTGAAATCCAGGAATATCCTGCGGCGATTTGACTAGTGCGAAGCACGGCAATGCGGTGTGAGCCACCTCACAGCTCTCGCGATGTTGAGCTGAGCGCTCTCCGGTTCCCGCTTTGGAACCGGCGGCAGCGCGAAATGCTCGTGCCTGGCTTATCGCCCACGGCGAAGACTCGTCGGGAACGGAGCAAAAATCTCTCCGTTACCCTCCAAGGGCGGAGCATCGGCAGAAGGATGCAGGCCATGAGGAGCTCCACCGTAGTCGCCGCACTCGTGCTCATGCTCGGTGGCACCGCAGTTTCAACGGCACCATCGAATGCGCAGGGTGAAGTCGCGCTGAGCAACGGCATAAAAGTGCCGCAGAATCCATCGTTGCCGAAACTCAACCTCACGAACATGCAGCGCGAGCAAATTCGCAAGGCCGTGCTGACTGAACACAATGAGGTTGAATTCCGGCTAGCGGCCACCAGGTCCGCCAAGGACTTTAACCCTGCGGTTGGCGCCAAGATTCCAAAAGGGGTTAAGGCCCAATCGTTGCCGGCGCCGGTTCTGTCGCAAATACCGGAGCTGCGTGACTACATGTACGTGAAAATGAAGGACCAGGTGCTGATCGTGAACGGCATGACCAATAAGATCGTTGACATGTTCGCGGAAACGCAGCCGCTTTCTTAAAGGCAACTCTGCCAAATGCGCGAGCGAAGATCGTATCTCTCGACGATCTCGTCTCAGACGTCAGCGTTCTCCTCGTCTGGTCGGATGTGAGAATTCAGTCCGATAATGTGCCGACAGCCCCTCTCGCATAGTCATCTGATGGTGCCGGCGAGACCCGCCGATTTGTGCGCTGAACGAAGCTGGTGCTCTCTCGCAACCAGATAGTGGTTCCGCATCGTGCGCGTTTGGTTCAAACAAGATGCCAACGAAAAGGGAAACCGCCGAATCAAGACGCGAAGACTTGAGTACGAAGCGCTCCGCGCAACCAAACACTAACGTTCGCTGTGGGTAACAATGTGGAAATCAGTCTTCGCGAATCGCTTTTCGTATCAATAACTTATGCTGTTTGGTGCGCTCGGAGGGACTCGAACCCCCACGATGTTACTCACTGCCACCTCAAGGCAGCGCGTCTACCAATTCCGCCACGAGCGCGAAGGTATCAACCGGCCGCTTTGCGTCGGGCCGGATCAACGGCCGCCGATGTAACAAATCGACCTCGGGGGGACAAGAGCCGGCGGGCCACTAAATCCACGGTTTTGCGGAGGCTTTTTCTGGGTACCAGCGCATGACCCAGAGGAATCACCGCCCTTTAGCGGCTACCCGGCAGTTTCGGCAGCATCTGCTTGACTTCGACGGCGATGCGGTTGCGGTCGACCAGCACCACCCCGCTCGCCACCGGCAAGTTGTTGGCCAGCACCTTGACCTCGTCGGCTTCGGTGGCGTCCAATTCGATGATGGCGCCGCGGGAAAGCCGCATCACCTGGTGGATGGGCATGGTGGTGGTCCCGAGGACCACCATGAGATCGACGGTGACTTTATCGAGGGTTGGCACTTGCTGACCGCCGCACTGGCCTAAAAATCTTGCTTAGAGATCACCACGTTATGGTTATCCAATGGTTAATGCCCGGCAAAACCTCGATCTGACGCGCTTCGTGAGCAGCGCCGAAGGCGGCGTGGAGTGGCGAATCTCCGACGCGCCGGCGGATTACCTCGACGCCGTCGCGGCCATGGAGGCGCGCGCAGCGGCCATAGCGGACGGCGCGGCCGGCGAACTCGTCTGGCTGCTGGAGCATCCCCCGCTCTACACCTCCGGCACCTCAGGCAAGGAAGGCGACCTGCTCGACCCCCGCTTTCCCCTGTTTGCGACCGGGCGCGGCGGCCAGGTCACCTACCATGGCCCCGGCCAGCGGGTGGCCTATGTGATGCTGGACCTGAAGCGGCGCCGGCCCGACGTCCGCGCCTATGTGGCCGCGCTCGAGGAATGGATCATCCGCACGCTCGCCGCCTTCAATGTTCGCGGCGAAAGGCGCGAGGACCGCGTCGGCGTCTGGGTCAAGCGGCCGGACAAGGGCGTGGACTTTGAGGACAAGATCGCCGCGATCGGTGTCCGGTTGAAGCGCTGGGTGTCATTCCATGGCATCGCGATCAATGTCGAGCCTGACCTCACCCACTTCTCGGCCATCGTGCCTTGCGGCGTCGTCGATCCCCGCTTTGGGGTGACCTCGCTGATCGATCTCGGCCATCCCGTGGCCATGGCCGATGCCGACATCGCGCTTCGGCAGTCCTTCGAGGAGATTTTCGGCCCGACCTGGGTGAAGCGATCGGACGCCGCGGCCTGAGGCGTAGCCTCCCTACGAAAGTAACGCCCGCCATAAGGAACGGAACCCGTCGGTCGGCGTTTGCCAAAATTGAGGCGGGGTCTAGATGATTTTAAAGAAGCAGAGCCAGCAAAGGGATCTGTTCGAGAGCGAACGGAGTTTTCGGCTTGTTGTCGAAAACGTCGTGGATTACGCGCTCTATATGCTCGATCCCACCGGCATCATCACGAGCTGGAATGTCGGCGGCCAGCGCATCAAGGGCTATTCGTCCGCAGAAATCCTCGGCCAGCATTTTTCTCGCTTTTACACCGAGACCGACCGCGCCAACGGCAAGCCCGCTCGCGCGCTGCGGATCGCCCGGGAGCAAGGCCGTTACGAAGAGGAAGGCTGGCGCGTCCGCAAGGACGGCACCTTCTTCTGGGCCAGCGTCGTCATCGACCCGATCCGGGAGGACGGCCGGCTCGTCGGCTTTGCCAAGATCACCCGCGACATCACCGAGCGCCGAGACGCCCAGCTCAGGCTGGAAGAGATGCAGAAGCATCTGGCGGAAGCACAGAAGCTCGATGCGCTCGGCCAGTTGACCGGCGGCGTAGCGCACGACTTCAACAACATCCTGATGATCATTTCCGGCAGCCTGCACTTTCTGAAGAAAAGCGCGGGCACCGACCCGAAAATCCAGCGCGCGGTCTCGGCCATCGAGACGGCAACCAGGCGCGGCGCGGCGCTGACCAGTCAACTCCTGACCTTCGCGCGGCGGCAGAGCGTCAATCCGCGGGTGATCAATCTTTCCGACCGGATCGAGGCGATCCGCGAAGTGCTCGACACCGGCGTCGGCACCTCGGTCCGACTTGCGCTCGATCTCGATCGTCCAATCTGGCCGGTCACGGTCGACGTCTCCGAGCTTGAAACTGCGATCGTCAATCTCGTGATCAACGCGCGCGACGCCATGCCCTCGGGCGGCACCATCACCATCGCCACCCGCAATACCACTGCCGATCATCCGGAGGATGGTGATTTCGTCGCGATCAGCGTGGAGGATTCCGGCCAAGGCATCGCGCCGGACGTGCTCGACAAGATCTTCGATCCTTTCTTCACGACCAAACCGATCGGCAAGGGCACAGGCCTTGGGCTCTCACAGGTCCACGGCTTCGCGCACCAGGCCGGCGGCACGGTGAAGGTGGAGAGCGAGCTCGGCCGGGGCACCAAGGTCACGATTTTGCTGCGGCGCGACGAGATCGCCCGCTCCATCGACAAAACCAACATCGCCGAAGTCGGTGGCCGCGGAACGGTGCTGCTGGTGGAGGATAACCCTGACGTGGCCTCCGTCAGCACGAGCCTGCTGGAGCAGCTTGGCTACACCGTCCGCCGCGTTCCTGACGCCGACACCGCGCTGCGCGATGTCGAGCTGCACAATTTCGATCTCGTGTTTTCCGATGTCGTGATGCCCGGCAAGATCGACGGTCTCACCTTGGCGCGCCGCCTGCGCGAGATACGGCCCGATCTGCCAATCCTGCTCGCCACCGGCTACAGCGATGCAGCCGCCGGCGTGCGCGGCGATTTCCCGATCCTGCGCAAGCCCTATGAGATCCATCAACTAAGCCAGGCGATCGCCCAGCTGCCGCGCTGACGGCCTCCGATCGCGTAATTTCTTCCGGCCCGCACACTTTCCCGCTACAAGCCAGCCAGATGGATGCGCTTACGATTTTCGGACTGTTCGCGGTGACCGCGATGCTGGTGTTTTACGCGCTCGAGGAGCGCAGCCATCACGCCATTCTCGGCTTTGCGTTCGCCTGCGTCCTCGGCTCGGCTTACGGCTTCCTACAAGGGGCATGGCCGTTCGGCGTCGTCGAGGCGATCTGGGCAGCCGTCGCGCTGCGCCGCTGGCATCGCGCGCGATCCCAGGCAGCGTAGGGACCGAACCTTAAAGGCAATGTCGGCTTAATGCGACGCGTGGAGTTGCAAGTTAAGGCCGCCCCATTTTCCTGGGCGACTTGTTGCCTCAAGAGCGCCACTCTGGGAATTGCGGCGGAACAACAGTCCGGTTCGGCCAGAAAGTTCTTTGGCCTTCACAACCTGGCCATCCTCCAATCGGACCCGAGCCCCTGCCGTGACATAGCAACCGGCTTCGACGACACAATCGTCGCCCAACGAGATGCCGATCCCGGCGTTGGCCCCGATAAGGCAGCGCTCGCCAACAGTGATCCTCTCTTTTCCCCCGCCTGACAACGTGCCCATGATCGAAGCGCCGCCACCAATATCGCTTCCGCCGCCCACCAGCACGCCCGCACTTATCCGACCTTCGACCATGCATGCGCCGAGCGTGCCTGCATTGAAGTTGCAAAAACCTTCATGCATCACGGTCGTACCTGGCGCCAGATGCGCTCCCAGCCTAACTCGATCGGCATCCGCGATCCTGACTTCGGTTGGCGTCACATAGTCCGTCATGCGGGGAAACTTATCGATGCCGGTGACCTCGAACATCAAGCCGCGCTTTCTTGCCTCCAGACGCGCGTCCGACAAACGGGAGGGCTCGCACGGACCGAGCGTTGTCCAGGCGTTGTTCGGCAGTAAGGCGAATATCCCTTCAAGGTTCAGGTGATTTGGCTTGACGTGGCGGGAACTGAGGAGATGTAGCCTGAGATACGCATCGGGTGCGTCGATTGGCGCAGAAGCCAGGGATTCGATTTCAGTACGGATCGGAACGATTTCCACGTTGCGAACGTCATCGCGGCGCGCATATCCATCGGCCGATTTGCCCAACAATTCGGTCGCCTCGCGCTGCGTCAAGTGCGAGGTTGCCGGCTTGGCAGCCTCGGACGTCAAGTGCAGTCGAAGAAACCAGGCGTCGAGCACTCGATTGCCATCGGCAATCGTCGCAAATCCCTCCCCTCTTGCACCGCCTTGCTCCATTACCCCCTCCCAATCGGCACGGCGCCGTCCTGGTGCAACTGACAGCCAAAACACCAACGCCAGGATCAGACCGTCGGCAATACCGAAAAGGCTTCACCCGACTGTCGCAGGCTGAGCAGTTCCGCACCGCCGGGCTGGTTGAGCACCGCCTCGACCCGCGACGATGGCGGACCGTGCCGGCACAACGCGATCATCTCCGCGACCGCCTTGGGCGATCCCGCAAACAGCGCCTCGACGCTGCCGTCGCGGCGGTTACGCACCCATCCCTCCAGATGACTCGCCACGGCCTGGTATTCGACCCAGGCGCGGTAGCCGACGCCCTGGACCCGGCCTCGGATCGTCACAAGCAGGATGGCGCGTGGCTTGCTCATTTCAGTCCGAGAAACGCCGATAGCCGTGCTTTGGTTTCGGCCTCGCGGGTGACACGACCTGTCAATTCGGCCGAAGCGAGGACCTTCAACTGCTTGGGCGACGTTCCCTCGCGCAAGGCTTTGAGTGTCTCATAGACCGCTTGGGTGGCGGCGGCGAACGGCGCGTGGCCCTGTAACGCGATCTTGACGCGCCTGTCCTTGAGCCAGTCGAGATCGATCATCTCCTCCGGCGCGCCGCCGAGCACGATCGGCAGCCGTGTCGCCTCGGAAATTGCCTCCACTTCCTCGCGCGACTTGATGCCGGTGAAGAACAGCCCGTCGACGCCGGTCTCCTGATAGGCCCGCGCCCGCTCGATCGCATCACCGAGCGAGGTGACGGAGATGGCGCCGGTACGCGCCAGGATCACCAGCGAGGGATCGCTGCGGCCGCTGACCGCGGCCTTCATCTTGCCGACGCCCTCCTCCAGCGAGATCAGCTGGGTCTTTTTCTCACCGAATGCCTGCGGCAGCAGCGTGTCCTCGATGGTGAGGCCGCCAGCGCCGGCCGCCTCCAGCTCCTGCACGGTACGCCGAACATTGAGTGCGTTGCCATAGCCATGATCGGCATCGACCAGCACGGGCAACGAGGCCGCGCGCGACATCCGCCGCATCTGCTCGCCAAGCTCCGTCAGCGTGATCAGCGCAATGTCGGGGTCGCCGAGCACGGCGAGCGAGGCCACCGAGCCGCCGAACATGCCGACCTCGAAGCCGAGGTCCTCGGCAATCCGGATCGAGATCGCGTCATAGACCGAGCCCGGGCGAATGCACCGCGCGCCCGACAGGATCGCGCGCAATTTCTCTCTGCGTTGACGAAAGGCCATGACGTTTCTCGTTTCTCTTTGCCGTCATTGCGAGCGAAGCGAAGCAATCCAGAATCGCGCTGCGGAGACAGTATGGATTGCTTCGTCGCTTCGCTCCTCGCAATGACGACTATGGTTGCTATCGCTAGGCAAACTCCAGAATCAATGCGTCCACCGCCAAGGTCGCGCCGGGGGCGGCGTGAATCTTCTTCACCGTGCCGTCACGCTCGGCGCGCAGCACGTTCTGCATCTTCATGGCCTCCACCACCGCGAGCGTTTCGCCGGCCTTGACCTCCTGCCCCTCGGCTACCGCGATCGAGACCACGAGCCCCGGCATCGGACAGAGCAGCTTCTTGCCGGCGTCGGTCGCGGTCACGACCGGCATGAGCCTCGCGGACGCGGCTTCCGTCTCGGTGAAGACATAGACCGGCACTTCGACGCCCTGATGTGCCAGGCGGATGCCATTGGCGATCGGCCGCACCTGCACCGCAATCCCGGCCCCATCGATCGTGCCGTCCCAGACCGGCTCGCCCGGCACCCAGGATGATTGCAGGATATGCGGCTTGCCTGGCGCGCCGTCAGCGCCGAGGAAGCGGATCGCGATGCCGGCATCCTCGCGTGCGATGTCGAGCACGACCTCATCACGGGTGAGCCACACCGCCCGGCGCGTCTCGCGCTTGACCGGACGGCCATTCATCTGCCCGGAAATCTGCCGCTTGCGCTCGCCCAGCACGTGATCGATCGCGGCGCCCACGGCCGCAAGCCGCCGCGCGATCTCCCCTTGCGGGGCAGGTGCGGAGAAGCCTTTCGGAAATTCCTCGGCGATGAAGCCGGTCGAGAGTTTTCCCTCGCGCCAGCGCGGATGGTTCATCAGCGCCGAGAGAAAGGGAATGTTGTGACGAATGCCATCGACATAAAACGCGTCGAGCGCGGTCGACTGCGCCTCGATCGCGGCCGCGCGCGATGGGCCGTGGGTGACGAGCTTGGCGATCATCGGATCGTAATAGATCGAGATCTCCCCGCCCTCCTGCACGCCGGTGTCGTTGCGCACCGTGATGCCGTCGGCATTGCTCTCTTCCGGCGGGCGGTATTTCACCAGCCGGCCGATCGACGGCAGGAAGTTGCGGAAGGGATCCTCGGCATAGACGCGCGATTCCACCGCCCATCCCGTCAGCGCGACGTCCTTTTGCGCCAGCTTGAGCTTCTCGCCGGCAGCGACGCGGATCATCTGCTCGACGAGATCGATGCCGGTGACGAGCTCGGTCACGGGATGCTCGACCTGAAGCCGCGTGTTCATCTCCAGGAAATAGAAGCTCTTGTCCTGGCCGGCGACGAACTCGACCGTGCCGGCGGAATCGTAATTGACGGCTTTGGCCAGCGCGACCGCCTGCTCGCCCATCTTGCGGCGCGTGGTCTCATCGAGTAGCGGCGACGGCGCCTCCTCGATGACTTTCTGATTGCGGCGCTGGATCGAGCATTCGCGCTCGCCGAGATAGATCACATTGCCGTGCTTGTCGCCGAGCACCTGGATCTCGATGTGGCGGGGATCGACGATGAATTTCTCGATGAAGACGCGGTCGTCGCCGAAGGAAGCCTTGGCTTCGGCTTTGGCCAACTTGAACCCTTCGGCGACCTCGGTCTTGGAATGGGCGATCCGCATGCCCTTGCCGCCGCCGCCGGCGGAAGCCTTGATCATTACGGGGTAGCCGATCTCTTCGGCAATCTTCACCGCATGCTTGTCGTCGTCGATGACGCCGAGATGGCCCGGCACGGTCGAGACTTTTGCCTTCGCGGCGGCCTTCTTGGACTCGATCTTGTCGCCCATGGCGGCGATCGCGTCCGGATTGGGCCCGATGAAGACGACCCCCGCCTTCGCCAGCGCGCGTGGAAAGGCTTCGCGCTCGGACAGGAAGCCGTAACCCGGGTGAACGGCCTCGGCGCCCGTCCTCTTGCAGGCGTCGACAATTTTATCGATCAACAGATAGCTTTCGGCGGCGGCCGGCGGGCCGATCAGCACCGCTTCGTCAGCCATTTCGACATGGAGCGCGTCCCGGTCGGCCTCGGAATAGACCGCTACCGTCTTGATTCCCATGCGGCGGGCCGTCTTGATCACCCGGCAGGCGATCTCGCCGCGATTTGCGATCAGAATTTTCTTGAACATCTTGTCGTGTGTGACCTTTGGGCGGGTTTGGCGCGGTTACGCGCCAACTTAATATTATTGGAGCGCGCCCGGGCGCAAAACCAGTTTCCACTTTTGCTGGGCGCGCTCCCTCGCAATCTGGCATGCGAAGGCGGACGTCACAATTGCGTCTACAGCAAATTGGGGCGGTGGCAACCGCCTATCGCAACAAGATCGCAGCGGTGCGACCGATAGCTCAGCCCGAATAGGTGTGAAATCGTCCGCGGGCATAGGCGTGCGAGACCGCTTTCATCAGCTCGCTCACCTCTGATTCCAGAAAATTGTTGGCGATAATCAAGGCACGGATCGTCGCCCGCAAATTGCCGTCACAGGCCGCGATCGCATCATCGATGGCCGTTTCCAACTCGTCATCGCCCGCGCCGGCGTGCATGGGTTTGGCGGACATGGCTTCGGCTCTCTCGACGATGGGGCACATTTATGTTCATGATATGTTCCTAAAGTCAATCGGCCGTGCGCCTGGAATCGTTCGTATCCACAGTGCTTTGCCGCTCTTTCTTACCGCACGGGTTCCGCAACCCTACCACGTCACCGGGGCATCGTAGAACGTGTCCCGGGGCAAGAATGAGGGGGCCAAAACTGAGGCATGAGCCGGCTTTGCCGTCCTGACCGGCAACAACATCGAAACCAAATTCATCTAGGCCGGCGGCGTTATCTTCTGCGAGGGCGACGAAGCCCACGAGTTGTTCGTGATCAAGAGCGGTCAGGTCCGGATCCAGCTCGGCAATCGCGCATGGGCCAAGCTTTCCGACAACGACATTTTTGGCGAGACGGCATTGATCGACAATGAGCCGCGCAGCGCCACGGCGCTCGCGGCCACCGATATCGAGCTCGTCGCCGTCTCGGAAAAGCAGTTTCTGTCCCTGGTCAGCCAGACGCCTTATTCCGCGCGTGCCGGCGCAGCGGCTGTGCGCCACCAACAAGACCTTCGGTTGATCCCTCGCCTTGCGAAGCAACCGCAAGATTATATCTTGCGTTGCGATAGCCCGTTTTCCGCAGACCGAACGGCGCCCTGCCATAGCCGCAGATAGCCAAGGTCCGCCTCCTGTGTGAAACTCTTCCGGGAGATCGCAGGCACTCATGACCGGCCCGAACGACACGCTGCCAGAGACGGCTGCCGCGGAAAACCTGCGGCGGCATCTGGAGGAGATTGCGCGCGAACGGGACAAGGCGCATCTCGCACTTCAGGATCGCGAAGCGGAGCTGGCGCGGATCCAGCGCATTGCGCTTGTCGGTGGCCTCGAGATCGATTTCCGCGATGGCGTCAGGAACCACCGCTCCCCCGAATATCTCCTCGTCCACGGCCTGCCGCCCGAGGCCGCCAACGAAGCCTACGAGAACTGGGTCGCCCGCATCCATCCGAGCGACCGTCAGCGCACGATCGACCACCTGTTCGAGGTTCTGAAAGGAAGCAGCGAAGACTATACCGATATCTACCGGATCATCCGGCCCAATGACGGCGAGAGCCGCTGGATTCGTGTCACCGCCAAGATCGAACGCGACCCCACGGGACGCGCGCTGCGCCTGGTCGGCGCCGACCTCGACGTTACCGACCAGATGCTGGCCCAGGACACCTTGCGTGAAAGCGAGGAGCGCTTCCGCCTGATTGCCGACAGCGCGCCGGTCCCGATGTGGGTGACCAAGCTCGACCGCACCCGCTCTTTCGCCAACCAGGCCTATCTCGATTTTTTGGGGCTACCGTTCGAACAGGCCGTCGTGTTCGACTGGCGCAAGGCCCTGCATCCGGACGACCTGCCGCGCATCCTCCAGGAGCAGATGAGCGGCGAAGCCTCGCTGAAGCCTTTCGTGCTCGAGGCGCGCTACCGCAACGCATCAGGCGAATGGCGCTGGCTGAGATCGGAATCGCAGCCGCGCTGGGATCCGACCGGCAAGCATATCGGCTTCATCGGCATCGCCCATGACATCACCGCCGCCAAGGAGGCGGAGATCGAGCTTCGCAAGCTCAACGAGACGCTGGAGCGGCGCATCCGCGACCGCACCGCGCAGCTCGAATCCAACGAAGCCCAGATGCGCGCCATCTTCGAGACCAGCAACCAATATCAGGGGCTGCTCAACGGCGAAGGCAAGCTGCTCTATGCCAACAAGACCGCGCTCGCGGGCATCGATTCCGACGGCAGCGGCGTGATCGGTGCGCCGTTCTGGGAAACGCCGTGGTTCACCGCGACGCCCGGCGTGCCCGAGGCGGTGCATGATGCGTTCAACCGGGTGCTGAAGGGCGAGGAAGTCCGCCTCGACATGCAGCTCGTGCTTCCGATCGGCGAGCGCTATTTCGATTTCGCGATGCGCCCGCTCTTCGACCGGCATGGTGCGGTGACCGGCGCGGTGCCGGAAGCGGTCGATATCACGGAACGCCGCCAGGGCGAGGAAGCTCTGCGCCAGTCGCAGAAGATGGAGGCGGTCGGCCAACTCACCGGTGGCGTCGCCCACGACTTCAACAACCTCCTCACCATCATCCGCTCGGCGACCGACTTCCTGCGCCGCCGCGAATTGCCCGAGGAGCGGCGCCGGCGTTATGTCGACGCAATCGCGGAGACTGTGGAGCGGGCTTCAAAGCTCACCGCACAGCTCCTCGCTTTCGCCCGCCGTCAGCCGCTGAAGCCGCAAGTCTTCAATGTCGGCACCCAGGTCGAGAACGTGGCCCAGCTGGTGCGACCTCTGGTCGGTGGCGGCATCCAGATCGAGATCGATATCGGCAGCGATGATGCCTACACCATTGCCGACCTCGGACAGTTCGAGACGGCGCTGCTCAATCTCGCCAGCAACGCGCGCGATGCCATGCATGGCGAAGGTGGGCTCAGGATCGCGGTGAACAAAGCTGCCGCGATCCCAGCCCTGCGCGGCCAGAGTGCCCGCACCGGCGATTTCATCGCAGTCTCGGTCGCCGACACCGGCGGCGGCATTCCGCCTGAGAATATCCATGCCATCTTCGAGCCGTTCTTCACCACCAAGGAAATCGGCAAAGGCACGGGCCTCGGCTTGAGCCAGGCCTTCGGCTTCGCCAAGCAATCCGGCGGCGACATTGCGGTGGCGAGCACGCCCGGACATGGCGCGACATTCACGATCTACCTGCCGCAGGCGGCGGCGCCGACTGGTGCCACCGAAAGCGCTGCGATCAGGCGTGAGCCCGCGACGACCGGGCGCGGCTACCGCGTCCTGCTGGTGGAGGACAATGACGAGGTCGGCCGATTTTCGACCGAGCTCCTGGAGGATCTTGGGTACATCGTCCACCGGGTTGCGGACGCGGATGCGGCGCTGGCGATCCTCAAGGAAGACGAGTTCGCCGTCGATCTCGTGTTCTCCGACGTCATCATGCCCGGCATGAACGGCGTCGAGCTCGCCGGCCTGATCCGCGAGCGCTATCCCGGCCTGCCCGTCGTGCTGACGTCCGGCTACAGCAACGTGCTCGCCGAAAACGCCCACCACGGCTTTGAGTTGATCCAGAAGCCTTACTCGGTGGAATTGCTGTCGCGCATCCTCCGAAAAGCGATTGCCGAGCGGGCGCCTGTGGTACGGTAATCACCGACGTTAGACCGATGATCCCGCCCCGAACCGTCACTGCCGGTCGTCGACGAATGCGACCGGCGCGCCCTTCGACACCCGCGCGGCAACACGCTCGGCATCCCAGTTCGTGAGACGAACACAGCCGTGCGATTGCGCTTTGGACACCTTCCCGGGCGAAGCCGTGCCGTGGATACCATAGCCCTCGCCGGATAGGTTGATCCAGACGACGCCGACCGGGTTGTTCGGTCCCGGCCCGATGGTGAACGGCTTGCGCGAATGGACGCCCTTGAAGTGGTATTTCGGGTTGTAGTGGTAGGTCGGATTCTGGTCGATCTCCGTGACCTTCAATGTGCCTGAGGGCGATGGTTTGTCTTCGCTGCCGACGGTTGCGGGATAGAAGCCGATCAGCGCATTGCTCTTGTCGAACAGCTTCACGGTCTGCTGGCTTTTGTCGACTTCGATCCTGTCTGCCTTCTCGGGATTGGGATCGCTGCCGATATCGATCACGGCGATGGAATCGCCGGCGCGATTGAAGTGCTGGTGTGGATTTAAGGCCGCCAGCAGTTCCTCGCTTATGTGAAACTTCTCGGCCAGGCCTTCCCGCGGGCTGGTATAGGCCAGCTTCGGAATGTGCTTCATGTCTTCCATCTTGACGGGCAGCCTGTCCAGGAACGGCCCCGCGACGTCCTTTTGCTCAATCGTGTAGTTCGTGGTCACCGAGTGGTTGTCTGTGGCGAGCTTCTGCCAGACCTCCGGGGCCACATCGTCCGTATCGGGCAAATGCTGCGCGTCTTCATAGGCACGCAGCGCCTTCTTGGCGTTCTCGCCGAACTTGCCGTCGATCTCGCCGGGCGAGAAGCGCGCCCTGTCGAGCAGGACCTGTAACCGCACGCCCGCGGGCGTCGGCTTATCCTTGGACAGGGTTTTCTTCGACGGCTCGGCGGAGTTGATCGCGGCCGCGTTCATGCCGGCTGCGAGAGCAGAGCTGGCCGCGCATCCAAGGACGAGGCCGATCAGGATGCGCTTGGCGAGGTATGACGCCATACCGGCAAGTCCTCGTTTCCAAAAAGGGACCGATCTTGGAAACGGGCGGCGTGTGCCGGGGTTCCTCACCCTACTTGAGTCCTGCGTAACGATGCGCACCGCGAGGCGAGCGGTGGCTCGCCGGCTAACGCCGTTCCAGACCGGCGTAGTGGATGCCGCTATACGGGCCGACATGAACGCCGGTCCGCATGCATTCCGCCTTGGCGATGAAGCAAGCGGCAGCGCCGTCGTTCCGCCTTCTGGACAAACGCACGCAGGACGCAGCGTAGGCGCTGCAGGTGCGCGGGAGGGCGCGCAGGGCCGAGTAGTAGCGGTAGCGATAGGAGCGCCCGCCATCCGATGAGGCGCAGCACCGCCCGTCCATCTTGGTGGCCGACACCGCCGTGACGTCGGACGCTA
>Ga0134128_10001790_pt1 | contig 27193 bp, 21 predicted proteins | sample KB31754_FD_96462 | JGI IMG/M metagenome (GOLD analysis project Ga0134128, IMG submission 96462) | Terrestrial soil microbial communities with excess Nitrogen fertilizer from Kellogg Biological Station, Michigan, USA - KB3-175-4 | ecosystem: Environmental > Terrestrial > Soil > Unclassified ...
AGCTCATCGACGAGCCACTCGTTTCCGCCAAATTCCTCGGGTAGACGGTGGATGGATTGCTCTGGCACGTGTATTACGCCTCTTCCATGAGTTCTTGTTGCCCGCTGCTAGACCGAACGGCGCGAGAACACCCCTGTATGGGTGGCCACGGCGCAAAAGCCGAAGGATCTATTCGATCGTTGGATGGGGTCCTTCAAACCCTTACCGCCTGTAAGTCTAGTGAGCAACTTGGCCTGCAAGCCAATCTGTCCTGCGGCGCGCCCCGACATGTGGCGGAACAGACGTTCCCATGCACGGCGGGGCCCATTTTGGCTAGACTCATGGACTGCGGCCCATTGGTCCGCCTGGCGCCGCCACAGCGGCCGCCATGTTGCCTTGATTTGGGAGTTCCCATGCGCTTTCTCACCACGCCGGCCACGGATTTAACCTACTCGGACGTTTTCCTGGTCCCCTCCCGGTCCGCCGTTACCTCCCGGCTCGACGTCGACCTTTCCAGCGGCGACGGCACCGGCACCACCATTCCCCTGGTGGTTTCTAACATGACGGCCGTTTCCGGAAAGCGCATGGCGGAAACCGTGGCGCGGCGCGGCGGCATCGCCATCCTGCCCCAGGACATTCCCCTGGAGGTCCTGGGCGCGGTGACCGCCTGGGTCAAGCAGCGCGACGCGTTGTTTGAAACGCCCATTGTGATGGCGCCGGCAGACATAGTGGTGGACGCCGTGCACCTGTTGCCCAAGCGCGCGCACAACGCCGTGGTGGTGGTCGACGGCGGCAAGTTCGCCGGCGTGGTTCGCGGCTCCGACTGCGAGGGCGTGGACAGGTTTTCCTCCCTGGCCTCCGTGATGCGCAGCAATGTGCTGACCCTGGACGCTGCGCCGTTTGATGACATCCGCGCACGTGCCGATGCGGGGGAATTGGATCCCGCGGCCGCCAAGGACGCCACGGATGCTGCCCTGCGCAAGGCCTTCGGCGTGCTGGATGCGGCCGGTGCCGACTTCGCCCCCGTCCTGCGCGGGGGAGCCGTGGTGGGTGCGCTGACCCGCACAGGCGCCCTGCGCTCAACCATTTACACCCCCGCCGTGGATGGGGCCGGGCGGCTGCGCATTGGCATGGCCGTGGGCATCAACGGTGACGTGGCCGGCAAGGCCGAAGCACTCCTGTCCTATGGCGTGGACGCCCTTGTGGTGGACACCGCCCACGGACACCAGGGCAAGATGTTCGAGGCACTGCACGCCGTCCGCGGGCTCAACCCGAAGGTTCCGGTGGCCGCGGGCAACGTGGTCAGCGCCGACGGCGTCCGCGACCTCGTCGAGGCCGGCGCGGACATCATCAAGGTGGGCGTGGGCCCCGGCGCCATGTGCACCACCCGCATGATGACCGCCGTCGGGCGCCCCCAGTTCTCCGCCGTGCTGGAATGCTCCGCGGCGGCCGCCGGGCTGGGTGCCCATGTTTGGGCCGACGGCGGCGTGCGGTACCCCCGCGACGTGGCCCTGGCCCTTGCCGCCGGTGCCAGCCAGGTCATGATCGGATCCTGGTTCGCCGGCACCTACGAAAGCCCCGGGGACCTGCAGGTGGACGCCGGCGGGCGCCGCTACAAGGAAAGCTTCGGCATGGCCTCTGCCCGGGCCGTGCAAAACCGGACCTCCGGCGACCGTGCTTTTGAGCGGGCCCGCAAGGGGTTGTTCGAGGAAGGCATCTCCACCTCCAAGATGTATCTGGACCCCGCCCGCCCCGGCGTTGAGGACCTGCTGGACATGATCACCTCAGGGCTGCGCAGCTCGTTCACCTATGCGGGGGCCGCGTCGCTGGCCGAATTCCGGGAACGCGCCATTGTGGGCGTGCAGTCCGCAGCCGGGTATGAAGAAGGCCGGCCGCTCCCGCAGAGCTGGTAGCGAGCGGGGCCCCGCGGGGCTGTGGGCCCCAAGGGGTTTCGACAGGCTCAACCACCGAGGGCCGCCGCCCCTACTTCACGCCGCCCGCGGTGAGCCCGCCGACGAGATAGCGCTGGAAGATGAAGTACAGGATGACCACCGGCGCCGCACAGGCCACGATTGGAGTGTCAGGGAACCACGAGGATGGGTGGTGTGGTTCGGCGGCCGGCCGGTGCAGGGCCGGTTGACCCGCGGATGGTCAGGTAGGTGGGAAGGACGGTCTGGCTTCGGGGCAGGTTGCCCTGGCTGGCGTTCAGCTGGCTCAGCAGCATCGCGACGGCCACGCGGCCGGCCCGTTCAACGGGAGCAGTGACGGTGGTCAGCGGCGGGCTGCAGAAGTCCGCGCCGAAGATGTCGTCGCACCCGACAATGCTTACGTCTTCGGGCACCCGGGACCCGCGTTCCCTCAGCCTTTGCAGCACGCCTATTGCCAAGAGGTCGTTGAAGGCAATTCCGGCGGTGGCGCCGGAGTGGACCAGTGCGTCGGCAGCGGCAGCCCCGGCATGTTTTCTCGGGGCGAACGGGCCGAGCCGGATCACGTCCACGCCACGTTCAATCGCAGCCTCCGACAGGGCGGCCCACCTGCGCATGTTGGAATGGGACGTCTCCGGGCCGCCGAGGTAGGCGATGTGCGAATGGCCCAGGGAAATGAGGTGGTCCAGCGCCTGGTTGGTTGCCGAGGGGGTGTCCAAGAGTACCGACGGCACACCGTCGATGTCCCGGTTGATGGTGACGAGCGGCATCTTGTCGGCCATGAGGGCAAGTGCCTCGTCACTGAGGCGGGATGCCGCCAATATGACGCCGTCGGCTGTTTGCCGCAATTGCTCGATCGTGTTGACCTCAACTTCGTCCGACTCCTCGGTGTCCACCAGCAGCTGGGTGTATCCGGCTGCCTTGAGCTGGAGTTGCGTGCCACGGATGATGTCAAAGTAGAACGGGTTGGTGATGTCTGCCACCAGCACGGCCACAGCCTTTGTGCGGCCGGAACTGAGCGCCTTCGCCTGGGCATTGGGGATGTATTTCAATTCCGCGGCGGCCGCCTCGATGCGGGCCCGTGTGCGGAAGTTGACGCGGCCCGGAGTGGAGAGGGCCCGGGAAACGGTGGAAGCTGCAACGCCGGAGAGCATGGCGACGTCGTGAATCGTGGCGGGCCGCTCGGGCGAAACACGTGAAGGAGCAGTCATGATGGCACGTCCTTGTGGGAAGGCTGGGCTGGTCGGGCAGGGGGCTTGGTGCCTGCCGGCAGATCGGACAGGCCGGCAACGTTGGGTACAGCGGCACAGTGGTGACTGACAACACTGTCTGTCCCATTCAGGGTACTTCCTGCAACTTTTTTTGGCAACCGGTTGTCAAGTGTTTGCCTAAGCGTTAGGCTTTTGTTGACAGGAAGCTTGTGAACTGAGTCACCGGAGGCGGTCCAGGAGGCCACCGTTGGCTGAACGCCCAAGTCCGTGATGCCCAACCAGGAGGACCCAATGACCACCACCAACCAGACATGGACCCTTTCCGGATTCGGTGACGAAGTCGACCCGGATCCCAAGGTCCAGGCGGCGGTGCTGCTGGCGCTTGGCGCGTCGCACATTGAGGTGCGCAGCGCATGGGGGATCAATGTGGTGGAGCTGGACGGCGCCCAGGTGGCGGAGCTTAAATCCATCCTTGACGGCGCAGGGCTTAAGGTCTCCGCAGTCGCCAGCCCCATCGGCAAGGTGGACATCAGCCTGCCGGCCGCGCACGAGGTGGAGCGCCTGCGCCGCATTATCGAGGTTGCCAAGGCTCTCGACACCACGTTCATCCGCATGTTTTCCTACTTCCGCGCAGAGAACCAGACGCCGGAGGACATCCGCGACGCCGTTTTGGAGCGCATGGCGCTGCTGGCCGCCGAAGCCGAGCGGGCCGGCGTCGTCCTGATCCATGAGAACGAAAAGGACATCTACGGCGACACCCCTGAGCGAGTCCTGGACATCCTGGAAACGGTCAACTCGCCTGCCCTGCGGGCGGCCTGGGACAACGCCAACTTTGTCCAGGTGGGCGTCAAGCCCTACACGGATGCCTATGCCATGTTGCGCCCGTACCTGGAATACCTCCAAGTCAAGGACGCCATTGCAGCGACCGGCGAAGTGGTGCCCACCGGACAGGGCGACGGCGAACTCATGGAAACGCTGACCGCCCTCAACCGGGACGGCTACAAGGGCTTCGCCTCGCTGGAGCCCCACCTGGCCGCGCAGCATGAACTCGGCGGTTTCTCCGGCCCCGCAGCCTTCGGCGAGGCTGCACGTGCGTTCCGCTCCGCCACGGACGCCATCGGCATCACGCTCGCCTAGTACTGCACCACTTCACCCCGTTCCCACATCAGACAAAGGAGTCACCATGCCCAGAGTTGCCGTCATTGGCTGCGGGGACGTTGCCACAGTCCATTTCGAGGCCATCGCCGCCATTGGCGGCGCGGAACTGGTGGCGGTGTGCGACACTGACCCGGGCCGTCTTGCTGCCGCTTCGGGTGCCCATGGCGTTCCCGGCTACGCTGACGTAGCAGCCATGCTCGATGAGGTGCGCCCCGACGCAGTGCACGTCTGCACGCCGCACAACCAGCACGCGGATCCGGCCATCGCGGCACTGGAGCGCGGCATCAACGTGATCAGCGAGAAGCCGCTGGCCAGCACCCTTGACGACGGCGAACGGCTGGCTGCCGCTGCGTCCGCCAGTTCTGCCCGGATCGGCGTTTGCTTCCAGAACCGCTACAACACCGCCGTTCAGGCCATGCAGCAGCGGCTCGCCAGCGGTGAGTTTGGCGCCGTGCTGGGCGGCTCGGGAACCGTGATGTGGCACCGGGATGCGGCCTACTACCTGAACCGTCCCTGGCGTGGCACCTGGGCCGGCGGCGGGGGAGGGCTGCTGATGAACCAGGCAATCCACACCCTGGACCTGCTCCAGTGGATGATGGGCGAGGTTACCGAAGTGTCCGGCCATGCTGCCACCCACGCCCTGCGCGGCGCCATCGATGTCGAGGACACTGCGGAGCTGGTGCTCACGCACGGGGCCGGGGTCCGGAGCGTCTTTTACGCGACGCTGGCCAACACCGTGAACGCACCCATCACCGTTGACATAGTTGCCGAAAAGGCCACGCTGCACCTGCGCGGGGACCTGTCCATCACACACAGAAACGGGCAGGTGGAGCTGGTTAAGGAGCGCCGCGCGGCTACTGGCGGGCGTGACTACTGGGGTGTCTCGCACCAGCTTTACATTGCCGACTTCTATGCGCAGCTGGGCCAGGACGGACCGTTCTGGATTGACCCTGCAGAGGCACTCAAAACGCTGCGCATCATCAAGGCCGTCTATGCCCAGAGCTACCCGGACCGGCTGGCGGAGGTTTCCTGACGCAGCCTCAGCGAGATGACCCGGGCCGGACAAGGGCGCTGCACCCGTGCAGGGCACCCTTGAGTCCTTTTCGCTGGGCAAAACGAACGTGTTTGGCAAGCAGTTGCATCTTGGATTTCTGGCAACTGTAACGAAGTGATGAATTTCAAGGCAACATGTCTGCATTCTTTGACAATCGGTTGCCAAAATCTGGCAACACCCGTATTGTGAGACGTGGGCCACAGTAAGTGGTCTGAATCACTGCTTGCAACGACCATTTTCCAACCACACAGGAGCCAACGATGAAGTTTGGTCCAAAATCCACCGCACTGGCAGTTCTTGCCGCCGCGGCAATTGCCCTGACCGCCTGCGGCGGCGGCACGAATTCGGGAGGTAACGGCGGCGCTGCCCCCACGACCCTCACCCTGGCCACACTCCAAGACATCAAGACCTTTGACCCCACGGATGCGCACATCGGACACCGGATGCCGATCTACCAGGCGGTTTATGACTCCCTGATCCGCCGGGCGCCAGATGGCAAGCTCGATCCCATGCTGGCCACCGAATGGTCCTACAACAAGGACCAGACCGTCCTGACGCTCAAGCTGCGCACGGATGTCACCTTTAGCGATGGCGCAAAGTTTGACGCCGCGGCCGCCAAGGCCAACCTGGACCACTTCAAGGATGCCAAGGGCCAGGATGCCTATCAGGCGGCGTCCATGAAAAGTGTGGCAGTGGTTGACCCCTCCACCGTCGCCATCACCCTCAACTCCCCCGACCCGGCCTTCAGTTACTACCTGACGCAGGCCTTGGGCCTGCAGGCCAGCCCCAAGGCGATCGGCACTGACGGCATCAAGACTGTTCCGGATGGCTCCGGCCCCTACGTCTACGACGCCAAGAGTTCCGTCAAGGGCTCGCAGTACGTCTTCACCAAGCGCGCCGGCTATTGGGACAAGGACCTGCAGAAGTTCGACAAGGTGAGCTTCAAGTACCTGGTCGACCTGACGGCCCGCACCAACGCCCTGGTCTCCGGCCAGGTTGACGGCGCACTGCTGGATCCCAAGACCGGCAAGCAGGCCGAAGGCGCCGGCCTGGTGGCCCACAAGAGCCAGGTGGACTGGCAGGGCATCCTGCTCTACGGCCGCGACGGCAAAATCAGCCCGGCCCTGGCCAATGTCAAGGTGCGCCAGGCCATGAACTACGCATTCGACCGGAAGACGATTCTGGCGCAGCAGTACCTCAACGAGGGAACCGTCACGGACCAGGTGTTCGGCCCCGAAAGCGGCGCCTACGTTCCTGCACTGGACAACACCTACCCCTACGATCCAGCCAAGGCCAAGGCACTGCTGGCCGAAGCCGGGTACCCCCAGGGCTTCACCCTGAAGATCCCCACCATTGCGGGCTATGACGCGATCAACGCCGTGTTCAAGCAGCAGCTGTCCGACGTTGGCATCACCTTGCAAACGGAATCCATTCCGGACGCCAATTATGTTGCCGACATGGCAGCGGGCAAGTACGCCGGCGCCACCTTCCAGCTCTACCAAGGTGAACCGTGGGTGGCCATCAACCAGATGGTTTCCACCACCGCGCTCTACAACCCGTTCAAGACCGAGGACCCCGAGCTGACCGCCTTGATCAAGGCAGTCCAGAACGGTGGCGACAAGAGCGCGGACGAGGCCAAGAAGGTCAACGAATACATCACCAAGAATGCCTGGTTCATCCCCATGTTCCGCCTGAACCAGATGTACTTCAGCAGCAAGAAGATCGACGTCCAGCCCCAGCTGCAGCAGGCTGTGCCGTCCATCTACAACTACGCGCCCGCCAAGTAGCAGCGTACGTGCCGGGGGCGGTTTCCGCCCCCGGCACTCCTCCCACCCTTGATCCCTCCACCTGGAGCACCCCATGGTTTCCTTCATCCTCAAACGAATTGCCTCCGGCATCTCGGTGCTTGTGGCCATCGCCTTCTTCACTTACTGCCTTCTGTACTTCTCCAGTGCGAACATCGCCCGGAACATCCTTGGTGAGTTCGCCAGCCAGGACCAGGTCCATGCCAAGGAGCTGGAACTCGGTCTCGACCGGCCGTTGTTGACCCGCTTCTTCGACTGGGCCGGCAGCGCCCTGCACGGCGACTTTGGCGTCTCCTGGTTCACCTCGGAACCTGTGGTCAGCGCCATCACCACCCGGCTGCCTGTCACGCTGGCCCTTGTCGTGGTCTCGATCGTGTGCATCACCATCGTGGCCACCCTCCTGGGCATGGCAGCAGCGGTAAAGCGTGGCTGGATCGACCGGCTGGTACAGGGTGCCGCGGTGGTGGGCGATGCCATCCCGGACTTCGTTTTGGGCATCGTGCTGGTCTCCGTCTTCGCCATCAGCCTGAAATTCTTCCCGGCCACGAGCAGCATCTCCCCGGACGCCGGCGCAGGCGCGTGGGTCGCGTCCATGACCCTGCCTGTCATCGCCCTGCTCATCAACGGAGTCGCGAGCGTCGCACAGCAGATCCGCAGCGCCGTCATCAAGCAGCTGGAAAAGGACTATGTGCGCACGCTCCGGAGCCGTGGCATCCCCGAGTGGGAGATCCTCTTCAAGCACGTGCTGCGCAGCGCGGCGCCGGCCGGCCTGACGGTGCTGAGCCTGAAGTTCGTGGGCATGCTCGGCGGGGTTGTGATCATTGAGCAAATCTTTGCGCTGCCCGGCATGGGCGCGCTGGCCGTGCAATCCACCAGCCAGGGTGACATCCCGCTGGTCATGGGAGTGGTCCTCTACACCGTTATTATCGTCATCATCGTCAACCTGTTGGTGGACCTCATCAACGGCTGGCTGAACCCCAAGGTGCGTGTGTCATGAATGAGCCGCTCGAATTCGTCGGCCAAACCGGGACCGTGGTCCGTTCCCGCGTTATTGCCAAGATCCTGAAGAACCCCCTGGGCCTGGCCGCCGTCATCGTCCTGTTCGCGATGGTTGTCCTGGCGGTTCTGGCCAACATGCTGGCGCCCTTTGATCCAAACTTCGCCAACATCGGCAAGAGCCTTGCCTCCGGTGATGCCGTCAACCTGCTCGGCACCGACAGCGTGGGCCGCGACGTCTGGAGCCGGCTCGTCTTTGGTGCCCGCACCACGCTGCTCTCCGCGCTCCTTTGCGCCGCCGTCGCCATCGTCATCGGTCTGCCGTCCGGACTCATCGCCGGGTACTACGGGGGCAAGTTTGACGGTGTGTCCAACTGGGTGGTCAATGTCCTGATGAGCCTGCCCGGCATCATCGTCCTGCTGACCGTCCGCGCTGCCATGGGCCCGTCCGTGTGGCTGTCCATGGTCGCCTTCGGCATACTCATGGCGCCCGGCTACTTCCGGCTGACCCGCACGGCAGTCCAATCCGTGCGGAACGAACTATACGTCGACGCCGCCCGGGTGGCCGGCCTGAGCGACACAGCCATTATTTCCCGCCACATTTTTTCCGTGGTGCGTGCCCCCATCATTATCCAGACGGCCGTGATTTGCGGCGTGGCCATCGCCATCCAGTCCGGCTTGGAGTTCCTGGGCCTCGGCGATGCCTCGGTGGCCACCTGGGGCGTCATGCTCAACGAAGGCTTCAAAAACATCTACCTCAGCCCGCTCCTGCTCCTGTGGCCCGCCCTGGCGATCGGCCTGACCATTGGCGCCCTGGTCCTGCTGGCAAATGCCCTCCGCGACGCCCTCGAGGACGCAGAAAAGATCAAGGCGCCCCGGCGAGGAAGCGATACCGCACAGGCCGCCCTGACGGCAACCCGTCGGCGCCCCGACCGCAATGAAGCGGCCAGTGTGGAAGCCGGCACCGAACACCACCTCGTGAAAGTCTCACACCTAGGTGTCGGGTATCCGCAGGCCGACGGTTCCATCAAGAAGGTCGTCGACGACGTCTCTTTCCACGTGGACCGCGGCGAAGTCCTTGGCATTGTCGGGGAATCCGGCTCCGGAAAATCCCAGACCGCGTTCTCCATCCTGGGCCTGCTTCCCGAATCGGCCCGCATTGTGGCAGGCAGCATCCAATTTGACGGAAAATTCACGGTGTCGCCCACGGACGACCGGGTCAGCCAGGCACGGCTGGGTGAATTTCGGGGCAAACGGATTTCCTACATTCCGCAGGAACCCATGAGCAACCTGGACCCCGCCTTCACCATCGGCTACCAGCTCGTCACGCCCATGATGCGGGTTCTGAAGATTTCCAAATCGGAGGCCACCCAACGTGCCCTGAAGCTGCTCGATGATGTTGGAATCAGGTTCCCCGAAAAGACGTTTGCCGCCTATCCGCATGAGGTGTCCGGCGGCATGGCACAGCGCGTGCTCATCGCCGGGGCCATCAGCTGTGAACCCGACCTGATCATCGCCGATGAGCCGACGACGGCGCTTGACGTCACCGTGCAGGCCGACGTGCTGGACTTGATCCGGGACCTGCAAAAGGGCCTCGGCGTCGGCGTAATCCTCGTGACCCACAACTTCGGCGTGGTCGCGGACCTGTGCGACCGCGTTGCCGTCATGCAAAACGGGCGGCTTGTCGAGGACGGGGACGTCCGCGACATTCTTCGCAATCCGAAGGACCCCTACACACAAAAGCTCCTTGGCTCCATGCTTGAGAACAAGGAACCACTGACCATGCTGGTCTCCGCGGGCATGTCCGCCGGACAGGCAATTGCCCGCGACGACGAGCGTGACGAGAAGGAGATGGCACAGTGACGACCACTGAAGTTCCGGGAATCGGAACAGAGCTGCTCACGGTGAACGGTCTCGATGTTGAGTACCCGATGAAGGGTTTCCGGCGCAAGCCGTTTCGGGCGCTGACGGACATCAACATCTCCATCAAGCCAGGGGAGACGCTGGGACTGGTGGGGGAGTCCGGCTCCGGCAAGACCACCCTCGGCCGGGCCGTCCTCGGCCTGGCCCCCGTCAGCCGCGGCGCCATCACTTTTGAGGGCAAGGACATCAGCCACGCCACGCGCGCCGAGCGCCGCCGGCTGGGCCGCGACCTGCAAGTCGTGTTCCAGGACCCCTACACCTCGCTTAACCCTTCCCTGCAGATTGGTGACATCCTCTCCGAACCACTGAAGGTCCAGGGACAGGAGCCCGCCGCTGCGCGCAAGCGGGTGAAGGAACTCCTGGACCAGGTTGGTCTGCCTTTCGACGCCGTCGAGAGGCTACCGCGGGAATTCAGCGGCGGCCAGCGCCAGCGCGTCGCCATCGCAAGGGCCCTTGCCCTCTCACCCAAGCTCATAGTCTGCGACGAGCCCGTCAGCGCCCTGGACCTCTCCACCCAGGCCGTGGTCCTGGACCTGTTCCTGCAGATCCAGCGGGACACCGGCGTCTCCTACCTGTTCGTCTCCCACGACCTCGACGTGGTCCGGCACATCAGCCACCGCGTGGCGGTCATGTACCACGGTGAAATTGTGGAACAAGGGGTGGCCTCACAAGTCACCAGGGATCCAATCCATCCCTACACCCAGCGGCTCCTGCTCGCCTCACCGGTGCCGGACCCCGACCGACAGGCCAAGCGGCGCAACGACCGGCACCAGCTGCTGGAGGAACAGCGCCGGGCGGAAGGCGCTTCAGTACCCGCATAGCAGACAAGCAAGTTTTACAGTGTTGGACAACCGTCGGAGCCCCACAGGGGCCCGGCACCAGAAAGGAACATCGTGGCAAAAATCGGTGTACAGGCAATGATGCTCAAGGAAAGCTTCGCGGAAGTGGGCGCGTTTGAGACGCTCCGCAAGGTCAGCGAACTGGGCTACAATGCCGTCGAAATCTCCCAGATTCCCATGGACGAGAAAAACGTCGCTGAGCTGGAGAGGTCACAGGCGGAGCTGGGCATGGATGTGGCCTCGCTTTCGGTCATGATGGAAAAGCCGGTGGGCCGTCCCGGGGAGTCACTCAAGGACGATTTTGACAAGATCGTAGCCGACGCCAAACGCCTCGACACGAAGCTGCTGCGCATCGGCATGCTGCCTTTCCCGGCCATGAAGTCCGTTGATGCCCTCGTCGAGTTTGCCAAGGAGACCAACGGCTACGCCGAACGCCTCCACGACGAAGGAATCAGCCTTTATTACCACAACCACCACATCGAGTTCGCGAAGTTTGACGGCAAGTACCTGCTGGACATCATCAATGAGAACTCACCGGCCATGGGCATGGAAATCGATGTCCACTGGGTGCAGCGCGGCGGCTTGGACCCCGTGCGCACGCTGGACAAGTACGCAGGCCGCACGGCCATGGTGCACCTGAAGGACTACCGGATCGGCATGATGCCGGAATCGGCGTTCGGGCTGTTGGAAACCGGCGACTTTGGTGCCTTCATGACAGAGTTCAAGAATGTGGTCCAGTTCGCCGAGGTGGGGGAAGGCAACCTCGACTTCCCGTCCATTATCCCCGCGGCGCAGGCCGCGGGCGCGCAGTACCTGCTCGTCGAGCAGGACGAACTGTACGGGCGCACGGTGTGGGAGGCGTTGGAGACCTCACACCGAAACCTGGCTGCCATGGGCTTCAGCCACTTGTTCTAGCCCATTGCAACGCACATCAATATTCAGCAACGAAACGGAGCATAACCAGTGAGCAAGAAAGTACGCCTCGGCATCATCGGGCTGGGCCAGCAGGGCGGCATGTATGCCAAGTTCATCGCCGGCGGCCAGGTGCCCAACATGGAAATTGGCGCCATCACCGACACCGACCCCGCCAAGCGGAAACTCGCCGCCGAGACCTACCCCGGCGTCAAGCTTTATGACGACTACGTGGCCATGCTGGACAGCGGCGACATTGACGCCGTCGTCACCTGCGTTCCGCACTTCCTGCACCCGGAAATCGGCATCGCCGCACTGAGCCGCAACATTCACGCCCTGGTGGAAAAGCCGGCCGGGGTCTACACCAAGCAGGTCAAGGAGCTCAACGAGTTTGCGGCCAGCAAGCCCGAGCTGTCCTTTGCCATCATGTTCAACCAGCGCAACAACCCGCTGTACCAGCGCCTGAAGGAGATCGTCGACAACGGCGAGATTGGCACCATCCTGCGCACCAACTGGATCATCACCAACTGGTGGCGTCCGCAGGGCTACTACAACTCCAGCGAATGGCGCGCCACGTGGGGCGGCGAAGGCGGCGGCGTCCTGGTCAACCAGGCGCCCCACCAGCTGGACCTCTGGCAGTGGATCTGCGGCGTGCCCAAGTCCGTCTTTGCCAAGGTCTCTTACGGCTTCCGCCGCGACATCGCCGTGGAGGACGAGGTCACCGCACTCGTGGACTACGGCAACGGCGCCACGGGCACCTTCGTCACGGCCACCCATGACATGGTGGGCACCGACAGGTTCGAGATCCTGGGCGACCAGGGCAAGATCGTGGTCGAAGGCAGCAAGACCGCCACCGTCACACGCCTGAAGAAGAAGGAGAGGGAAATCAGCGACGGCATGGGCATGGACGACGTGCGCAAGCTGTTCATGGGCCAACTGGACATGGACCAGTACCTGACCACCGAAACAGTGGAATTTGACTCCGTCTGGGGCGCCCAACATGCCGGCGTCTTGGAGAACTTTGCGGCCAACATCCTTGACGGAACACCGCTGCTGGCCCCGGGCTCGGACGGCATCAACGGCGTCCGCCTGGCCAACGCCATCCACCTCTCCAGCTGGAAGGGCACGGAAGTGGGGCTGGACTTTGACGAGGATGAGTTCCTGACGCTGCTCAATGAGCACATCCGCGAGGAAGGCAAGTACCCCGAAAGGGCCTAGCTCCCTCCACCCCAAGGCCGGTCCCAGGCGCGACGCCGGGTCCGGCCTTTGGTGTGCCCCTTGCCTTGCGCTGTCCCTACTGGGGGTTGCGGTGTCCCCGGCCATGACAAGGGCATTGGACAGGCGGGGTGGCCTGGCTACGGCGACGGAATGCCCACAACCTGCGCGGCCGGAACCCGGACGGGGTGGAACGTGGCTTCGCTCCCGTCACCTTTGACGGGCCCATGATGAACTTCGTCTCTGTTCGGGAGGCGTCCTGCTCGGACCGCAACGATGACACCTGCGTGCGTCTCGACGTCATGACCATCATCCAGCTTTCTACGGAAAGGCGCCGGAACGCCGCCGGCAGTGGCTCGGCATGGCCAAGGCCTGGGTTCAGTGCAGCGGCCACGACCGCGTGCCGGAGCCCGCGCGGGGGTGATCATATTCCCCGTCATGGGCAGGACCGTCGACCGAGGCCCCGGCTGGGCGGAATCCGCGTCAATGCCAGTTCCCGGATGGCCCGCCTTAAAGTGACCAACAGGGTAAACCTCCGGCCTTGGCACCAAAATGCAGGCCGCTGTCCATATACCTGACGGTGGACAGTGCCCGGCTCCCGGGCGGACCTCAACGATACAGAAGGCGCCACCCGGCTACGCGGGCGTTTGGCGGCAACCACAAGATTGAAGTGGTGGCCGGCAGCCCGCCCACGAACAGCCCGGCGCCCCCACGCCACCGTCCTGCGGTGCCGGGCTGTTCCGGGTTACGGTATGTAGTGACGGACTACGGCGAAGGATCCCATGAGCAACTCCACCGGCATGCAGACACCGCCCCCGCGCAGCACCAGGCAGGCGGCGGGCGGAAAACAGGCGCCGACCATCTATGACATTGCGAAATTGGCAGGTGTCAACCCCTCCACGGTGTCACGGGCGCTGAGCACCCCTGGCCGCGTCAGTTCCAAGACCCAGAAGAAAATTGAGGACGCAGCGCGTGAACTGAACTACCAGGTCAACGCCTTCGCCCGGGCCCTCCCCACGGGGCGCACCCGGACCATCGGGCTGATCGTCTCCGACATCACCAATCCCGCCTACTTTGACATCATCCGCGGTGCCGGCACGGCCGCCTCCGCCCGCGACTACACCTTGATGCTCGCAGAATCCACCGAATCGGCGGAACTTGAGCTGACGGCCGCACGGCGCATGCTCGCCACAGTGGACGGCCTGATCCTGGCCAGCCCGCGCCTTTCCGACGCCGACATCCAGCAGCTCGCCTCGCTCAAGCCGGTGGTGGTCATCAACCGCACGGTTGAAAACGTCGGCTCCGTGGTGGCCGACACCGAAGTGGGAGTGGCCGATGCCCTCCGCCATCTCGCGGCGATGGGCCACCGCCACATTGCCTACGTTGCCGGGCCGGATCGTTCCTGGATGTCCCAGCGACGATGGGAGAGCATCAAGGCCCGCAGCGAGTGGTCAGGGCTGTCAGCCACCGTGGTGGCCTCGGGCGTGCCAACCGTCGACGGCGGCCGGCGGGCGGCGGCCGCCGTCCGGGAAGGCCCTGCCACTGCCGTCTTTTGCTACAACGACCTGATGGCGATCGGGCTCATGCGCGAGCTGCAGGCCGCCGGCGTCAACATTCCCGACGAGCTGAGCATCCTGGGCTTTGACAACATCTTTGGCTCGGACTTCACAACGCCGCCGCTGTCCACGATCAAGTCCCCGCTGCATGAATCCGGCGCTACCGCACTGGGATACGTGCTCGACGCGTTGGACAAGGGCCACGGCTCACAGCACATGCCCGCGCTGCGGACTGAACTGGTGCTCCGCGGCTCGACGGGACCCTCATCCCGGTAAGGCAGTTTTCACGGCCGGCAAGCTATGGGGCGGGCAGCCCCGGGATGTGGTAATTGATTCATGGTCGCTTGAGCCAACTCGCTGGAAAGCGCTTGCCAAAAGTGGGCCGCCCCACATAGTCTGGGGAAACCAGGCCGCCGGTCCCGCTCGGTTCCGGCTCGTGCTGCCGCCCCCATGGAAGAGAAGTCATGACTGTTTTTAGCGCCGGGCTCATGTCCGTGACCTTCAGGAACCAGTCCATTGCCGGCGTCGTCCGGCTGGCGCGGGAGGCCGGGCTGGGGATGCTCTCCTGGAGCGGTGACGTCCACATCCTGCCGGGAAATGACGGCCAGGCGGATCAAGCCCGTGAACTGTGCGCGGCGGCCGGGATCGGCATCGAAGGCTACGGCTCGTACTGGCGTGCAGACGATTCCCCCATTGACGCCATCGCCGCCACGGCCGCGCGCCTGGGTGCCCCACGTATCCGCGTCTGGGCTGGCAGCACGGGTTCAGCCGCAACCACCGATGCCGAGCGCATCAAGATTGCCCTGCACATCGCGTCGGCGGCCGACCATGCTGCCGCCCTGGGGATCGCCCTCCACCTGGAATTCCACCGCAACACGCTGACCGACACGGCAGAATCGACGTTGGCACTGCTTTCAGACGTCGCCGCAGCCCGGGAGGTTGCCGAGCACCCGGTGCGGAGCTACTGGCAGCCTCGCCCGGGCATCGGCGACGCGCAGGCCCTATTCGAATTGGCCCAGTTGCAAGGCCATGTTGATGCCCTCCATGTCTTTTCGTGGGACGCGGACGGCAGCCGGCTGCCCCTGGGCGACATGGCCGGTGCGTGGCGCGGGCGTCTCGCCGCCTTGGCGCAAGGCGGCGCCCCGGAAATTGAACTCATGCTGGAATTTGTCGCCGACGACAGCCCGGAGCAGTTGATCCGGGATGCCCGCGAGCTGCACTCCTGGATTGCCAGGGCGGCCTCCGGCAGCAGCGCCGCATCCACTGCCGGCGAAACGCAGTACATCGAAAGCAAGTAAGCACCTCCCTGGATGACCCTCCAGACTGCGCTTCGCGTCGCTCCAGACGGAACTGAGGCTTGACCGCACCATGGTCTCCCCGGTTGAGGTGCCGGTCCGCCGCGCCATGCTGGCCGCGGGCGCGGATGGCAAATATTTGGCAACCGGTTGACAAAATAGTTCGCGTCCATGGATTATTGACCTATGTCACATTTCCTCTCGCCCATCGCCACGCAAACCCGTTCCCTGGCCGACGCAGCTGATGACGTCACTGCCGAAGCCGTCGCCGCAGCCCCGCTCGCCCCGGAGGCTGATCCGGACCGCCTGCTCCCGGCTGATCCGGGCACCCGCGCCATTGCGCGCGAGCTGCTGGCAAGGGTTGAGGACCTGCCCATCATTTCCCCGCACGGCCACGTTGATGCCGCCATGCTCGAACTCGACACCCCGTTCCCGGACCCCGCAACGCTGCTGGTCAGCCCGGACCATTACGTGACCCGCCTGATCCACGCCAGCGGCGTTCCGCTGGAGCGCCTGCGCGTGGGCGGCACCACGGCCGTGGAGCCGCGCGAAACGTGGCGAGAGTTTGCCAAGGCCTGGCCTCTCTTTGACGGCACAGCTTCCGGCTACTGGATGCGCGACTCCTTTGAGCATGTCTTCGGCCTGTCCAAGGAAGTCAACGCCGAGAACGCGGATGCCCTGTTTGACGAGCTGGACGCCAAGCTCAAGAGCCCGGCATTCCGCCCGCGCCAGCTGTTCAAGGACTTCAACATTGAGGTCCTGGCCACCACCGACGATCCCCTCGACGAGCTGGCCGCACATGCCGCCATCGCCAAGGATCCCACCTTCGCCGGCCGGGTGCTGCCCACCTTCCGTCCCGACGCCTACATCAAGTTCGCCGCAGCCGGGTGGGCTGAGCGGGTTGAAAGGCTCATTGACACGGCCGGCGACGGCATCGGCGGCTATGAGGGCTACCTCCGCGCCCTGGAAAACCGCCGCCAGTACTTCGTGGAGCATGGCGCCGTTTCCGCGGACCACGGCGTCCGCACGGCTCAGACGCTCCGACTCGACGCAGGCACCGCCGCTGCCCTCTTCGACAAGGCCCGCCGCGGCGAGGCCACCGCCCAGGACGCCGATGTGTTCGAGGCCCACATGACGTACCAGATGGCCCGCATGTCCGTGGCGGACGGACTGGTCATGACCATCCACCCCGGAGTGTTCCGCAACCACCACACCGCATCCTTCAACACCTTCGGTGCGGACACCGGCCACGACATCCCGTTCGCCGTCAGCTACACAGAGGCCCTGCGCCCCATGCTGGAGGACTTCGGCACGGCACCCGGCTTCCACTTCATCCCGTTTACCATCGACGAAACCGTGTTCTCCCGGGAAATCGCACCCCTGGCCGGCTTTTACCCGTCCGTGTTCATCGGCGCCCCGTGGTGGTTCCTGGACGCGCCGGACGCCATGCTGCGCTTCCGTGCCGCCGTCACCGAAACGGCCGGCTTCTCCCGTTCCTCCGGTTTCATTGACGACACCCGCGCGTTTTGCTCGATCCCTGCCCGCCACAACACCTCGCGCCGCATTGAGGCCAGCTTCCTGGCGCGCCTGGTCGCCGAGCGCCGCGTCAGCGAGGCCCGCGCCCATGAAATCATCGTTGACATTGTCGACGCCGCACCCCGGAGGGCGTTCAAGCTGTGACCGAACCGTTGAACCGAAGCACCGCACAAGCGGCCCCGGCCGCCCCCGTGCGCATTGTCCACCTGGGCCTGGGCGCCTTCCACCGGGCCCACCAGGCCTGGTACACCCAGCACGCCAGCGACGGCGGGGAATGGGGGATCGCCGCCTTCACGGGCCGGCGTCCCGATGCCGCCACCGCACTGGCCGGCCAGGACGGCCTGTACACGCTCATCGAGCGCGGCGAGGGCGGGGACACCTTCGAACTGATGACAAGCATTGTCGAGGCCCATGACGGCGCCGACGTGGCAGCATTGTCCCGGCTTGTGGCCGCGCCCGCCACGGCCGTTGTCACGCTGACCATCACGGAGGCCGCCTACAACCTGGCCCCCAACGGTTCCCTGAACATGGCCAACCCGGCCGTCCAGGCGGACATTGACGTGCTGCGCGCCAACATCGCGCCCGGAGATGCGGCGACAGTCGCTGCCGCGGACGACGCCGGCCACCTGCCCGCCGCTGCAGCGGAACCTGCAGCTGTTGTGGCGGCTGTGACGGCCGCAGGCCGCCTGGTCCAGGCCCTGGCGGCCCGCCGCAGCGCCGGAGCCGGGCTCATCGCCGTCGTTTCCTGTGACAACCTGGCCAACAACGCCACCGCCGCCCGTGCCGCCATTGGTGGCCTGGCCGACGTCGTCGATCCCGGGCTGGGCGCCTGGATCGCGGAAAACGTCAGCTTTGTGGGCACCTCGATTGACCGGATAACCCCGCGCACCACGCAGGCGGAAATTGACCTGGTGGCCACCGAATGCGGCTACGCGGATTCGTCCCCCGTGGTCACGGAGCCGTTCAGCGACTGGGTGCTCTCTGGTGCGTTTCCTGCCGGGCGCCCCGACTGGGCCAGTGCCGGGGCCGTTTTTGTGGACGAGATTGAGCATTTTGAGAACCGCAAGCTGTGGCTGCTCAACGGGGCGCACTCACTCATGGCCTACGCCGGCCAGCTTCGCGGCCATGCCACGGTGGCGCAGGCCCTGGCCGATCCGGCCTGCGCCGCCTGGGTCACCGAATTCTGGGACGAGGCCGAACGCAACCTGCCCGCCGAGGGGCTGGGCATCCCGGCGTACCGGGCCGCCCTGATTGAACGGTTCAGCAATGCCCGCATTGCCCACCACCTGGCGCAGATTGCCATGGACGGCTCCAGCAAACTGCGGATGCGCGCCGTGCCCGTCCTCAAGGCGGAGCTGGCGGCAGGCCGGCCCGGTGCCGGCGCCGCCCGCATGATCGCCGCCTGGGTGGCCTTCCTGCGCCTGGCCCATGTCGCGGGCACGGCCATCGCCGACACTGCCGCCGTCGAACTCGGCGAAGCCCTGTCGCTGCCGGCTGGGGAGGACCTGCGGGCGCTCCTGGCTGTTCTGGATGCCCCACTGGCCGCAGACACTTCCGCTGTGGCTGCCGTGGCGGCGTTGACCGAAGGGTTGGCTGCGCAGAAATAACCCCGTAGCCGGACACATTCCCGGTGATACAACTTCGAACGGGCGGTAGCTGGCAATGTTTTGTGAAAACATTGCCAGCTACCGCCCGTTCGGGTTTGGCGGAGGGGCCCGGGGCTGCAGGCGGGCACCGTCCGGCCAAAACCAAGGAAGTTTGAAGAATTTATGGCAAGCGGTTGCCAAATGTTGTCTGAGCTGGTTAACTAGTCGTAATACAGCTCACATGCCGGTTTGCATTTTGCGGCAAGCCTCCCTTCCGAGGGGGTGCCCCGCAGTGGTCCACCAAAGGGCCGGGTCCATAGACGGGCCGGGGGGAACCGGCGTCGAGCAGCACCCACCGAAGCAGACAAGCGGTGGGACACGGGTAAAGGAGCCCGTCATGACGATGACTGCAAAAACACCAACCGACGCGGCTGCGCCGGCAAAGACCATGGGTCCCCTGCCCAAAATGAGCATCATCGGCTACGGTGCAGGCGATGCGGCGAACAACCTGGCCTTCACCACGGCAACCATGTTCCTGCTGCTCTACTACACGGACGTGGCCGGCATCAGCGCCGCCGCCGCGGGAACCCTGCTGCTCGTGGTGCGCATCTTTGACGCGTTCTCCGATGTCCTTGCAGGCCGTTTTGTGGACAAGACCTACCACAAAAAACTTGGCAAGTTCCGCCCCTTCATCATGTTCGGTTCCGTGCCGTTGCTGCTGCTCAGCGTGGCAGCATTCTCCATCCCGCAGATCGGCCAGTCCGGCATGCTGCTGTGGGCCTACGTCAGCTACGCGCTCCTGGGTCTCGCCTACAGCTTCGTCAACATCCCCTATGGCTCGCTCGCCGGGGCCATGACGCAACATGCGGGCGAGCGTGCCAAGCTGGCCAGCGCCAGGACCATCGGTGCCGTGGCAGTTGGCTCCTTCCTGGGCATCTTCATTGCCCCACTGATGAAGAACGGCGCCCACCTGCAGCCGCTCTTCACCACGATGACCATCATCTTCGCCGTCGTTGGCACGGCCCTGTACATGTTCACGGTCTTCACCACCAAGGAGCGTGTGGTCCGCGAGGTCGCCAAGGTCTCCATGAAGCAGAGCTTCGCCACCTTGAAAGGCAACAAGCCTCTCCTGCTGCTGTGCATCAGCTCCTTCCTGTTCCTGACCGGACAGCTTGCCGTCGGCACCGTCCAGATCTACTACTTCCGCGACGTCCTGCATTCGCTGGAGCTGTACGCCGTCATGTCCATTGTCAACATCGTCCTTACCTTTGGCATGGCAGCCATCCTGCCGCGACTGGTCTCCGCTTTCGGGAAGAAGAACGTTTACCTGGCTGCCGGAATCCTGATGGCCGCCGGGGGAGTGGTCGTCTTCCTGGCACCGGCCAACATGGTGTGGCTGGCGTTCGCCGGGGTCCTGGTCGCGCAAATGGGGATCCTCCTGGTCAGCATGCTGGTCTGGGCACTCGAGGCCGACACGGTGGAGTACGGTGAATGGAGAACCGGTGTCCGCACGGAAGGCATCACCTATGCCTTGTTCTCCTTCACCCGCAAGACCGGCCAGGCCGTGGGCGGTGCGCTCGCAGCGTTCGCCCTCGCCTGGGGCGGCTACACTGCCGGTGCCGGACAGCAAACCGAGCACGCACTGCTGGGAATCCGCGCTGGTGCTGGCCTGCTGCCGGCGGTCTTCGGGGCGCTCGCCCTGCTGGTCATGGTCGTCTACCCCCTGACCGACGCGAAACACAAGGAAATAGTCCACGACATCAGCGCCCGCCGTGCTGTCCTCATAGCCGCGGCACGCAAAGAGGCCGACGGCCGCAACGACGGCAGCTGACCGGCCGTCCAGGCGGCAACGTCCCGCAAACATTCACCGAACCACACATCGCAACAACAACCCTCCTGGAAGGAACCCCGCCGTGAAAATTGTTTCCGCAGAAGTATTTGTCACCAGTCCCAGCCGCAACTTCGTGACCTTGAAGGTCACGACAGATGAAGGCGTTGTCGGCATTGGCGACGCCACGCTGAACGGGCGCGAGCTGGCCGTGGCCGCGTACTTGAAGGAGCACGTGGCGCAGCTGCTCATTGGCCGGGACCCGCACCGCATTGAGGACACCTGGCAGTTCATCTACCGCAGTTCCTATTGGCGCCGCGGCCCGGTCACCATGGCCGCCATCGCCGCCGTCGACATGGCCCTGTGGGACATCAAGGGAAAGATTGCCGGGCTGCCGGTGTACCAGCTCCTGGGCGGGGCCTCCCGCAACGGCCTGCGCGCCTATGGGCACGCCTCCGGCACCGACATTCCCCAGCTGTTCGACTCCATCCGCGAACACCTGGAACTGGGCTACAAGTCGGTGCGGGTCCAGACCGCCATTCCCGGCATCAAGGCCGTGTACGGCGTCGCAGCCCAGGCCCAGGCGTCGGGGGAACGCTACGACTACGAGCCGGCAGGCCGGGGCACCTACCCGCAGGAGGAGGACTGGGACACCCGGGCATACCTGCGCCACCTGCCCACCGTGTTTGAGGCGGTCCGCAACGAATTCGGCCCCGAACTGCCGCTGCTCCACGACGGCCACCACCGCATGACCCCCATCCAGGCGGCGAAGCTGGGCAAGGCGCTGGAGCCGTACGACCTGTTCTGGCTGGAGGACTGCACCCCGGCCGAGAACCAGGAGGCCCTGCGCCTGGTCCGTTCCCACACCACCACCCCGCTGGCCATCGGCGAGGTGTTCAACACGGTGTTCGACTTCCAGACCATCATCAAGGAACAGCTGATCGACTACGTGCGGGCCGCCTCGACGCACTTTGGCGGGATCTCGCCGCTGAAGAAGGTCATGGACTTTGCCGCCCAGTACCAGATCAAGTCCGGCTTCCACGGCCCCACGGACATTTCCCCCATCGGATTCGCCGCCCAGCTCCACGTGGGCCTGGCCATCCACAACTACGGCATCCAGGAGTACATGCAGCACTCAGATGCCACGAACGAAGTGTTCCAGCAGTCGATGACGTTCAAGGACGGCTACCTGCACCCCGGAAACAAGCCCGGCATCGGCGTGGAGTTCAACGAGGAGGCCGCAGCGGCATTCCCGTACCAGCAGGCCTACCTGCCCTACAACCGGCTCATTGACGGAACGGTCCACGACTGGTGAACCGCGGGGCAGCCCGGCCGGCCCGCCGCATCGTGGTCATGGGGGTGTCCGGCTGCGGCAAGAGCACCATCGGCGCCCTCGTCGCAGCCGGGCTCGGCCTGCCGTTCACGGACGGGGATTCCCTGCACCCGGTGGAAAACATCGCCAAGATGGCGGCCGGCATTCCACTGGACGACGCCGACCGTGCACCCTGGCTGGCGATCGTTGGCCGGGAGCTTGCCGCGTCCGCAGGCGGGCTGGTGGTGGCCTGCTCGGCCCTCAAGCGGAGCTACCGCGAAGCCATCCTTGCCCAGGCGCCCGATGTGGTGTTCCTGCACCTGGACGGCAGCCGGGAGGTGCTGGCCTCCCGGCTGGAGGGCCGGTCCGGGCACTTCATGCCCGCCGCCCTGCTGGATTCGCAGCTGGCCGCCCTCGAAGCGCCGGGGGCTTGCGAGCCCGCAGTGGTGATCGACATATCGGCGCCCGTGGACGCCCTGGTGCGCGACGCCGTCGTGCGCCTCCAAGGCAGCGCCCTGCGGGAAAGCGCCTAAGCAACGAAGCGAAGCCGATGGGGCCGCCCGGGGCAAGCTTTGGTATACAAGAGAGTATGGATACACCAGTGGACACCACAGCAGGAACGCCTGCCACCCGCGTCATTGTCATGGGCGTCTCCGGCTCCGGCAAGAGCACCATCGGGGCCCTCGTGGCCGACGCCATGGGCTTCCCGTTCCTGGACGGAGACTCCCTGCACCCGCTCGCCAACATCCACAAGATGGCTGCGGGAATCCCGCTCGATGACGCGGACCGCTGGCCGTGGCTGGAAATCGTGGGCGACGAACTGGCCAACACCAAGGCGGCCGGCATTGTCATTGCCTGCTCGGCATTGAAGCGCAGCTACCGCGATGTCATCCGGGCGAAGGCACCCGACACCATTTTCCTGCACCTTGACGGCTCGCTGGAAGTGCTCGGCTCCCGGCTGGAGGGCCGTTCCGGCCACTTCATGCCGCCGGCCCTGCTGGCTTCCCAGCTGGCCACCCTGGAGCCGTTGGGCACGGATGAAAAGGCAGTGGTGATCGACATTTCCGCCAGCATAACCGAACTGCTGGCCCAGGCGGTGGCCGGCATCAAGCTGGCGGCAGCCCGCTGACCATGGCCAGCGCCGGTTCCCAGCACAGTGCCGGTTCCCAGCACAGCGCCGAGGAACAATTGACTGTGGGACAGCTGGCCGAACGAAGCGGCGCCACCGTGTCCGCCCTCCATTTTTATGAGCGGCAGGGCCTGATCTTTTCCACGCGCACGGCGGGCAACCAGCGCCGCTTCCGGCGTTCGGTGCTGCGACGGGTGGCCGTCATCCGGGCGGCCCAGCGTGCCGGCATCCCCCTGGCCCTGGTGGCCGAATCCTTCGCGGAACTGCCCAGCGACGGCGTGCCGGACAGCGCCGACTGGCAGCGGCTGTCCGAACACTGGCGCGGTGAGCTGGATGCGCGCATCGGGGCCCTTGAAAAGCTGCGCGGGAGCCTGGGCGGCTGTATCGGCTGCGGCTGCCTGTCCCTGGCCGAATGCGGCTTTGTGAACCCGGATGACAAGGTGGCCGGGCAGGGGCCGGGCGCCCGGGCCTTCGATTCCTCCCGCCGAAACTAGGCACTGGCACCTGCACGCGATTTGACCTCAACCATGGTTGAGGTTTTAGTGTTGCTTGTGGCCCTCCTTTTCGTGGCGGGCCGCCGCGAGAGGAACCATGCCCCCATGAGCACGCAAGCCGAAATGCCCACAGCCTGCCCCGATTCCGGCCAGGCAGCCGCCAATTTCAAGGCAGCCTTCGGCGGGCACCCGGCCGGGGTGTCCATCATTACGGCCGACATTGGCACGGGGCCCGTGGGCATCACGGCCTCCTCGGTGGCCTCCGTCTCCGCGGAGCCGCCCATCCTGGCCTTTTCCCTGGCATCCCAGAAGGGTTCCGCCGCCGCCATTGCCGTGGCGGATTCCCTGGTGGTCCACCTGCTCACGGCGTCCGACGTGGGGCTGGCCCGCGCCTTTGCCAGCCCCACCACCGAACGCTTCACCGGCGCCATGGTGTGGACCCGGCTGGACACGGGAGAGCCCTTGCTCATGCACGCCGGCTTCGCCCTGCGGTGCCAGGTCCTGAGCCGGACCGCGGCGGGGTCCTCATTGCTGGTGGCGGCCGCCGTGGTGGAGGTCATTGCCCCGGAATCCCCGGGCGAGCCGCTGGTGTATCACCAGCGCGGCTACCACGGCCTGGGCGGGCAGGGGCTCCCGACGGAAAGTTGAATGGCGCGCCGCCGCCCCGGGGCCGGGGCAGGCGCTCATGTAGACTGAAAAACCTATGGAAAGTAAATCTAGGGGCCGGCACAACGGTTCGCCCGGCGTGGGATCACGCTCCGGCGCAAACGTTGTACAAGCCGGCAAACCCCGCACCCGAGCCCACCACACCACCGCCAACGCACCGGCCGGCCCCAACGCCGACCACCCCCCGCCGGCGCCCAGCCCCCGCAGCCGAACAGCTGAAACGGGGGACCTGTAATGGAATGGCTCCTCCTCGCAGCAGGCCTGCTCCTCATCCTGGGGACCGGGTTCTTTGTGGCCGTGGAATTTTCCCTCGTGGCCCTGGACCAGGCGTCGGTGCAGCGCGCCGTGGACGACGGCGACAAAGCTGCTGAACCGTTGTTGCACTGCCTCAAGTCCCTGTCCACGCAGCTGTCCAGCTGCCAGCTGGGCATTACACTGACCACCCTCCTGACCGGCTTCCTGATGGAACCGTCCCTGGGTGCACTGCTCGCCGGTCCTTTGGACGCCCTGGGCGTGCCCCCCGCTGCGGCTGCCACGGCGGCCCTCATCACCGCCATGGCGGTGGCCACCCTGCTCTCCATGCTGATTGGGGAACTGGTGCCCAAGAACATGGCCATCGCCAAGGCGTTCGAGGTTGGCAAGGCAGTGGCCCGCCCGCAGCTTGTCTTCACAGCCATCTTCAAGCCTGCCATCCTGGTCCTCAACGGCGTGGCGAACAAGGTCCTGAACCTCTTCGGCATGGAAGCGAAGGAAGAAATCTCCGGGGCGCGATCGCCCGCCGAACTCGCATCTCTGGTGCGCCGTTCCGCCGCCATGGGCACCCTTGACGAGGGCACCGCGCGGTTTGTGGCGCGCACGCTGAGCTTTGGCGAACGCACCGCGGCCGACGTCATGACGCCGCGCATGCGCGTGGAAACCATCGAGTCCGAACAATCCGTGGCGGACATCATCGACGCCGCCCGGCGCACCGGGTATTCGCGCTTTCCGGTGATCGGCGATTCGCCTGACAACATCCTGGGCGTGGTCCACCTGAAAAAGGCCGTCTCCATTCCCTTCCGGAAGCGCGCCGCCATTGAGGCCGGCGCCATCATGACTGACGTGCTGCGCGTCCCCGAAACAGTCCACCTGGACGCCCTGATCCTGGAACTCCGCGAGGGGAACCTGCAGATGGCCGTGGTCCAGGACGAATACGGCGGCACGGCAGGTGTGGCCACGCTGGAAGACCTCGTGGAGGAAATTGTGGGTGAGGTTTCCGACGAGCACGACCGCACCAAGCCCGGCATCCTGCAGGCCGCCAGCGGCGACTGGTATTTCCCTGGCCTCATGCGCCCCGACGAAGTCACCGAACGCATCGGCCCGCTCAACGTCCCCGACGAGGCCGCCTACGAAACCGTGGGCGGGTTCATGATGGCCGAGCTGGGCAGGATCGCCCGCCTCGGCGACACGGTCCCGGTGGAAGGCGGCACCCTGGTGGTTGACCGGCTGGAGCGGCGCCGCATAGACCGCATCCGCTTTGTCCCGGCACCGGACCCCGCCACCGGGGAACCCGGCAGCCCCGGCAGTTCCGGACGTTCCGGACACGACGGCGGCAAGCTCGACGGCGGCAAGCACGACGGCGGGGGCCGGAAATGAACCCGTGGGCAGGAATTGCCTGGCTGGTGGTGCTGTTGCTCGGCAATGCGTTCTTTGTGGCCGCCGAATTTGCCATCATGTCCGCCCGGCGCAGCCAAATCGAACCGCTGGCGGACGCAGGTTCCAAGCGCGCCAAAGTCACCCTGGGGGCGATGGAAAACGTCTCCCTCATGCTGGCTTGTTCACAGCTGGGCATCACAGTGTGCTCGCTGTTGATCCTCAACGTTGCTGAACCGTCCATCCACCACCTGCTGTCCACGCCGCTGCACGCCCTGGGCGTTGCAGAGAGCATTGCCGCGCCCGCGGCGTTTGTGGTGGCGCTGCTCCTGGTGACGTTCCTGCACGTGACGTTTGGGGAGATGGTGCCCAAAAACATGAGCGTCTCCGCCGCCGACAAGGCGGCCCTGCTGCTGGCCCCGCCGCTCGTCTTCATCGGCAAGCTGGTGAGGCCCGTGATCGTGGCCCTGAACTGGAGCGCCAACCACATTGTGCGGCTGTTCCGGATCGTGCCCCAGGATGAGGTGTCGTCCTCCTTCACCCTCGAGGAAGTGCAGTCCATCGTGGCCGAATCCACGCGCAGCGGGCTGGTGGATGACCTGACCGGGCTCATCAACGGGGCGCTTGAGTTTTCCACCCAGCGTGCCGGCGGCATCATGGTGCCGCTGGAGCAGGTGGTGACGCTGCCGGCGTCGGCCACGCCGGTGCAGTTTGAGCACAAGGTCGGCAAGACGGGATTCTCCCGCTTTGTCCTGACTGACGACGGCGGCACGCTGTTGGGCTACCTGCACCTGAAGGACGTGCTGTACGCCGACGACGAGCGCCACGGCGCCCCGATCCCGGACAAGCGGGTGCGCTCGCTGGTCGAGCGCGGCCTATCGGTCTACGAGGTCGACGCGGACGCACTGGAGAAGCTGAAGCCCGACGTCATCCTTACCCAGGACCAGTGCCAAGTGTGCGCCGTGTCGCTCGCCGATGTCGAGCGCGCCGTGTGCCAGACCGTGCACGGTGACCCGCGCATCGTCTCCCTGCACCCGCATTCGCTGACCGACATCTACACCGACATCGGCAAGGTCGCCGAGGCGATCGGCCGGCCGGCCGCCGGCGCCAAGCTCATCGCCTCGATGCAGGATCGCTTCACGGCG
>Ga0134128_10001793_pt1 | contig 27177 bp, 26 predicted proteins | sample KB31754_FD_96462 | JGI IMG/M metagenome (GOLD analysis project Ga0134128, IMG submission 96462) | Terrestrial soil microbial communities with excess Nitrogen fertilizer from Kellogg Biological Station, Michigan, USA - KB3-175-4 | ecosystem: Environmental > Terrestrial > Soil > Unclassified ...
GCCATCAGCCGGCGAATCGAGTCGTCGACTTTCGCGACCGGCTTGGCCTTTTTGGCGAGTCGCGGGTCGGGCGCGATGATGATGGGAAGGACAGTCATAACAGCGCTTTAGGTAAGGCCGAGGGCGCGACTCGTCAACTTGGTACCGATGTCGCAGCCGCTTCGGTTAGACTCGACGCATCATGGAAACGATCATTATCATCCTCCTCGCTGTCGCCGCGGCTGTCGCGCTGGGTCTTGTGCTCAAAGGCCGCGAAACGCAGCGCCGCATCGCCGCCGAAACCCGCCTCGCCGAGGCCGAGAAACGAATCGCCGAGCTGACCGCCGCCAGTCAATCGGCCGCCGTGGCGCGCCTCGCCGCCGAGACCGAGCTCGCGGCAGCACGCCAGCGCGTCGCCGATAGCGAGCAGCGCATCCTTGAATTCGAGCGCCTCAAGGAGGAGAGCCTTCGGGCCGCGCGCGCCGCCGTGCTGACGACGGCGCAGGAAGTCTCCTCGAAGCTGCTCGAAGACCATAAGCGCGAGAACGCCGAGGCCAAGGAAGAAGCGGCCAAGCGCGTCGCTACCTATAGCGAGACGGTCCTCAAGCAGATGGAAACGCTGCTCGGCACGATCTCGGCGATCGATGGGCGCGTCCAGGCGCATAACAAGGTGCTCGACACAGTCTGGCGCTCGCTCACCAATCCCTCCGGCGCCGGGCAGCTCGCCGAGGTGGGCCTCGCCAATACGCTCAAAGCTTTCGGCCTCGAGCAGGGCCGCGATTTCCAGCTGCAATTCACGACCCAGGACGAGGAAGGCCGCCGGCTTCGGCCCGATGCTGTCGTCTTCCTGCCGTCGAACGGCGTCATGGTGATCGACAGCAAGGCGTCGAAATTTCTCCTCGACATCGCCGCTGCCGACGGAACCGAGCGCGAGGCCGAGGCCTACCGCAACCTCGCGCGCACCATGAACCAGCATCTGAAGGCGCTCGGCGAGAAGGATTATGCGAACGCGATCCGCAGCGCCTGGCGCGAAAGCGGGCGCGAGCACGAGGTCACGCGCATCGTCAGCGTGATGTATCTGCCGAACGAAGCGGCGCTCGACAAGCTCAACCGCGCCGATGCCGAATTCCTGCACAATGCGCGCGGCCGCGGCATCTATCTCGCCGGGCCGACGACCCTGCATTGCCTGATCTCGCTCGCCTCGGCCGAGATCAATTTGGAGCGCCAGGTCGAAAATCAGCAGCGCATCGTCGCCGCAGCCGAGGCCTTGATCGACGGACTTTCCGGCGCGCTCGTCCATGTCGCCACGGTCGGCAAGAATCTGAGCAGCGCCGCCGAAGCCTTCAGCAAATTCGCCGGCTCGACCAACCGATTCGTGCTGGGCCGCGCGCGCAAGCTCGCGGCGATGGGGCTGGAGCCAGGCAAGCGCCTGCCGCCCAATTTGCCGGTGTTCCAGGTGACGCAGCTCAATCAGGTGATCGACGGACAGGCGACCGAAGAACGCGAGGCCGAGCTGCCGATCGGCCCGACGCGGCCGCGGCTGATCGCCGAGAAGGAATAATCCCCTCACCTCCCACGCTTCGCGTGGGCCCCTCCCTCTCCCGCAAGCGGGCGAGGGGCCAAGCAGCCTCTTGTTCGCCAGCCCCTCGCCCGCGGAGCGGGAGAGGGAGGGACCCATCGCGTGAGCGATGGAAGGGTGAGGGGGATTACACGCCGCTCTTCATCGCCGTGCGCGCGGAGAGCGCGGCGGCGAGCGTGCCTTCATCGAGATAGTCGAGCTCGCCGCCGACCGGCACGCCATGCGCGAGCCGCGTCACCTGCGTCGGGCTGCCCTCGAGCCGGTCGATGATGTAATGCGCCGTCGTCTGGCCTTCGACCGTGGCGTTCATGGCGAGGATCACCTCGCGCACCGGTACTGCGGCGACGCGCCGCACCAGCGCATCAATCCGGAGCTCGCCCGGCCCGATTCCGTCAAGCGCCGAGAGCGTTCCACCCAAGACGTGATAGCGGCCCTTGAAGATATGCGCGCGCTCGATCGCCCAGAGATCGGCGACATCCTCGACGACGCAGATGAGGCCGGCATCGCGGCCCGGGTCATTGCACAGCGCGCAGGGATCGATCGTATCGAGATTGCCGCAAACCGAGCACGGCGTCACCGCCCGCGCCGCATCGGCGAGGGCGAGCGACAAGGGCTCCATCAGCGATTCGCGCCGCTTGATGAGGAAGAGCGCGACGCGACGCGCCGAGCGCGGCCCAAGCCCGGGCAGCTTCGCCAGAAGCTGAATGAGATTGTCGAGCTGCGTGGGAGAATTGGCCATTGGCTGCTTACGAATTCGACATTGCGAGCGAAGCGAAGCAATCCACGATTACCGCGTTGTCGCCCCTGGATTGCTTCGTCGCTTCGCTCCTCGCAATGACGATACTAAAACATCGCGGCTGATCACCGGTAGCCGGTACTAAAACGGCAGCTTCATGCCGGGCGGCAGTTGCAGTCCGCCGGTGAGCTTCGACATCTCTTGCTGGACATGCGCCTCGACATGGGCTTTGGCGTCGTTGGTCGCGGCGACGATGAGGTCTTCGAGCACTTCGGCCTCGTCCGGCACGAGGAGCGATTTCTCGATCTTGACGCGGCGCATCTCGCCCTTGCCGTTCAAGGTCACCTGCACCATGCCGCCGCCGGCGCTCCCGTTCATCTCCGTCTCGGCGAGCTTTGCCTGCAGTTCGGCCATGCGCGATTGCATCTCCTGCGCCTGTTTCAGCATCTGGCCGAGATTTTTCATAACACATCCTCTTCATCGGGAAGCTCGTCGGCATCGGGCATCGGTTCGGCCGGCGGTACGACGGTCTCGCGAACGCTCTCGATGCGCGCGCCGGGGAAAGCCTCGAGCACGGCGCGCACCAGCGGATCGCGCGCCGCCTCGCTTTTCATCGATTGCGCGCGCGCCTCCGCCTGCTCTTTCAGCGTCGGCTCGCCCGGCTCGCTCGAGACGCTGACCACCCAACGCTGGCCGGTCCATTGCGACAAGAGGCTGCCAAGCTTGTTCGGCAAGTCGCGCGGCGCGGCGTCATCGGGTCGCAGCTCGATCAGCCCGAGCTCGAAGCGGACGAGATGGATATGCGCGAAGAGATGCGCGCGCAGCAACGCCTCGTGACTCTTCTCGAAGAGCTCGACCACCTGCAGGAAACTCGCCGGCTGCGGCAGGCTCGGCGCCGCAGCGGGCGCGGGCGCCTCACGCATCGCGAGGCTGCCGACGGCAGAACCACCGCCGCCGCCATTGTTGCCGACCGGCGCCGTCGCGCTGGCACGCGGCGAAGAAATTGGCGCGGGGGCCGGCGCGCTGGGTGCGCCATCCATCGCGCGGATGATCTCGGCCGGCGACGGCAGATCGGCGATATACGCCAGGCGCACCAGCACCATCTCCGCCGCTTGCAGCGGCGAGGGCGCAGCCTGCGCTTCTTCGAGCCCCTTCAGCAGCAATTGCCAGGCGCGGGTGAGCGCGGGGACGCCGAGCTTCTGCGCCAGCGGCGTGCCGCGCACGCGATCGCCCTCGAGCGCGGGATCGCCCTCGCCGGCATTCCCCGCGAGCTTCAGCCGGGTCAGGAAATGCGCCAGCTCCAGGAGATCCTGCAGCACGATGATCGGATCGGCACCGCCCTCATAGAGAGACTTCATTTGCGCGAGCGCCGAAGCGGCATCGCCTTTGAGCGCTGCTTCGAGGAGATCGAATACCAGGCCGCGATCGGCGATGCCGAGCATGTCGCGCACGGCCGCTTCGGTGATCGCCGCGCCGCCGAGCGCCATCGCCTGATCGAGGATCGAGAGACCGTCGCGCACCGAGCCATCGGCGGCGCGAGCGATGAGGGCGATGCCTTGTGGATCGGCCTTGATGCCTTCCTTGCCGGCGATCGCAGTGTAATGCGCAGCGAGCATCTCCTGCGGCACGCGGCGCAGCGAGAAGCGCTGGCAGCGCGATAGCACCGTCACCGGCACTTTGTGGATTTCGGTCGTTGCGAAGATGAATTTCACGTCGGGCGGCGGCTCTTCGAGCGTCTTCAAGAGCGCGTTGAACGCCGCCTTCGAGAGCATATGGACTTCGTCGATGATGTAGATTTTGAAGCGCGCCGCCACCGGCTTGTAGCGCACGCCATCGGTCAGCTCGCGGATCTCGTCGACGCCGGTGCGCGAAGCGGCGTCCATCTCCATCACATCGACGAAACGATCGTCGGCGATCGCCTTGCATGGCTCGCAGACGCCGCAGGGGCTGGCCGTCGGCCCGCCTTTGCCGTCGGGACCGATGCAGTTGAGCGCCCGGGCGATAATGCGCGCGGTGGTGGTTTTGCCCACGCCGCGCACCCCGGTGAGGATGAAGGCATGGGCGATGCGCCCGGTCGCGATGGCATTGGTGAGCGTCTTCACCATCGCCTCCTGCCCGATCAGCTCGGCGAAGGTGCTCGGCCGGTATTTGCGCGCGAGGACGCGGTAAGCGCCGCCCGGCTCGCTCATGCTGCCTCCGGGAAGGGCCCTTCTGGGCGGGCAAAGGGTGGGAGACTGGACAACGACCCAGGCCGAAACTCGTTACGGCTGCTTCCTTCCGGACCTGACCGGGTTGGCGAGGGACCTGTCCATCGCCAGCCTCCCGAAAGGACTATATCAGGATCGCGCGGCCATGCCACAAGCGGAGGCCAATTGCTATGCTGCCGTCGCGCCGCAGGAGAAGGGATGCCGATAACGCCGCCGAAATCCGCGAATTTTTATTCAGGCGGCCTCGATCGCGCCTCGCATCTGCGCAAAGACGCCGCCTGGCTCGGCGAGCGGCTGGCGCATCAATCCTCGCGCTTCGTGCTGGTGTGGCGCGGCCAGAATCTGATCGCCGAATACGAGAGCGCGGAGCCGGCCGCCGTGTTCCTGCCGCCCGAGGCGATCGACGCGGCGGAGAAGGACGCGGTGCTGCTCGGCATCGAGGGCGACGCCGCCTTTTTCGCGATCGATCTCTCGGCGATGGAAGCGCCGCTCGAAATTGTCAGAGCGGCGCCGCCATCCGCTTTCATCGATCTGAGGCGCGTCGGCCCGCTGCTGCCGCAGCAACATGGCTCGCTCCTCGCCTTCGCCCGCGGCATGGCCTACTGGCATCAGCGCCATCGCTTCTGCGGCGTGTGCGGCAGCCCGACGCGGTCCGAGGAAGCGGGCCATGTCCGCCGCTGCACCAACCAGACCTGCAACGCGGCGCATTTCCCGCGCACCGACCCGGCGGTGATCATGCTGGTGCACGAAGGAAGCGAGCGCTGCCTGCTCGGCCGCCAGGCGGCCTGGCCGCAAGGCATGCATTCGACCCTCGCCGGCTTCGTCGAGCCGGGTGAAAGCCTCGAAGAGGCGGTCGCGCGCGAAGTCTATGAAGAGACGCGGATCGAGCTCGGCAGCGTCACCTATCATTCGTCGCAGCCCTGGCCCTTCCCCGCTTCGCTGATGCTCGGCTTCCATGCCGAGGCGAAGACCACCGCGATCACGGTCGACAAGACCGAGCTCGACGATGCGCGCTGGTATGAGCGCGCCTGGATCCTCGCCCATCAGGACGATGAGCATTTCCGCCTGCCGCGCCGCGATTCCATCGCCCGCCGGCTCCTGGAGGATTGGCTGAAGCGGTAACGCGTTCCTGTACGTTGCAGGCGTACGATTTTCCTTGACTTTGTTCCCTTTTTGTTCTAGTCTCCGCAAAAACCAAATTGTGGGGGCTCGATGGCTGAAGAAGCGGATGAACCAGACACCAGGGAAAAGTTCGTTCTCTGGTCGAAAAGCGACAAGCATTCGCGCGAAGGAACGGTGCTCGACATCGACACCGGCGTGCTCCGTCGTAACCACGTCCTCGTATTGCGCTCGCCGCAAGCTGAGATCACGCTGGCTCTCGGTAATACAGCGGCCGCGCTGATGGATTTCGCGCAGAAGGGGGAGACGCGCAACGATCCGTTGCTCGCGGCCTGCAGCGATGCTGAACAATCGATCGCCAGCGGTGATTTCGAGACGACGCGCGATCTCGGCGTGCCCGACGTCATCGCGACGATTGAGAATCCAGCGCTGCGGCGCTTGGCGCTAGTCGAGTGCTTCCTCGCCAAAGCGAGCCCGGATGATCCGGAACACCCCGGCTACCCGGCCGGAGACCCTGACGGTCGCGGCGGCGAGTTCGAGCCGAAGGACGAAACGGAACAGGAGAAGGAAAGGATAATCCGGGAACTCAAGAGTGAAAATATACGTCGAGAATTCTTTGTAGCCTCACGGGCGGTACTTATTGCGATCGGCTCACTTCCGGTAGACGCAGTTCCCGGCCCGGATGTCGCCTCGGTGGCCGCAACCCTGATCGAAATTGCGCATGCTGCGGCCGAAATTCACAGCGACGATGTCGAAATGGATCTCGCCATTGACTTCATAAAGAACGGACCATTCGATCTCGCGACTTTGCAAGTTGACGACACCAAGGAATCGTTTTCTTCATTTGACGCGTTCAAAAAGGTCTTCCCCCTGATCGGGGAATTGTCCAAACGCTTCGGAAGCTTTCCCGGGATTGAGTACCATCACATGGTGGAACAGGGAGGCGAAAACGAAAAGAATTTCGCTCCGGAGCAACTGCACAATACTGACAACATCGTCATGCTGCCCAAGATGATTCACCAGGTCGTCAACGGAGAATATTCAAAACAGTCCCCTGAAGATCCGAAATTGACGGTGCGAGAATGGCTGCAAAAACAACCATACGAAAAGCAGCGCGAACACGCGATTACGACTCTGCAAAAGCTAGGAATCCTGAAGAAATGAGTGACGCCGGAAGAGGCAAAAGCGCGCTGCGTCGGGCGCTAGAAGAAGGGCCTCAGGAGCCCGTTCTCCTTGAAAGGGCGACGCTTTTTGAGCAGCTTCAGGACGCGCACGCGAAAAACGACAAGAAGAAAATGCTCGAGATCGGTCAGAAGCTGGCCGCGAATACCAAGGACATCCAGAATATAAGGCGGAAATTGCGTAATGCGATGGTAACTGCAGTCGAGGAGGCACGCCGCGTCGTCGATCCCCAAACCCGCGTGCGAAAGCTGTTGGATGCATTTGAGCTCTGCGCGAAGACACAGATCATTGCCAATGATCATTTCGGCGACTTGGAAACGCAGAATATTGCGGTGCAACAGTACGGCGCGGTGGTTGAAGAACTCGACACGATTCCACCCGGACGGATCGTTCTTGCGACCTTCCTTGATCACTCCGACGATGGCGTAAGAGTCATTGCCGCCGCGCAACTCTACTTCAGGGACTTAATGATTGAAAAAGTTGTCCCTATTCTCAAACACGCCGACGAGCGTTCGGTTGGCGCAGTGGGTTGGACCGCTTTCCAGGCATTTCACATGCATCCAGTGCCTGCAAAAACTTAATTTTGCCGAACAAAGCCAATTTGTCTCGGCGGATCAACGGCCCGTGTGTTTGGCTTCGCGGCGGAAGGGGTGGCCGGGGTAGATGCCGAGGATGCGGACCTCTTCCGAGAAGAAGCGCAGCTCGTCGAGGGCGAGCGCGAGGCGGCGCTCGTCGGGATGCGCCTCGACATCGGCGTAGAATTGCGTCGCGGTGAAGCTGCCGCCGACCATGTAGCTCTCGAGCTTGGTCATGTTGACGCCATTGGTCGCAAAGCCGCCCATCGCTTTGTAGAGCGCGGCCGGCACGTTGCGCACGCGGAAGACGAAGGTAGTGACGATGAGGCCGTCATTCTTCGCCAGCTTCGGCCGCGGCGACATCACGAGGAAGCGCGTCGTGTTATGCGCCGCGTCCTCGATATTCGCTTTGAGCGAGACGAGGCCGTAGACTTTGGCCGCGAGCTCCGAGGCGATCGCCGCGACCGTCTTGTCGCCGCGCCGCGCGACCTCGGCCGCCGAGCCCGCCGTGTCGGCCGCGATCTCGGCTCTGAGGCCGAGCGCGCGGATCATCTTCCGACATTGCGAGAGCGCGTGGACGTGGCTGCGCACGATTTTCAGATCGCTGAGCTTGGCGCCTTTCACGGCCAGCAGATGATGGTTCACGCGCTGATAATGCTCGCCGATGATGTGAAGATTCGATTGCGGCAGCAGGTGATGGATATCGGCGACGCGGCCGGCGACCGAATTCTCGATCGGCAGCATCGCAAGCCCGGCGCGGCCGCGCCGCACCGCCGCGATCGTATCCTCGAAGGTCTCGCAGGGCAGCGATGCGCGGCGCGGGAACACCTGGCGGCAGGCGAGATCGGAATAGGCGCCGGGCTCGCCCTGAAACGCGATGAGGTTCTGCGGACGATTGCGTTGGGGCATCAGGTTTTCGGCTTGAGGCGCGTCGCCATCAATTCGCGCGCGCGGGCGAGGTCGGCGGGAGTATCGACACCGAACGGAACGCTGTCAACGAGCGCCACGTCGATGCGCATGCCGGCTTCGAGCGCGCGCAGCTGCTCCAAGCTCTCGCGCTTCTCCAAAGGCGACGGCGGCAAACGCACGAAATGCTCGAGCGCGGCGCGGCGATAGGCGTAGAGGCCGATATGGTGGTAATGCGCGCCGCCGCCATGCGGCACGGGCAAGCGGCTGAAATAGAGCGCACGCGCGACGCCAACGCCGGGCGCGAAGCCGGCGGCGATTTTCACGACGCTGGGATTGCCGAGCTCTTCGCTATTCTCGATCGGCGCGGCGAGCGTCGCGATATCGACAGAAGCCTCGGCGAGCGGCGCGAGCGCGGCGCGGATCGCGCTCGGCTCGATGAGCGGCAGATCCCCTTGCACATTGACCACGACATCGTACTGCCGCGCCGGGTCGAGCTGCGTCACCGCCTCGAAGATGCGATCGGAGCCGGAAGGATGATCGGGCTTCGTCAGCACCGCCTTGCCGCCAGCAGCCTCGACCGCGGCGGCGATCTCGCGCTCGGCGCAAGCGACGATCACCGGGCCGAGCGCCGCTTCGCGCGCGCGGCGCCAGACATGGACGATCATCGGCGCGCCGTCGATATCGGCGAGCGGCTTGCCCGGCAGCCGCGTCGACGCCATGCGCGCAGGGATGATGAGGATCGGGTTGGACAATACGAAACTCCTCGGCCGAGCGCGTAGGGTTGGCGTGGCGGCTACGTACGAGGCCGCCAAAGAATTGCGGCGTTATGCCGCATGAAGCGAGCGCAGAGCCGCGAAATCACCGCGCTAATCTCGCGCCGCACTATATTTGGTTTGATGGCTCGGCGGAAATTGGCTTTTCTGCCAGCCGATAACCGCTCACCCAAAAATCCGCCTGCGCGAGGCACTTTCCCGAAGGTTCGCTGATGTCGTTTGAAGCAAACAAGATCGCCGGCGCCATTCTCGCCGCCATGATTCTTGCGATGGTCTCGGGGATCATCGCCAATATCCTGGTGCACCCGACGCCGCTCGCCAAGCAGGCCTATGAGGTCGCGGGCGGTCCGCCCGAAGGCGCCGCCGGCGCCACGGCCGCCGCGGCGCCCGCCGGGCCCGAGCCGATCGCGCCGCTGATGGAGAAAGCCAGCGCGGATGCCGGCAAGTCGAAGTCACAGCTTTGCGCCGCCTGCCACAGCTTCGACAAGGGCGGCCCCAACCGCATCGGCCCCAATCTATACGGCGTCATCGGCGCGCCGATCGCCGAGGATCGCGGCGGCTTCGCCTTCTCGAGCGCGCTGCAGCAGAAGGGCAAGGGCAAGACCTGGACGCTCGATGAACTCAACGCCTGGCTGTTCAAGCCGCAGGATTTCGCAAAGGGCACCAAGATGACCTTTATCGGCCTGCCCAAGGCCGAGGATCGTGCCAATGTCGTCGCCTATCTCAACTCGATGAGCGACAAGCCGCTCCCGGTCGCCGATTTGACCAAGGGCGCGGCGACCGGCGCGCCTGCCGGTGGCGAGCAGAAGCAGGGCGCCGCCCCGGCTGGCGGCGAGCAGAAGCAAGGCGCGGCGCCGGCGCAAGGCGGCCAGCAAGGTGCGGCACCCGCGCAAGGCGGACAGCAGCAGCGCGCCGTCAATCCGCAAAGCGGTGCCGCGCCGCAAGCGGCGACGCCGGGCCCGGGCAATCAGAGCAGCAACGCACCGACGACCAACGGTCCGGCGCAGAACAACAACGCGGCGCCGCGGACGCCCGCCAACGAGGCGGGCACCAATCCGAGCTCCTCGGCCACCGAAGGCCAGGCGAAGTAAGGCTGGCGAACTAGGCCCCGCCAAGCTTTCGCCATTAGGATAGACTGCGCGGTATGACGCCGATCGTCACCGCCGCGCATCTCGCGCTCGCCGAGACCCTCGCCGACGCCGCCGGCGAGATCATCCGCGGCTATTTCCGCAAGAAGATCGGCGTCCAGCAGAAAAGCGATCGCACGCCGGTGACGATCGCCGATCGCGCGGCCGAGAAAGCGATGCGGCGATTGATCGCGATCGCTTTCCCGCAAGACGGCATCTTCGGCGAGGAGTTCGGCACCCAGAAGGCCGACGCCGATTACGTCTGGGTGCTCGATCCGATCGACGGCACAAAATCCTTCATCAGCGGCGTGCCGCTGTTCGGCACGCTGATCGCGCTCACCTATCGCGGCAAGCCGGTGCTCGGCGTGATCGATCAGCCGATCCAGGGCGAGCGCTGGATCGGCGCCGCTGGCCGGAAAGCCACCTTCAACGGCGCGGCGATCAAGACGCGCGCTTGCGGCAGCCTCCAAGATGCAACGCTGTACGCCACCGCCCCCGAGATGTTCGCCAAGGGCAACGCCGCGGCCTTCGCGCGGCTGCGAGGACGCGTGAAGCTCGCGCGCTTCGGCGCCGATTGCTACGCCTATGGTTTGCTGGCGTCTGGTTTCATCGATCTCGTCGTCGAGGCCGATCTCAAGCCTTATGACTATTGCGCGCTGTTGCCGATCATCGAAGGCGCCGGGGGCAAGATGAGTGATTGGCGCGGCGAGCCGCTGACGCTGAAGTCAGACGGGCGCGTTATCGCCGCCGGCGATCCGCGGCTGCTCACAAAAGCGCGAACCATCCTGGCGGGGCGTTAATTTTCGTGCCCGGCGATTTTCCTCTAAACTCGCGCGCATGACGCGCTTCCTCGCCAAAGCCTTGCTCGCCGCGAGCGTCGTGCTCGCCGTCTCCTCCCTAACTGCTGTCGCCGAGCCACAGCACGGGCTGTCGCTGTTCGGCGATCTCAAATACCCGCCGAATTTCCAGCATTTCGATTATGTGAATCCCGACGCGCCGAAAGGCGGGACGGTGAAATTCGCCGCGATCGGCACCTACAACACGCTCAACCCTTTCCAGCTCGTCGGCAACAAGGAGGGCGCGGAAGGCCAGATCTTCGAGACCCTGATGACCGCTGCCGAAGACGAGCCTGCCTCTTCCTACGGGCTCGTCGCGCAGAGCGTCGAGATTGCACCCGATAAGAGCTCGGTCACCTACACGCTGCGGCCCGAAGCCAAGTTCCAGGACGGCAGCAAGATCACGCCGGACGATGTGGTGTGGACCTTTGATACGCTGAAGTCCAAAGGCCATCCGCGCTACAAGCTCTATTACGCCGATGTGCAGAAGGCGGAGAAGGTCGGCGACAACGCCGTCAAATTCACCTTCCGCAGCGGCGACAACCGCGAGCTGCCGTCGATCGTCGGCGAGATGCCGGTGCTTTCCAAAGCCGCCTGGTCGAAGATCGATTTCGGCAAGCCGCTGCAGGAGCCGCCGCTCGGCAGCGGCCCCTATAAGATCGCGAGCTTCGAGATGGGCCGCTCGATCACCTATCAGCGCGATCCGAATTATTGGGGCAAGGATCTGCCGGTCAGCCGCGGCCGCAATAATTTCGACACGATGCGCTACGACTACTATCGCGATCCATCGATTGCGCTCGAAGCCTTCAAAGCCGGGCAATTCGACATCCGTGTCGAGAATGTCTCGAAGAACTGGGCCGTCGGCTATGACAGCCCGGCGCTGAGCGCAGGCCTCATCAAGAAAGAGCTGATCCCGAACAAGGTGCCGCAGGGCATGCAGGGTTTTGCCTTCGACACACGCAAGCCGCTGTTCCAGGACGCGAAGGTGCGCGACGCGCTGACCTACCTCTTCGATTTCGAATTGACGAATAAGAATCTGTTCTATGGCGCTTATACGCGCAGCCGCAGCTATTTCTCGAATTCGGACCTCGCCGCGACCGGGACACCCAATCCCGGCGAGCTGAAGCTGCTCGAGCCGCTGAAGGGCCAGATCCCGGACGAGGTCTTCAGCAAGCAATACGATCCGCCCAAGACCGATGGCAGCGGCGACATCCGCGAGAATCTGCGCGCGGCGATGAAGCTCCTCGGCGAGGCCGGCTGGTCGGTCAAAAGCGGCAAGCTGGTCAATGCGCAAGGCCAGCCCTTCCAATTCGAGTTCCTGCTATCGCAGGATCAGGCCGATTTCGAGCGCGTCGTGCTGCCGTTCGCGCAGAACCTCAAGCGCATCGGCATCGACATGGCGGTGCGCTCCGTCGATCCGGCGCAATACCAGAACCGGATGCAGAATTTCGACTACGACATGACCATCATCGTCATTGGCGAATCGCTGTCGCCCGGCAATGAGCAGCGCGAATATTGGACGAGTGCCACCGCCGACGAGAAGGGCGGCCAGAACTATATGGGCATCAAGAACAAAGCGATCGATGCGCTGGTCGACGACGTGATCAATGCCCAGGATCGTGCCAGCCTTGTCACCGCGACCCATGCACTCGACCGCGTTTTGAGCTGGGGCCATTACGTCATCCCCAATTGGCATTTCCCCTATTTCCGCGTCGCGAGCTGGGACAAATTCGCCCGGCCGAAGGTCTCGCCGCCTTATGCGCTTGCGCTCGACACCTGGTGGATCGCGCCGCAACGCGCGCAGGACGTCGAAGCGAAAAAGCAGCAGGTCGAGCAGAAGAAATGACGATGCCGACGTCGCAGCGCGCGGTCTAACCGATGTTCGCCTACGGGCTGCGCCGCATCTTGCTGATGGTGCCGACGCTTTTCGCGATCATCCTCGTCAATTTCGTCATCGTGCAGGCGGCGCCAGGCGGGCCGGTCGATCAGCTGATCGCCGAGCTGCGCGGCACGCAAGGCTCGGGCTTGGGCCAGGTCGCCGGCGGCGGCGGCGAGCTCCGCAGCACCGCAACTTCCGCCAATGAGAACCGCGGCGCACGCGGCCTCAATCCCGACTTCGTGGCTCAGCTCAACCAGCTTTATGGCTTCGACAAGCCGGCGCCCGAGCGCTTCTGGATCATGCTGAAAGAGTATGTGGGGTTCGATTTCGGCACGAGCTTCTACCAGGGTAAGCCCGTGATCCAGCTCATTGCCGAGAAGCTGCCCGTTTCGATCTCGCTCGGCCTTTGGACGACGCTTCTCACCTATCTCATCTCGATCCCGCTCGGCATCCGCAAGGCGGTGAAGGACGGCAGCGCTTTCGATATCTGGACGAGCGGCGTGATCGTTATCGGCTATGCGATCCCGGGCTTCCTCTTCGCCGTGCTGCTAATCGTGCTTTTCGCCGGCGGCAAGTATTTCGCCTGGTTCCCGCTGCGTGGGCTCGTTTCAGACGATTGGGCCAGCTACTCCATGCCGCATCAGATCCTCGATTATTTCTGGCACATCACCCTGCCGGTGCTGTCGCTGGTCATCAGCGGCTTCGCCAGCCTCACCATGCTGACGAAGAATTGCTTCCTCGACGAGATCAACAAGCAATATGTCGTGACCGCGCGCGCCAAAGGCCTCGGCGAGCGGCGCGTGCTTTACGGCCATGTCTTCCGCAATGCGATGCTCTTGGTGATCGCCGGCTTCCCGGCCGCCTTCATCGGTATTCTCTTCACCGGCGCGCTGCTGGTCGAGGTGATCTTCTCGCTCGACGGGCTCGGTCTCTTGGGCTTCCAGGCGGCGATCGGCCGCGATTACCCGATCATGTTCGGCACGCTCTACATTTACACCCTCGTCGGTCTCGCGCTGAAGCTGATCAGTGATCTCTCTTACATGTTCGTCGATCCGCGCATCGATTTCGGCACGCGCGGCCAATGACGCCTCTCACCCGCCGCCGGCTGCAGAATTTTCGCGCCAACCGGCGCGGCTTCTGGTCGCTCTGGCTCTTCCTGCTGCTCTTCGGCGTCAGCATGTTCGCCGAGTTACTCGCCAACGACCGCCCGCTGCTTGTTCGTTTCGACGGACATTTCTATTTTCCGATCTTCAGCGATTACGCTGAGACCGATTTCGGCGGCGATCTGCCGATCCCGGCGGATTACCGCGATCCGGAACTCGCCAAGCGCATCGCGGCGGGTGGCTTCATGGTCTGGCCGCCGATCCCCTTCGCCGACAACACCATCAACTACAATCTGCCCTCCCCGGCGCCCGCGCCGCCCGACCGCGTCAATTGGCTCGGCACCGACGATCAGGGCCGCGACGTGATGGCCCGGCTGATTTACGGCTTCCGCATCTCGGTGCTGTTCGGCCTTACCCTGACGATCTTCAGCTCGATTATCGGCGTCGCCGCCGGCGCGATCCAAGGCTATTACGGCGGTTGGGTCGATATCTCGTTTCAGCGGTTCATGGAGGTCTGGGCAGGACTGCCGGTGCTCTATCTCCTGATCATTCTTTCCAGCATCATCGCGCCGAATTTCTGGTGGCTGCTGATCATCATGCTGATGTTCTCCTGGATGTCGCTGGTCGACCTGGTGCGCGCCGAGTTCCTGCGCGCGCGCAATTTCGACTATGTCCGCGCCGCGCGCGCGCTCGGCGTGGGCAATGCGACGATCATCTGGCGCCATGTGCTGCCCAATGCCATGGTGGCGACGCTGACCTTCCTGCCTTTCATCCTCAACGGCTCGATCACCACCTTGACCTCGCTTGACTTCCTCGGCTTCGGCCTGCCCCCCGGCTCGCCCTCGCTCGGCGAGCTCCTGTCGCAGGGCAAGAACAATCTGCAGGCGCCGTGGCTCGGCCTCACGGCTTTCTTCGTGCTCGCGGTGATGCTGTCGCTGTTAATCTTCATCGGCGAAGCGGTGCGCGATGCGTTCGATCCACGGAAGGTGAAATGAGCCTTCTCGCAGTCAAAGACCTGAGCGTCACCTTTGCGTCGGGCGACAGCCGAGTGGAAGCAGTCCGTGGAGTCTCTTTCGATCTCGACAAAGGCGAGACCCTCGCTTTGGTCGGCGAATCGGGTTCCGGCAAATCGGTGACGGCGCTCTCGATTATGCAGCTCCTGCCCTATCCGATGGCGAGCCATGGCGCCGCGAGCAGCATCCGCTTCGATGGCACGGAGCTGGTGCGGGCCAGCGAGGCGACCTTGCGCGACATTCGCGGCAACCGCATCGCGATCGTGTTCCAGGAGCCGATGACCTCGCTGAACCCGCTGCACACGATCGAGAAGCAGATCGCCGAGACGCTCAACCTGCACAAGGGACTGAGCGGCGTGGCGGCGCGCGCGCGCGTCCTCGAATTGCTGCGCCTCGTCGGCCTGCCCGAGGCCGAGAGCCGCCTCAACGCCTATCCGCATCAGCTCTCGGGCGGCCAGCGGCAGCGCGTGATGATCGCGATGGCGCTCGCCAACGAGCCCGACATCCTCATCGCCGACGAGCCGACTACGGCGCTCGACGTGACGATCCAGGCTCAGATCCTGAAGCTGCTCAAGGATCTGCAAGCACGCTTCGGCATGGCGCTGCTGCTCATCACCCACGACCTGACCATCGTGCGCAAGATGGCGGACCGTGTGTTGGTGATGACCGAAGGCCAGATCGTTGAGCGCGGCAAGACGGAGCAGCTCTTCACCACGCCTCAACATCCCTACACTTGCAAGCTTTTGGCCGCCGAGCCCCGAGGCGAGCCGCGCCCCGCCGATCCCACGGGCAAGCCGCTGGTCGAGGCGCGCGATGTCCGCGTCTGGTTTCCGATCAAGACGGGCCTTTTCCGCCGCACCACGGCCTATATCAAAGCAGTCGACGGCGTCGATATGGTGCTGCGCCAAGGCGAGACACTCGGCGTGGTCGGCGAATCGGGCTCGGGCAAGACGACGCTCGGCCTCGCACTGCTGCGCCTCATCCAGAGCCGGGGGGAGATTGTCTTCGACGGCCACCGCATCGATGAGCTTGGCGGCAACGCGCTGCGATCGCTCCGGCGCGAGATGCAGGTCGTGTTCCAGGATCCCTATTCGAGCCTATCGCCGCGCCTCTCGATCGCGCAGATCATCGAAGAAGGCTTGAAGGTCCATAAGCTCGGCGGCAGCGCCAAGCAGCGCCGCGCCGAGATCGAGCGGCTGTTGCAAGAGGTTGGGCTCGATCCCGCCGCGGCGGATCGCTACCCGCATGAATTCTCCGGCGGCCAGCGCCAGCGCATCGCGCTCGCGCGCGCGCTGGTGCTGAAGCCGCGCTTCCTTCTGCTCGACGAGCCAACCTCGGCGCTCGACATGTCGGTGCAGGCGCAGATGGTCGAGCTGCTGCGCGATCTGCAAGCGCGCTACGGCATCGGCTATCTCTTCATCAGCCACGACCTGCGCGTGGTGAAGGCGCTGGCGCATGACATCATGGTGATGAAGGACGGCAAGGTGGTCGAGATCGGCCCCGCCGCGTCGATCTTCACCGCGCCTCAGACCGCCTATACGCGGGCGCTGATGGCCGCCGCTTTCGATATCGAGATCGCCGAGCCGCAAGCGGTGGGTACGTAGCCACGGATGTCATCCCCGCGAAAGCGGGGATCCAGAAGAACCATCGCAGCAGTAGATCCTGCATTCCCGCTTGCGCGGGAATGACGGCCAGTGCATCGAGACTCAGCCGAGTCGCCAGCGTTCGATCACGAGCTTGGTACCGCGATCGTTGGGCTGATCGATCGTCCAGCCGTGATGCAGCAAGGTACGCGCGGTGAGGCGATTGCCGTAGAAGCCGAGCCCGATCTGCAAGACAAGGAAAGCGGCGAAGAGCGCGAGCTGCGCGGCCTGAGTCGCTTCCGCGCCGACGCGCACGATGCTTACGATCAGCACAAAGAGCCACAGCACGAGCACCGCGGCGCCCCAGCCGGGGAGGCGCCGCAAGAAGAGCGGCAGACCAAAAACGCCGGCGAAGAGGAAAAGGTCCCAGGCAAAGCCGGTCGCGACGCGCCGCTCTTTGCCGCTCGGCTTGTGCCGGAAGCCGATCGATCGCGGTAAGCGATCGGCGGCCGCCGCGCCGCGCGCATTGCCTTTGCGACGCGAGCTCGAGCTAGTTCGCGCCACGGCCGAAGCGATGCTCGATCAAGGCATAAAGCGCCCGCATAGCAAGCGCCTCGCCGCCTTCCGGCCGGCCGGGGCGGCTCTTCTGGTTCCAGGCGTAGGTGTCGATATGGATCCAGGGCGTGCCTGGCGTCACGAAGGCGTCGAGGTAGAGCGCGGCGGTGATCGCGCCGGCAAAGCTCGATTCCGAGACATTGTTGAGATCGGCGATCGGCGACACGATCATCTGCCGATAGGGCTTCCACAGCGGCAAGCGCCAGAGCGGGTCGCTCTCGACCAAGCCGAAGCGGAGGAGCTCGTCGGCAACGGCATCGTCATTGGCGAAAAGCGCCGGCAGCTCCGGCCCCAGCGCGGTGCGCGCCGCCCCCGTCAAGGTCGCCATATCGATCAGCAAGGCCGGCTTCTCGTTGCATGCTTCGTAGAGCGCATCGCACAGGATGAGCCGGCCCTCGGCGTCGGTGTTGCCGACCTCAACGGTCATGCCCTTGCGCGTCTTGATGATATCGAGCGGGCGGAAGGCGTTGCCGGCGACCGCATTCTCGACCGCCGGCACCATGACGCGCAGCCGCAGCGGCAGCTTCGCCTCCATGATCGCCGAAGCGAGGCCGAGCAAGGTCGCGGCGCCGCCCATGTCCTTTTTCCTCGTGCGCATGCCGCCCGAGGGCTTGAGATCGAGCCCGCCGGTATCGAAGCAAACGCCTTTGCCGACGAGGGTCAGCTTCGGCGCGTTCTCATTGCCCCAGACGAAATCGATGAGCCGCGGGGCTTTGGCGGCCGCGCGCCCGACCATGTGGATCGCCGGATAATTGAGCTCGAGCAGCTCGTCGCCGACGATCGCGCGATAACGCGCGCCATGCTTTACGGCGAGCGCCTGCGCCGCGTCCGCGAGCTCGGGCGGGCCCATATCTTCGGCCGGCGTATTGATGAGATCGCGCGCCAGCCCCATGCCGCGCGCCAAGCGCTCGACTCGGCGGTGATCGGCATTGGCCGGCCAGACGAGATCGGCCCAGGGCTTCTCGCGCGCGCGATAACGGGTGAAGGCATAACAGCCGAGCGCCCAGCCGAGCGCGAAGCGCGTCGCTGCCTCTGCCGTATGCTCGCCTTCGAGCGCGTAGGCGCCGGGCGGCAACGCATCGGGCAGCGCGGCGATGCCCCAAAGCTCTTCGCCCGCCCGCACCCCGATCAGCACGCGCTTCAACCGGCCTGCCGCGTCCGGGAGCAGGGCGAATTTGCCTGATGCGCCGAGGTAATGCGTCGCCTCGACCCAGCGCCGCTCGATTTCCTCGAGCTGTGCGAGCGCCGCCGGAAGGCTCTCTTCGGTGACCGGCAGAATCGGCACCGCGCCGGCGCGGTCGGCAATAAGATGATCGAGCACTATCGCATTTCCCTCACGAACAACCGGGCTTGCGGCGCCGTCCCGACGCCGTCAGAGTGAGCGGCCGGAAGCCGAACCAAGCCAACCCGACCGAGCATAGCCGATGGCCGAGTTCACCATCTACCTCGCGAATAAGAACTATTCGTCCTGGTCGCTGCGCGGCTGGCTGATGCTGAAAGCGACTGGCGTCGCTTTCGACGAGATCGTGATCCCGCTCGACGAACCGCAGACCCGGGCCGAGATCCTGCGCTACACCCCTTCAGGCAAGTTGCCGACGCTGGTGCACAACCGCAAATCCGGCGGGCCGGTGACGGTCTGGGAATCGCTGGCAATCGGTGAATATCTCGCCGAGCTCTTCCCGCAGGCGGGGCTCTGGCCGAAGGATCCGGCGACGCGAGCCCATGCCCGCGCGATCAGCAACGAAATGCATGCCGGCTTCCTGCCGCTGCGCCGCCATTTTCCGATGAACATGCGGTCGGTCTTCGATCGCGAGATCATCCCCGAAGCGCAGGGCGATATCGACCGCATCACGTCGCTGTGGCGTGATTGCCGGCAGCGCTACGGCACGGGGGGCGATCTCCTTTTCGGCTCATTCGGTATCGCCGATGCGATGTTCGCGCCGGTGGTCAGCCGCTTCCGCACGTATAAGCTGACGCTCGACGGCGAGGCCGAGGCCTATGCGCGCGCCATTACCGCTTGGCCGGCCTATCAGGAATGGCTCACCGGTGCCCGCAACGAGCCGATGGTCATCGAGCAATACGAGTTCTGAGCGCCGGCGCCAGGACGCCGCCCGAGCAGCCCTATTTGAGCTGGACATAACGCAGGGGAAAGAAGCCGTCCCCCTGCTGGACCAACTCGACATTGTCGCGCACCGCCCAGACCTGATCCTGCTGATGCAGCGGAATATAGGCGATGTCCTGCTTCGCCTGCGCGAGCGCCTCATGGAGCAGATCGCGGCGCTTGCCGCTGTCGGTCTCGCCGGCAATTTCCGCGATCAACCGATCGAGCGCCGGATCGGAGAAGCCGCCGAAATTCGCGTCGCCGCGATGGGCCTGTTTGTCGGGCGTGGCGACGAGATTGACCAACGCATCGAGCGCATCATATGTCGCGGGGAGCCAACCGAGCAGATAGAAGCTCGAGCCCTGCGACGGCGTCATCACCTTGGCAAAGAATTTGCCGCGCGTCTGAGCATTGAGACGGATCTTCACGCCGATCTTCCCCAGCATGGCGACAACCGAGTCACAGATCGCCTCGTCATTCAAATAGCGGTCGTTGGGGCAATCCATCCCGACCGAGAAGCCGCGCGGATAGCCGGCCTGCGCCAGCAGCGCCCGAGCCGCCGCGAGGTCGTAAGGAAGGCGCTGGTTGAGCGCGGGATGGAAGCCGTTGATACCCGGCCCGACCAGCAGCGCCGTCGGCGTCGCGAAGCCGCGCATTACCTTGTCCTTGATCGTCGTCTCGTCGATCGCCTGATAGAAGGCCTGGCGCACGCGGCGATCGCGGAACGGATTGGCGCCTTTCATGTCGCTGTCGGCGAGCTGGTCATGGCGGTAATCGAAGCCCAGCATGATCGTGCGCAGCTCCGGCCCCTGCACCAAATGGACGCCCTTGGCGCGCGCGATGCGGTAGGTCGATTGCGGCGGCACGGAATAGAGCATGTCGAGCTTGCCGCCGAGCAGCGCCGTAGCGCCGGCCGTGGCCGTCATGGGCCGGAATTCGACACGGTCGAGATTGTGCTGCGGCTGGTCCCACCAATTCGGGTTCGGCACCAGCACCGTCAGCTTGTCAGGCTGGCGCTCTTCGAGCATGAACGGGCCGGTGCCGTCGGCATGGTCGCTCGCATAGCTGTCACCGCTCGCCTGCGCCTTGGCCGGCTCGGTCGCGTCATGCTCGGCGCACCATTTCGCGCTCATGATGTCCCAGAGGGGCAGCTGCTCGGGCAGGATTGAATCAGGCAGATTGGTGTTGATGTCGATCGTGTAATCGTCGATCTGGTCAACGCTGCGGATCGACGCCAACGCGTGCGCGATTTGCGAATTCGACGAGCGCGCGCGGGCGAAAGAGAAGACGACATCGGCGGCGGTAAAGGGCGTGCCATCCTGGAATTTGACGCCGCGGCGCAGCTCGAACCGCCAGCGATCCGGCGCTTGCTGCTGCCAGCGCACCGCCAGCGCCGGCTCGACGCGTAGATCGCGGCCGCGACGCACCAGCGGCTCGTAGATATTGGAATCGAAGGACAGCAGGAAGATCTCCTGCCGCGCATAAGGATCGAGCGAGAACAAGTCCTGGTCGTTCGACCAGCGCAGCGTCCTGGCCGACGCCGCCGACAGCGCGAGCAGCAGCGCCGCGCCCGCCGCCAAAAAAGTCCTCGTTATCGTTCTTCTGCCCAGGCCCATTCGCACCGGCGGAGAGTTTGGCGCGCGGCTTGCGGTGTCAACTAATTTTGGCAAAGACTGCGGCAAAGAGGGAGGAAACCCGATGGCGGTGATCTATGTCGCGCGCAGCGCCGCGCTCAGCAAATGGGCATCCGATGTCGGCCTGTCGAAGAACATCTTCAAGGTCGGCGTCGCCGAAGAGCCGGTCAAAGACCTGATCGCCGCCGAGGGCTGGGCCGGTATCACCGATTGGACCCTCGTCAAGAAAGACGAGGCCGGCGACCTCACCGAAGAGGCCGCGCTCGAGCGGCTCGCCAAGCGCGAGACCGTCGTCGATCCGAAATACTATCCGCGCATCCGTGACACGCGGGGTCTCTTCAAGGTCAATCCTGTCCATGTCGAAAGCCACATCATCGTCGGCCGCGCCCTCGAAGGCGGCGCCGAACGCGTCGCCGTGAAGCTGAAACCCGCGGATTTCGCGAGCTATCTCATCCACAACGCCAAGCGCTGATCGTCGAATCTAAGTAGTTCCTATGATCGCGACGCGCCTATTCGTCCCTTTACTTCGTGCGACACGCCCGTTTATCGTCGACGCAGAATCCAGTCAAAGTTAACGAGCAGAACGCTCCTCGGCCGCCCCAACGAGGGTTCGTTTCATGCTCTCTTTTCTGCCTCGTTATGCGCGGCGGGGCAGCTCATGACGACGCGGGTCTTCACGCTTGTCACCGGCTGCTGCGCGAGACAGGGGGATGGCGGCCTGGGCTTCGCGATCCGGGAGCTGGTTCCGGACGAGCGCGGCGAGATCGTGATCCGCCACCAAGCCGGCACCGAGGTCACGGTGCTGACCGATGATCCGATCATAGCGCACGGCATCGAGCGGGATCACATCACCCGTGCCGGGCACGACGTCTCGGGCTTCTCCTATTGCCGCTTTGCCGGCGGAATCGCCGTATTCTACCCACGCTCGCTTTCGCTCTGCGTCGACGACGGCGAGCCGGTCTGAGAAGCGCCGAGATTGAGGGGATGGGGGCGGCCTTCCGGCGCGGCCGGTGCCGCCCCTATGTTTTTTGGTCGCTCTAGGTGGTGAGCGTATCGCGCACCCAGCGCGCCGTTCCGATCAGTTCGGCGTCGCGATCGAGGAAGCCGAGGAGCTGCAGCCCGAGCGGCAGGTCCTCGACACTCAGCAGCGGCAGCGTGATCGCCGGCACGCCGAGGCATGAGCCGGAGACCACGAAGATCGAATCGCCCGTGCTCTCGAGCCCGATCGGCGCAGGACCCGTTGCCGATATCGTGATCACGCCATCCACCTCGCCGGCGAGTGCGGCATAGATCGTGCGGATCGCCGCACGCTCGGCGCGGCGCGCGCGATACTCATCGAGGGTGATGCGATCCGCCTCGACCAGCCGGTCGCGCGTGAACGACGTGAGCTTCGAGGGATCGCTCGCATTGTAGGATTTGACCGCCCAGCGCGCTTCGAAAGCGTTGAGCAGCTGCGACACCGGCATGGCGCGGGTGAGCGCCACCTCGGCGGCCTCGAGCGCGGCGCTCTCCTTGCGCCGGACCAGCGCCACGCCGGCGGCGCTGAGCCGCGCCAGCGCGGCATCGAGCGCCGCAAGCGCCGCAGGCGCGGCCTTGCTCCAGCCCGGGCCTTCGAGCACGGCCAGGCGCAGCGGCTTTTGCGCCGCGGGCGGCGCGGCGGGGCCAAAAAGGCCGGGATAATCCGGATCGCCGCCAGCGCGGTCGGCGATCTCGCGCAGCAACACCCATGCATCTTCGATGCTTGCCGCGAGCGCGCCGTGGACGCTTTGCGAGAGCCCGTCATGACTGCCGCTGCGATTGATCGCGCCGAGGCTCGGTTTGAAGCCGACGCAGCCGCAAAAACTCGCCGGGCGGAGGATCGAGCCGAGCACCTGCGTGCCGAGGCCCGCCGCGATCATGCCGCTGCCGGTTGCCGCGGCCGAACCGGAGGACGAGCCGCCTGGCGTGCGCCGCGTATCCCAGGGGTTGCGCGTCGGACCCGGCGGGGCGGTGGCGAATTCCGTGGTCACGGTCTTGCCGAGGATCACCGCGCCGGCCTCGCGCAGCGCCGTCACCGAGGCCGCGTCCCGACGCGACTGCCAGCCCTTGAAGAAGGCGGAGCCGTTCTCGGTCGGGAAATCGCGCGTCTCGATGATGTCCTTGACGCCGACCGGCATGCCGTCGATCGGCGAAAGCGGCGTGCCTTCTTTCCACCGCGCGGTCGAGCGCGCAGCGGCCTCGCGGGCAGCGGTCGCGTCGTAATGGACGAAAGCGAGGACCTGCGGCTCGATCTCGGTGAGGCTCGCAAGGCAACGCTCGAGAAAGGCGCTCGGGCTGTCCTTGCCGGCGCGGAAATCTTGCTGCGCGGCAACATAAGAGCGCATCGCTGGTTTTGGCATAGGCGTACCTCCCGCCCTGAAGATACCATGATTCACGCGGCGCCGGGCAAGCGCGCACCCCTAATTGTCTCGCGGAAATCGCCTCGTTATCCTGCGCGGTGAGACGGAAGCGAGGAAAACGATGACGGATCTTTACGAGCGCAAGCCGCCGGGACCGGGCCACAACCAGCCCGAAGACGAGAATGAAGTAAAATGGGAGCGCTGGACTAAGCGGCGCATCTTCGTGCGCGAGCTCGCCGGCACCTATTCGCATCTCTACAAGCAGCTCCTCGACCAGCCGCGCGTCTATTCCTCGAGGAAACTCCCCTGGAAAGGCGGGCCGCAGCAATACGGCAAGCAGATCATCAACCCGCAAGCGGCGATGGTCGCGCAATCGATCGAAACGCATATCGAGGCCTATGGCCCCGGCGCCTTCGGCCAGAAGCACGGCCATATGAACAGCGCCGTGTTCTACGTCATCAAAGGCTATGGCCACGACATCCATGACGGCCGCCACATCCCGTGGAAGGCAGGCGATGTGATGATCGTCGAGAATGGCTGCGTCCATCAGCATTTCAACGACGATCCGGAGAACGAGGCGATCCTTCTCGTGATGAAGGCGAAGCCGCTTTTCCTGTTCATGCATTTGCTGTTCCAAAAAATCGTGACCTATCCGCCGAACGAGCCGATCAAGGGACACGAAGACTGGCAACCGCCGACCGATCTTTAAGGAAAAGAACCATGGCAAAAGCACCTGACGAGCGCGATGTCGCGCATGCCGGCAGCGAAAGCTGCAGCTATCGCACCGACGCGATCGCGCAATCCGCCGAATTCCGCACGTTTTATGAGAGCCTGCGCAACGTCGTTCACGCCGAGGAGATGCCGTTCGAGAATTCGCCCGACGGGCTCTTGAAGCATCTCGTCCACGAGAAGCTCAACACGCGCGAATGCTGCATCGAAGCCTATATGCAATTCCTCGAAGCTGGCGGCCGCTCCGGCAAGCATCGCCATATGTGGGAAGAGGTTGCCTTCGTCGCCGAAGGCTCGGGCTACGATCTGCACTGGGATCTGAAATTCGACTGCCTCGACAAATTCGAATGGTCCTGGGAAGAGGAGCCGAAGAAGATCGAATGGTCGCGCGGCGATTTCATCTACGTGCCGCCTTTTACGATGCATCAGCATTTCAATGCCGATGCGGCGAAGGAAGCGCGGCTGATCATCATCAGCAACCGCATCGTTCGCGAGATGGGTTTTGACTGGCTCGACCAGGTCGAGCATGCCCCGGGATTTTGAAGAATGAATATGCGCTCGCAGTGGATCCTCGCTTTTGCGGGAGTGACGGTGATAACAAGCCTCTGCGCCACACCGGCTTCCGCAGATGCGATCGCCGATTTCTACAAAGGCCGCACCGTCACGATCGACATCGGCTACAGCGCCGGTGGCGGCTACGATCTCTACGCCCGCACCTTGGCACGTCATCTGGGCGACCACATTCCCGGCAATCCCAATGTCGTGCCGCAGAACATGCCGGGCGCCGGCAGCCTCAAGGTCGTCAATTATCTCGCGAACCTCGCACCGAAGGACGGTACGGTCATCGCCACCTTCGCGCGCGGCATGGCGATGCAGCCGCTCTTCGACAAAACCGGCGTCGAATTCGATGCGCAGAAGCTCAATTGGATCGGCAGCATCACCAACGAGGTCAGCGTCTGCGCCTTCCGCAGCGATTCGGGCGTCGCGACTTGGCAGGACATGATGACGAAGTCCTATACGGTCGGCGGCACCGGCACAGGCTCCGACACCGACGTCTTCCCGGACGTGCTGCGCAACATGTTCCACATGAAGCTGAAGCTCGTGACCGGTTATCCCGGCGGCAGCGACGTCTTGCTCGCGATGCAGCGCGGCGAGGTCAACGGCCGCTGCGGCTGGTCGTGGTCGAGCGTCAAAAGCACGAGCTACGCGCTCTATCAGAATAAAGAGATCCTCGTTCCCGTGCAGCTATCGCTGGAGAAGCATCCCGATCTGCCCGACGTGCCGCTGATCATGGATGAGACGAAAGATCCGCAGGAACTTGCCGCGCTGAAGCTGATCTTCGGGCGCCAAAGCATCGCCCGGCCCTATGCGACGGCGCCGGGCGTGCCGGCGGAGCGCGTCGCCGCGTTGCGTAAGGCCTTCGACGACACGATGAAGGACAAGGCCTTCCTCGAAGAAGCGCAGAAAACCGATCTCGAAGTGCAGCCGGTCTCCGGCGCCGAAGTCCAAGCTCTCGTGGCCGAGGTCTATAAATCCTCGCCCGAGGTGGTGAAGCTCGCCGCCGCCGCGGCGAAGACCGCGAATGCGAAATAGTAGTCACTCGTCATTGCGAGCGAAGCGAAGCAATCCAGGGACCAGCACCGCCCTGGATTGCTTCGTCGCTCCGCTCCTCGCAATGACGATTATCTATTCTTCGCGACAAAAGCCGCAATCTTGTCCGCGACCTCTTTCGGCCGCTCCGTATGGAGCGCGTGGCCGGTCTGGTCGAGCACCTCGAGCGTCGCCTTCTTTATCGGCTTCATGAAATGCTGCGCGCAATCGAAGGGGCAGATCTCGTCGTTCTTGCCCCAGATGAAGAGCGTCGGCACGTCGATGCGGTGCAGCCAATAGGGCAGCTGCGGATTGTTGAGCCGGGGACTCCAGGCGAGCCGCGCGCCCGCCGCCCGGTTCTGCAGCCAGATATCCTGGTCCATGGTCGCCAATTGCTTCAGCCGCTCGTCGACGAATTTCTTGTCGTAGAACATGTGCTGCGCATGTTCTTGCGGCGACCAGAGGAAGATGTCGCCGAAGGGTACCTTCGGCGAGCGCACGCCGGCTGGGGCGAGCAGGCTAAGGCTTTTCAGCCGCGTCGTGTTGCGTACGGCGATCTCGGCCGCGGTCCAGCCGCCCAAGGAATGCCCGACGAGATGGACGTCTTCGAGATCGAGCTTCTCGAGGAAATCGAGATAGAAATACGCGAGATCGCCGACTCCCATCATCCATTCGGGGATTTGCGAGCGGCCGAAGCCCGGATGCTCGGGCGCGAGTACGTGGTGCTTCTCGGCGAGGAGCTGCAAGAGTGGGCTCCAATTCGAGCCGCCGGCGCCATGGAGGAAGAGCAGGGTCTCGCCCTTTCCCGCCTCGAAAACATTGAGTTTCGTGCCGTTTATCTCGCGACTTGCCGGTTCCATGCGCCTCCTCCAACCGCTCGCGACGATAGAAAGCGACACCATTGCATGCAAGCACACGACCGGCCTATCGTCTCTCCCGACGGAGGTGTCCCATGCACAAAGTCGCCATTCCGCAGACCATTATCGACCGCGTCATCAAGCGCCGCGGCAAGGAGCACGTGTTCGATGATTTCGATCCGACCCGCACCGCGCTGGTCGTCGTCGATCTCCAGAACGGCTTCATGATGCCGGGCGTCGCCTTCTCGGAAATCCCCATGGCGCGCGAAATCGTGCCGAACGTCAATCGCCTCGCCGCGGCGATGCGCGAAGCCGGCGGCACGGTGGTGTGGATCGTCACGACTTATGAGCCGGCGGTCGATCGCGAATGGTCGACCTATTATCGCCTCTCGACCCCCGGAAACGGCGCCAAGCGGAGCGCGGCGCTGACCAAGGGCGCCAAAGGTCATGAGATTTGGCCCGAGCTCGAGGTGAAGCAAGGCGATCCAATCGTCGAGAAGAAGCGCTTCTCGGCCTTCATCCAGGGCTCGAGCGAGCTGGACAAGGTGCTGAAGGCGCGCGGCATCGACAATCTACTCATCACCGGCACAGTGACCGGCGTGTGCTGCGAATCGACCGCGCGCGATGCGATGATGCTGAACTACGCGGTGACGATGGTCACCGACGGCAACGC
>Ga0134128_10001794_pt1 | contig 27176 bp, 28 predicted proteins | sample KB31754_FD_96462 | JGI IMG/M metagenome (GOLD analysis project Ga0134128, IMG submission 96462) | Terrestrial soil microbial communities with excess Nitrogen fertilizer from Kellogg Biological Station, Michigan, USA - KB3-175-4 | ecosystem: Environmental > Terrestrial > Soil > Unclassified ...
CGCCTGCTCTCAATTCGGCATGGCGCGAGAATACTTTCCAGTCCTGCTGTTGCTCGGCTTCGTAGTCATGAACGCCGTCCTCATTATCGGAGTTTCAGCCCTTACGATTCGCAAGCGGCCGACTCCGGTGAAGCGTGCCGCATACGAATCCGGAATTCCGGCAATCGGAGACGCGCGAGAGCGCTTCTCGGTCGCGTTCTACATGATCGCGATGCTGTTCATCATATTCGACATCGAAACCGTCTTCATGATCCCCTGGGCGGCCTCGTTCCGCCAGCTGTCATGTAGCGCGGAGCTCGCCGGCGGCATGTGCCCCGCGGGCTCGACGTCGTTCTTCGGTCTTGGCGAGATGCTCATATTCATGGCGATTCTCGTCGTTGGCTTCGTATACGTGTGGAAGAAAGGAGCACTCAGATGGGATTGACCGCTCGCCCGGATTCGGCGCTCAGGCGCGTCGAGTACGACCCCCAGTCGCAGGACGGCTGGGTCACCACGCGGCTCGATTTCCTCGTCAACTGGGGCCGCGCCAACTCGCTCTGGCCCATGCCGTTCGGAACCGCCTGCTGCGCGATCGAATTCATGGCCACCGCCGCCGCCGACTTCGACCTCGCACGATTCGGCATGGAGCGCATGTCGTTCTCCCCGCGCCAGTCCGACGTTCTGATCTGCGCAGGCCGCGTTCCATTCAAACTCGCGCCGATCATACGGCGCATCTGGCAGCAGATGGCGCAGCCCAAGTGGTCCATCGCCATGGGTGCTTGCGCATCGACGGGCAACATGTTCGACAACTACGCAGTGGTGCAGGGGATCGACACGATCATTCCGGTGGACGTTTACGTTCCCGGTTGCCCGCCGCGTCCAGAAGGCCTGTTGTACGGAATCCAGATGCTCCAGAAGAAAGTCATGAGCGAGCGCATGTCCGACCGGGTGCTTCGCGATGAGATGGAGCCCGATCCCGCAACGCAGCTTTACATCCCGCCGCCGGCAATCGATGAGATTTCGGAGCCGTTCGGTAACTCGATCAATCAGACGCGTTCAACGCCGTGAACGAACTCACCGAATCGTTTGACATTGTGTCTGTGGGCAGCGCACTCACCAACGCCGCGCCGCCAGCCACCCCGAAAAATGTGCCGCACCGCGGTGGCGATGTGAATCCGTCGGCCGATGCACTGAAACAGCAGTTCGGCGACGCAATCCTGCGTGCCTCGGTAGGCTGGGGCGAGACGACGGTGTTCGTTGTACGGGAGCGTGCCGGCGAAATCATCCGCTGGTTGCACGACGACCCCTCGCAGCAGTACGACTATCTCGCGGACGTCACGGCGGTCGAGTACAGGGAGACCGAAGTTCCAATCGAGGTCGTCTGGCACCTCCGCTCGCTTCCGTACCGCCGCTTTCTCCGCATCAAGACCGAGCTGCCCAAGGACGCTCCGCTCGAAGTCGACAGCGTCTGGGGGATCTACCGCTCCGCCGATTGGCTCGAGCGCGAGTGCTACGACATGTTCGGCATCAAGTTCATCGGCCATCCGGATCTGCGCCGCTTGCTCATGTGGGAGCAGTACAAGGAAGGCTACCCCCTGCGCAAGGATTTCCCGCTCCGTGGACGCTTCAGTCGCTCCGAGCAGTTGCGCCAGGCACTCGCTGCCAATCCGGAGTCACGCTATTCCATGGAAGAGCTGACCGTCGCCGAGGCCTTCAGCGAGATCCCCGAAGACATGCGCCGCCGCCTCGCGTCGGGTGAAAGGACGGGAGAGTAGAATCATGGCGACCAAGACAAGGACGATAGAAGTAGAGCTCTCGACCAGCGGCCTGGACAGATCCGGAAAGCCTCAACGCGTTCCGCTCGTCACGAATGACGGTGGCACTGCGATCGCGTTCGAGGAGCCGCTCGCGCTGGAGCCCGCGCTCGATGGTGAGCACATGCTCATCAACCTGGGCCCGCAGCACCCGGCCACGCACGGTGTGCTTCGGCTCGTGCTCGAGCTGGACGGTGAGACGGTCGTGCGCTGCATTCCGCACATCGGCTATCTGCACTGCGGCTTCGAGAAGACCGGAGAATATCGCCAGTACAACCAGATAATCCCCTGGACCGATCGCGAGGATTACCTCAATGCTCCGGGCAACAACGTTGCGATGGCGCTCGGCGCCGAGCGTCTTTTCGGGATCGAGATAACCGAGCGTTGCAAGGTGCTTCGCGTGATCGCCTGCGAGCTGTCGCGAATCATGTCGCACCTCGTCTGGCTCGGTACGACATCGATCGACATCGGTGCATACACGCCGTTCCTCTGGTCATTCCACCAGCGCGAGCTCATCTACCAGCTGCTCGAGGCATGGACCGGCGCGCGTCTCACGACGTCGCTCACGCGCGTCGGCGGCCTGATGGCCGACATCCCCGATGGCTGGACCGACAATGCCAGAAGCTTCCTCGGTGGGTTCAACAAGGTTCTGGACGACGTCGAGAAACTTCTCACGAACAATGGCATCTGGGTCGGGCGGACTGTCGGCCTCGGTGTCATGAGCCCGGAAGAGGCGATCAACTGGGGATTATCGGGATCGATGGTGCGCGCGTCCGGTGTGTCGTACGATGTGCGGAAGGATTTCCCGTATCTCGATTACGAGACGTACGATTTCGAGGTGCCGGTTGGCGTGAACGGCGACGTGTACGATCGCTATCTCGTTCGTGTCGAGGAGATGCGCCAGTCCGTGCGGATAGTCCAGCAGGCGCTGGACCGGTTGCCCGATGGGCCGATCAACGTCGACGACGCGCGGGTGATCCTTCCTTCCAAGACCAAGGCGACGAGCGGCATGGAATCCATGATCCATCACTTCAAGCAGGTGATGGAAGGTCCGCGTCCGCCCGTCGGCGAGGCGTACGTGGCCGTGGAAAGCCCGCGGGGAGAGAAGGGCTACTATATGGTCTCCGACGGAACTGCCAAACCGGTACGGTGGCGCATTCGGCCTCCGTCGTTCATCAATCTTTCGGCGATCCCGAAGATGGTCGAAGGCCATCTTCTGTCGGATGTCATCGCCATCAACGCAAGCATCGACGTAGTGCTGGGAGAGATCGACCGATGACGGCCGTGACACACGACCACGACGCTCCATATCAGCCGGTGTTCGTCGGCGACCGGCGCAAGGAGTTGGACGCGCTGTTCCCGCTCTATCCAACAAAGATGGCGTGCATCCTTCCAGCACTCTGGATGGTGCAGGAAGATCGTGGCTGGATCAGCGACGAGGGGATGGCCGAAGTCGCCGATGTGCTGGAGCTGACTCCCGCGTACGTCAAGGGCGTGGTCACGTTCTACACGATGTACAACACGCATCCCGTCGGCAAATATCTCATCCAGGTCTGCACCACCACTCCGTGCAACATCTGCGGCGCTGAAGACGTCGTCGGCGCGTTTCTCGAACACACGGGCTGCGGCGAGCTCGGCATCACCTCCGCCGATGGCAGGTTCACGGTAATCGAAGTCGAGTGCCTCGGCGCGTGTGGCTTCGCAACTCCGGTGATGATCAACGAGGGATTCGTCGAGTCGGTCACGGCCGCTCGCGTTCCCGAGATCGTGGCAGGGCTCAAGTAATGGGATATCCGCATCCATCCCACGCTGGCGAGACTCCCGTTCTGTCGCAGTATTTTGGTGACCAGGACGGGATCGGGCTCGACGGCTGGCGCAAGCGCGGTGGTTACGACGGACTTCAGAAGGCACTTTCGATGTCGCCCGGCGAGATAGTCGATGTCGTCAAGGCATCGGGCCTCCGCGGCCGCGGCGGCGCGGGCTTCCCGACCGGAATCAAGTGGTCGTTCATGAAGATCGGCGACGGCAAGCCGCACTATCTGTGCTGCAATGCCGACGAGTCGGAGCCCGGCACGTTCAAGGATCGCGAGATCATGCGCTGGACGCCGCACGCGCTCGTGGAAGGCTGCGCGATCGGTGCATACGCGATCGGCGCCGAGACCGCGTACATCTACATTCGCGGCGAGTTTACCGAGCCGCTGATTCGCATGCGGCAGGCAGTTCGCGAGGCGTACGACGCCGGTATCATTGGCAGGAACGCGATGGGGACCGGTAAACGCATCGACGTCGTGATTCACAAGGGTGCCGGCGCATACATCTGCGGTGAAGAGACCGCGATGATGAACTCGATCGAAGGCCGGCGCGGCAATCCGCGCATCAAGCCGCCGTTCCCCGCAGTGTCGGGTGTCTTCGCGCAGCCGACGACGATCAACAACGTCGAGACGCTGGCCGCCGTTCCGCATATCATCATGCGCGGGGCCGACTGGTACAAGGGCATGTCGCTCTCCAGTCCCAAGAGCACGGGCTCCAAGCTGTTCTCGGTGTGTGGCAACATCGCGAAGCCTGGCAACTACGAAGTCACCATGGGCTTCTCGTTCAGGGATTTCCTGTACGATCTCTGCGGGGGACCGCTTCCGGGGCGCAAGTTCAAGGCTGTTGTACCGGGTGGCATCTCGGTGCCGATCCAGACGATGGAAGAAGCCGAAGCCACGAAGATGGATTACGAGGGCTTCATCGAGCAGGGCTCGATGCTCGGCTCCGGCGGCGTGATAGTCTTCGATGATCAGCAGAACATGGTGAAGCAGATCGCTCGCGCCGCAAGATTCTTCGCACACGAGAGTTGCGCGCAGTGCACGCAGTGTCGCGAGGGCACTGCGTGGACGACCAAGATCATGGAGCGCATCCGCGATGGCGAAGGTACCCACGAAGATCTCGACACGCTCTTCAGCATCGCTGACAACATGACCGGCAAGACGATCTGCGTGCTCAGCGATTCGTGCGCTGTGCCGGTTGTATCCGGCATCAACAAGTTCCGTTCGGAGTTCGAAGCCTTGATCAAGAAGCCGAAGTTCCACGCCGTTACCGCGGCGGTGGCGTAGATGGCTACAACCGCGGAGCCGACCACGGCAGTAACGCAGCCGAAGATGGTGAACCTCACCATCGAGGGGCGTCCGGTTTCGGTTCCCGAAGGAACGTCGATTCTCGAGGCCGGCAAGCGCGCGGGTGTTCTCATCCCGCATTACTGCTACCACCCCGGTCTCTCGATCGCCGGAAACTGTCGCATGTGTCTGGTGGATGTCGAGAAGGCACCCAAGCTTGCCCCCGCCTGCGCAACCGCAGCGGCCGAAGGGCAGGTGGTGCACATCTATACGGAGAAGGCACTCGAGGCACGCAAGGGCGTGCTCGAGATGCTGCTCATCAATCACCCGCTCGACTGCCCGATCTGCGACAAATCCGGCGAGTGCGAGCTGCAGGACTTCACGTATCAGGAAGGACCCGCAGAATCGCGCCTGCGCGATCCCAAGCGGTTCAATCCGATCGAGGACTTTGGTGGTGACGTTCTCTACACCACCAATCGTTGCATTCTCTGCACACGATGCGTTCGCTTCATGGACGAGATCGCACAGGATACCGTGCTCAACGTGACCGAGCGCGGCGATCGTGCACTGATCGGCAAGTTCGAGGGCAAGGATCTGACGCACGCGTGGGCAGGCAACGTGATCGACCTCTGCCCGGTCGGTGCGCTACTCTCCAAGGATTCGCTGAACAAGGCGCGCTCGTGGGAGCTGGATCACGCGCCGTCGATCTGTCCCGGTTGCAGCCAGGGGTGCAACATCTCGATCGACACGCGCGACAACATGGTCATCCGGTTGCGACCGCGCCCGAACGAGAACGTCAACAAGTATTTCATGTGCGACACCGGCCGCCTCGACTATCGCTGGATCAACCGCCAGGATCGTGTCGAGGTTCCGCTCATGCGCCGCGGCGAGTCACTCGCGGCGGCGGATTGGGACGTCGCCATTCCGGCCACAGCGGCTCTGCTGGACGGGCGGCGCGTCTTCGTGGCCGCATCACCGAATCTGTCCAACGAAACACTTTATCTACTGGCGCAGCTCATCCGGGCCAACGGCGGTACTGGCGCTTTCACCGTGCCAACGGGGCCGGAAGCTCCTCTGCCCGGCGTTCCTGACCTTTCGCTTCGAGCAGATCGCGCGGCGAACGGCGATGGCGCGGCGTTGCTGGGGTTCAGGCGTACAACGGGCCTGCTCGATGGTCTCACCGCGGGCGACGTGCTGGTCGTCGCCGACGCTGATGCCGCGAGCATCACTCCGGCCCAGCTCGCGCTTGCGGCCGCGGTGATTGTCATCGGCACGACACTGCCGGAGAATCTGCGCACTGCGGCAATCGTACTTCCCATCGCGAACTATGCGGAGGAGGACGGCACGTTCACCAATCTGCGCGGACGCGTCCAGCGCTTCTCGCAGGCCAAGGCTGCGCCCGGAATGGCGCGGCCCAGCTGGTGGGTTGTCGGTGACGTGCTCGCTGCACTCGGCAAGGGCAACGCCTACTATCTCGCGAGCGAGGTCTTCGCTGCAATGGCGGCAGACGTGTCCGCGTTCGCAGGCATGACGTACGATGCGCTCGGAATGCGCGGACTCGTTGTCTCAGGAGGCGCGCAGTGATACCGGTGCACCCGCTGCTCCAGGTGGTCGATCGGCAGGCGCCGATCACGGGTTACACGACGTACATCATCTTTTCGATCATCAAGCTGATCGTCGTATTCACGGTTTACATGGTGTCGGCGGCGTTGCTCACACTCGCGGAAAGAAAGATCTCCGCGTGGATTCAGGGCAGACACGGTCCGAATCGGGTGGGCGGACGCGGTGGCTGGCTCCAGCCGGCCGCGGATGGCGTCAAGAACTTCATGAAGGAAGAGACGGAGCCGGGAAATGCCTCGCACCCGCTGTTCAGTATCGCGCCGGCGTTGTCCTTCGTCCCCGCGATGCTGGTCTGGTGCGTGATTCCGTTTGGATCGCCACTCCCGACGCCGTGGGGAAGAGTCGACCTGGTGGTTGCGGATCTTCCGGTTGGATTTCTCTTCATTCTCGCTATCGCGTCGCTCGGCGTCTACGGGATCGTGCTCGCCGGCTGGGCGTCGAACAACAAGTATTCGTTCCTCGGCGGACTGAGGTCGAGCGCTCAGATGGTCTCGTATGAGGTCGCGCTGGGGATGTCGACGATTCCGATCATCCTGCTCGCCGGCAACGTCACGATGAGCCAGATCATCCGGCAGCAGGCGCACAGCATGTGGAACGTGTTGAATCTGACGACAGCGTTCGTCGTATTCTTCGTTGCTGCGCTGGCCGAGAACAATCGCGTGCCGTTCGATTTGCCCGAAGCCGAATCGGAGCTCATCGCGGGCTACCATACCGAGTACAGCGCGATGAAGTTCTCGCTGTTCTTCATCGCCGAGTATGCGAACATGGTGACAGCTGGGGCGCTCATGGCCACGCTGTTTCTTGGCGGGTGGGACATTCCGTTCACCGGCTGGGACAACGCCGCGCCCTACACCGTTCTCAAGACGATTCTCACACTTGGCTGCTTCCTGACGAAGACCGGGTTCTTCGTGTTCGTCTTCATCTGGATTCGCTGGACGCTGCCTCGCTTCCGTTATGACCAGCTCATGTCGCTCGGTTGGCGCGTCATGTTGCCGGTCGCACTCGGATACATCGCGCTGCTCGCGGCGACGCTGCTGGTTCTGCAGGCAATTGGAATCAATCCCGGACCGACGCACAGCTTCATTCTTCTGATGGAGAATATCTGTGTGCTGCTGGTGCTCTTCGTAATGGTCGATGACGGGCGCATCATCAGCCCTGCATACGGCCGCGCTCAGCAAGCGCGCATCGTCCGGATGCGTGCGCGCAGTGCACGTCAGGCAGTCACCGAAGGAGCGGGGAAATAATGGCGATAACCGTCAAGCGGGTCAGCCGAAATATCGAGCAGACCAGCTATGTCAAGGCAACGCTTCAGGGGATGGCCCTGACGTTGAAGCAGATGTTCGAGCCCAAGGTGACCATTCAGTACCCCGAGCAGAAGTGGGAGCTCTCTCCACGCTGGCGCGGAACGCACAGAATGCTCACCAAGGAAGACGGCAAGGCACGTTGTGTGGCCTGTGGCCTGTGTCCCAGCATCTGCCCATCCAACTGCATCAAGCTCGTCCCAGGCGAGGACGAGAACGGGAATCGCTACCCACTCGTTTTCGAGATCGACGAATTTCGTTGCATATTCTGCGGATACTGCCAGGAAGTGTGTCCGGAAGACGCAATCCATGTCGGCCAGCACTACGAAAATTCGGAGTACAGCAGAGAAGGGCACGTGTACGATCTGGAGAGATTGATGGCGCAGACGCACCCCGTCTCGACGCTCTGGGATTCCACAGACCCCAAGGGTGAGTGAGCATGGATAATTTTGGCCTCTTCTACCAGTTTCACTTCTACCTGTTCGGCATCATCGCGATAGTGGCGGCGGTGACCTTTGTAACGCGGCGCAGTCCCGTTGCCGCGGCGATGTGGCTCATCGTGACGATGTTCTGCCTCGCAGCGGAATACGTCATGCTCGACGCGCAGTTCATAGCCGCGATGCAGGTGTTGCTCTACGCCGGCGCCATAATGGTGATCTTCCTTTTCGTGATAATGCTGCTCAATCTCGGGGAGGCGTCGGACATAACCGACGTTCGCGGCATCTGGGGCAAGCTGCTGGCCGGATTCGTCGGACTGATACTCGTCGCGGAAGTCGGAGTACTCACGCGCACCGGAATCCCGTCGGGCAAGTATGTCGTCGGCCGCGACTTTCTCGGGCAGCAGCTTGCGAAGTACGGCGCAGTCGGCGCCGTGGCGCGGCCGCTGTATCGAGACTATTCGCTTGCGTTCGAGCTGACGAGCGTCCTGTTGCTCGTCGCGATCGCTGGGGCCGTCATACTCGGACGCAAGGAGTCGACCAGTGCTCGCTGAGTCGCTCGGTCTTTCCGCAGTACTGTTCGTGATCGGCGTCGTCGGCGTTCTTACCCGCCGGAACGCGATCATCATTTTCATGTGCGTCGAGCTCATGCTCAACGCCGTGAACCTCACCTTCGTCGCACTGTCGCGCTATTACGGCATGGGCGGCCAGGTATTCGTGCTCTTCGTGATGACAGTCGCCGCGGCTGAAGCCGCGGTGGGGCTGGCCATCATCATATCGATCTTCCGTCACCGACAGACGGTCGACCTTCGTAACATCAACGTGATGAAAGGGTGATACAAGCGCAAAGTATGGCTCTATCGAGCAGTCACCCGCTGGCAGGAACGGTCGCCGCGTGGATGTGGCTGCTGCCGCTGCTTCCGCTGCTTGGTTTCTTCATCAACGGCGCCCTCAGCATATTGGGTAGCTCGCACGTCGGCCCATCCGATCCGGATATGGGACACGACGACCACGACACGTCCACTGGAGCGCCGGAGCACGCGTCTCACGGGCACGGGGACGACTCACATGCGCATGTAGTGCCGCGGTTCCGCGGGCTCGCGGCGATCGTTGGACCAGGTGTGCTCATACTGTCGTTCCTGCTCGCCGCGTCGATCTTCTTCGCGATGCGCGGCGTCGACATGTCGACTCCGTTCATTCAGCGTTACTGGAGCTGGATGCCGGTTGGCGATCTCAAGATCGACTTCGCGTTCCAGCTGGATCAGCTCTCCATGGTGATGGTGCTCATCATCACCGGCGTTGGTGCGCTGATTCACATCTTCAGCGTCGGCTACATGAGCGACGATCCGGGTTTCGCACGATTCTTCGCGTACCTGAATCTGTTCGTCTTCTTCATGCTCATGCTCGTGCTTGGCGCCAACTATCCGATCTTGTTCGTCGGCTGGGAGGGTGTCGGGCTCTGCTCCTATCTGTTGATCGGTTTCTGGTTTTCCGACAAGGCCAATGCGGATGCCGGGCTGAAGGCTTTCATCGTCAACCGTATCGGCGACGTTGGTGTCCTCATCGCGATGTTCCTGATCTTCGCGAATCTGGGAACACTCGACTTTACGGGCGTCGCGGCCGGCGCGGCGGGCCTCCCGTTCGGCGGCGCACTCGTTACGACGATCTGCCTCTTCCTGTTCCTCGGCTGCACTGGCAAGAGCGCACAGCTGCCTCTGTACGTGTGGCTGCCGGACGCGATGGCCGGCCCCACGCCGGTCTCCGCGCTCATCCATGCGGCGACGATGGTCACGGCCGGCGTCTATCTGATAGTTCGCAGCTCGTTCCTTTTCTCGATGTCTCCGATCGCCTCGATCACCGTTGCGGTGGTCGGTGCAGTCACCGCACTCTTCGCCGCGACCATAGCGATGAAGCAGTGGGACATCAAGAAGGTTCTCGCATACTCGACCATCTCGCAGCTCGGTTACATGTTCGTCGGCGTCGGTGTCGGCGCCTATACGGCTGGCATCTTTCACCTCGCGACGCACGCCTTCTTCAAGGCGTTGCTGTTCCTCGGCGCGGGCTCCGTGATCCACGTGATGCACGTCGCATATCATCACAGCGGCAGTCACGACGATGCTCAGGACATGCGCAACATGGGCGGCATGCGAAAGGCGATGCCGGTCACCTGGATCGTCATGTGGATCGCGACGCTGGCGATTTCGGGAATTCCGCCATTCGCGGGATTCTTCTCAAAGGATTCCATCCTCGGATCGGTCTACGAGCACGCCGGCGATTCGGTGCTCACGAACGCGTCATGGCTTGGCATGTCAGGCCATACGGTATTGCTCGCCGTTTACGTGATCGGACTGGCCGCGGCGTTCCTTACCGCGGTGTACATGACCCGGCTCATGCTCTACACGTTCCATGGGCCGAGCCGGGCATCGGACGATGAGCAGAGACACATGCACGAGGCTCCGTGGCTCATGACCGGGCCGCTCGTCGTGCTTGGTGCTCTCAGCCTTGTGGGCGGCTGGCTGAATCTTCCCTCGATCATGTCGTTCCTCGGACCCGTCGGCGGGCTGGATCACTGGCTCGAGCCCGTCGTCGGTGCCGCAACGCGTACCGTGACAAACGGCGCCGCTATGGAGGCGGCGTCCGGTACCGAGGCCGTCCTGGTCGGGCTGGCAATCGTCATCGCGGTGCTGGGAATTGCCGTCGCGGTATTCGCGCTCAAGCCGGCGTCGCTCGTCCCGAAGGCGCAGTCGCCCGCGGAGCATGGCTTTGAAAAGGTTCTCGCGAACAAGTATTACGTCGACGAAGCGTATGACGACGCCGTCGTCCGACCCGTACTCGGACTCTCCAAAAACGTGTTCTGGCGCGGACTCGACGCGGGCATCATCGACAATCTCTTCGTAAATGGATCCGCGGCGCTTGCGCGCGGACTCGGCTGGATCGGCGCGCGCATACAGACCGGCAGCACGGGCGTGTACGCGTGGGCCATCGTCGTCGGGGCCATCGTTGTTCTCAGTGCCTTCTCCTTCAGGTAAGACGAGCGAATGACAGACTTCCTCAACGGTATCCACTACAACTCGTGGATCCTTCCGGCGCTGCTGATCATTCCGCTCATCGGCGCGCTGCTGGTGTGGGCTCAGGGCGCGGCGCATCGCGACGACGCTGACGCGAACGCGGAGCCGGCGAGACAGATTGCCGTCTGGACCCTCATCATAGAGTTCGTCGTTTCGTGCGGATTGTGGTGGTCGTTTGTGCCCGGAGTCGCCGGCTGGCAGGCTGGTGTCGATTACGCCTGGATCCCATCATGGGGCGCGCGCTTCTCGATCGGCGTGGACGGGATCTCGCTGATGCTGGTGTTGCTCACGACGCTCACGATGCCGCTTGCAGTACTCGGCGGGTGGACCGCGATCAAGACTCGCGTTCATGCGTATCTCGCGTTCCTCCTCATTCTCACGACCGGGATGCTCGGCGTGTTTCTCGCGCGCGATCTCTTCCTGTTCTACGTGATGTGGGAAGTGATGCTCATACCGATGTACTTCATCATCGGGATATGGGGCGGCAAGCGGCGTGTTTACGCGAGTCTCAAGTTCTTCATCTACACGATGGTCGGGTCGCTGCTCATGCTCGTGGCGATCATCTATCTCGGCATTCACAACCGTGATCTGCTGACCGGAATACCGAATTTCAGCTACGACGCGATGCTGGCATCCGGCGCGCTGACGCCAAAGACTGCGCTCTGGCTGTTCGGTGCATTCTTCCTCGCATTCGCGATCAAGGTGCCTGTATTCCCGTTCCACACATGGTTGCCCGACGCGCATACTGAAGCGCCGACCGCTGGCTCCGTGATCCTCGCCGGCATCATGCTCAAGATGGGGACATTCGGATTCCTGCGCTTCGCGCTGCCGCTGTTCCCGGGATCGGCGATGAACCCCACCGTGCGGGCGATAATCCTGACGCTCGCCGTGATTGGAATCATCTACGGCGCGCTGGTCGCGATGGTGCAGCCGGACTTCAAGAAGCTCGTCGCGTACTCGTCGGTGAGTCACCTTGGCTTCGTCATGCTCGGTATCTTCGCGGTCACCGTGCAGAGCGTGCAGGGCGCGCTGCTCGTGATGATCAACCACGGAATCTCGACCGGCGCCTTGTTCCTTCTCATCGGCATGATGTACGAGCGGCGCCACACGCGCATGCTGGCCGACTACGGCGGAATCGCGAGAGTGGTACCGATGTTCGCCGCCGCGCTCACGCTTGTGTCGTTCAGCAGCATCGGTCTCCCCGGGCTCAATGGCTTTGTCGGCGAGTTTCTGGTGCTGCTCGGATCGTTCCGGACATATCCGATCTTCGCCGCAATCGCGACCACTGGCGTGATCTTCGCCGCGTGTTATCTGCTCTGGGCGATCCAGCGGCTCCTCTTCGGCAAGCTCGACAAGCCGCAGAACGAACACATGCCGGATCTCAACTGGCGCGAGATTGGGTTGCTCGTTCCTCTGTTTGCCTGCATCATCTGGCTCGGTGTCTATCCGGCGCCGGTACTGCGGCGCATGGAAGCGTCCGCGGAGCAGGTGGTCCGTACCGTTCAGACAAATGCGGCGCGCTCCGTGCCGCAGACAGCAGCCCTTCCGGGCGGAGAATAGCAAGTGGCGTTCGATCTTTCGCAGTCGATGCAGCTGATCGCAGCGCTCACACCCGACATCATCATGATGATCGGGGGTATGGTTCTGATGCTCGTCTCAGCCTGGGGAACGGAGTCGGTGGAACGGCAGCGCCGAGTCGGCGCGGGCGCCATCGGTGTGTGCATTCTGTCCGCAATCTTCGTCGTGTATTTCATGTGGATGCACGCGAAGGCCGGCGAGGGCGTGATTGCCGTCGACAACTTCCGCTGGATCGTCGACCTGGTCCTGCTCGCCGCGACCGCAGGTACGATCGGGCTCGGTATCGATTACAACGCGCGCGAGGGAATTCTTCCGGCGGAATCGCACGTGCTCGTGCTGTTCGCGACGTCCGGCATGATGATCCTGGCCGCGGCGCGCGACCTCACGATCGTCTTCCTCGGCATCGAGCTGATGTCGATCGCGGTGTACATCCTCACTGGCATGAATCGCCGCAGCGAGAAGTCAGCCGAAGGCGCCATCAAGTACTTCCTGCTCGGCGCGTTCTCTACAGGCTTTCTGTTGTACGGAATCGCGCTCGTGTACGGTGCAACCGGCACGACCAGTCTGACGCTGATCGGCGCGCGAGTCGCTGCCAATCAGATCATGTCGGCACCGATGCTGCTCATCGGCATAGGGCTCATGCTGATCGGGTTTGGATTCAAGGTCGCGCTGGCACCGTTTCATATGTGGGCGCCCGACGTCTACGAGGGCGCGCCAACGCCGATCACGGCGTACATGGCGGCCGCTGTCAAGGCTGCCGCGTTCGCCGCATTCCTTCGTGTGTTCCTCGAAGCGTTCGCCGGTGAAATTCCGGCCTGGCACGTCGCGGTGTGGTGGCTCGCAGCCCTCACGATGGTCGTCGGTAACCTCATCGCACTTGCATCAAAGGACATCAAGCGCCTGCTGGCGTACTCGAGCATCGCACACGCGGGATATATCCTCGTCGTGCTAGCGTCGGGACAGGCACTCGGAAGCTCGGCGTTTCTGTTCTACATCGTTGCGTACACACTCGCGACGTTCGGAGCCTTTGGCGTCGTCGTCGCGCTCGGCCAGACTGGCGAGCCATATCTCAACGTCGATGATTACGCCGGGCTGTGGACCGCACGTCCCTGGCTCAGCGTAGCCATGGCCGTGTGCATGTTGTCGCTGCTGGGATTCCCGATTTTCGGCGGCGCAGGATTCTTCGCCAAGTGGTACGTCATTCAGTCCGCACTGTACGCGCCCGAGCCGCAAACGCGACTGGCGGTGCTGCTCGTCCTCACGAGTGTGATATCCGCGGGCTACTACATGTACGTGGTGCTCGTCATGTTCATGAAGCCGCGGCGCGAGGTGAATACGGTGAGCGACCCACGTAGTGTCGGATCGGCGACGCGCTGGGTGATCGGGCTCTCGACGGTGGTTCTCCTCGTTCTTGGTGTCTATCCGAATGCGCTCGTGAGCCTCACCCAGGGTAGGGGATCGTACCTGCGCGCAGCGACGCCGCAGGTGAGCCAGGTCGTGCCCCGGTGACGCTGGTTCGCGGCATTTTTCGCGAGTACGACATTCGTGGAATTACGGGGACCGAGCTCACACCGGACGTTGCGCGCGTCGTAGGATCCGCGTTCGCTGCGTACCTCGACGAGCGCGGGGTTCGCGGATCCGTCGCTGTTGGGCGCGATAACCGCCCCAGCGGCGACGGATTGCACGATGCGCTGATCGCTGGCCTGATCGAGTGCGGCGTGAACGTCGTCGACATCGGCGTCGTTCCGACTCCCGTTGCGTACTGGGCCCAGCACAACCTCGACGTCGTCGCCGGTATCCAGATCACGGGATCGCACAATCCTCCCGAGTACAACGGATTCAAGCTCGGGGTCGACAAGGCGTCGATCTACGGCGCTGGCATCCAGCGTATTTTCGAGCTTGCCAGCGCTGGTGTTTTCCCGAAGGGAAGTGGGAGCAGGCGCGACGAAGCTGTGATAGACCGCTACATCGACGATGTCGTCAATCGAATCGGTAGATTGTCGCGTCCGCTTCGCATCGCGGCCGATGCCGGCAATGGCGTCGCCGGACTCGTCGCGCCCAAGCTCTTCGCGAAGCTCGGTGTGGATGTGACGTGCATGTTCTGCGACAGCGATGGGACGTTTCCGAACCATCACGCGGATCCCACCGTTCCGGAAAATCTCGAAGCCCTGATCAACGAGATGTACAAGGGCGGCTACGACTTTGGGGTTGCATTTGACGGCGATGCGGACCGCCTTGGCGTCGTTCAGCAGAATGGCGACATCATATGGGGCGACTACCTGCTGCTGCTCTATGCGCGCGACGTGCTGGGACGTGTGAAGAACGCGCCGATCATCTTCGACGTGAAGTGCTCGCAGGCACTTCCCGACGGAATAGAGAAGGCCGGCGGTGTGCCCGTGATGTGGAAGACCGGCCACTCGCTCATCGAAGAGAAGATGCACGAGCTGCACGCCCCCCTCGCAGGCGAGATGTCGGGCCACATGTACTTCGACGAGGGCTGGTACGGTTTCGATGACGCGCTCTACGGTGCGGCGCGGCTGCTGAAGATAGTGGCAGACTCCGGGACGTCGGTTCACCAACTGCTCGCGGACGTGCCGCGGTTCGTATCCACCCCAGAGATACGCGTCGATTGTCCTGATGACAGGAAGTTCGGGATCGTGAGCGACGCAGTCAGGTACTTCAGCGCACGCTACAAAACCATCGACGTCGATGGAGTACGCATCCAGTATCCCGACGGGTGGGGACTCATCCGCGCGTCCAACACGCAGCCGGTCATCGTGCTGCGGTTCGAGGCGCGCACTCGCGATCAGCTGGACATGATCCGCGGTGAGATAGAGGGATGGCTCACGCAGCACGGCGTTCAGATCTAACGTGACCCGCGGCCAGCGGCTCAGCGCCGCCCTCGCCCTGGCCGCGGCGATTCTTCTCGCCGGCCGGGCCGCGGCGATCCTCTACTCCGATCAGGAGTGGTTCGCCAACCTCGGCGCCCTGTCGGTGTGGAGCGCGCACGTATCCAGCGTCCTGTGGCTCTACGGTTGTGCGCTCGTCGTCGGAATCGCATTCACCTGGATCAACGTCTCTGCCGTGCGGAGATCGGTCGTCTCGCTGATAGTTCCCAAGCGACTCGCGAACGTGGAGTTCGGGGAGGAAGTGCCTTCCAACCGGCTACGCGCGCTTACCGCCGCAATGAGCGTCGGCGTCACTGCGATCAGTCTCGCCGCGTTGCCATCATGGACTACGCTGGCGGTCTGGCGCTCCAACGTAACGTTCGCGGAGACGGATCCGTACTTCACGCTTGACCTCAGCCACTTCGTTACGTGGCTCCCGCTCGAGATCGGAGTATATCAGTGGTGTCTCGCTCTTTTCTCAATGACGGCGATCCTCGTCATTGCCTTGTACGCGCTCACGCCGAGCCTGAGCTGGGATTCGCACGGCGTTCACGTCACGCCGTATGCACGGCGTCACATCACCGTGCTCGGAGCGATCCTGCTGTTGTTCGCGGCGTGGGGTTTTCGGCTCGATGCGTTTCGCGAGCTGATTCAGGGCAGCGGTCCTGACGGGCTGCTCACGCGTACGGACCACGTCTGGCTGATACCAACCGATCTTGCGCTCTCACTCGTCACTCTGGGTGGCGCGGTGGTGCTCCTCGTTGCGGGCTGGATGGGCCAGACGATCACGGCGTTCGCGAGCGTGACAGTCATCATAATCGGCACGATTGCGGCCCAGATCGTCGGGCCATGGGTGTCGGGACGAATTGCAAGCTCGCCTGCGAACGCCGCCGCCGAGCGACCGTATAGCGAGACAAGAGCCGACTTCAACGCGCGCGCGTTCCCGCCGGAACCGATTCCTCCGTCGATGAAGTACATCGCAGACTCTGCGCTCATCGCCAACGCCGGACAGCTGCAGATACGCGGCGCGCTCGCCGACGTAGTCTTTCCGGGCGCGCGAGGTGCCGTGGTCGTGCGTGACGTTCCGCGCATCATCACGGCGCCGCGGCTTGGCGATGGATTCGCCCGCCTGATGCACGCATGGTCGGAACAGAACCCGCGCCTCATGACCGGCAACCTGCCGTCCAGTGCGGCGTTCGTTCGCGAGCGTGATATCCGAAGCAGGGTCGCCGCGCTCGCTCCGGTTTTTACGCTATCCGGAAGCATGGGAGCGATTCCCACGTCGCGCGGCGTGTTGTGGGTCGTCGATCTTTATACAACGAGCGAGACCTATCCGCTAAGCGCTCCCCGTCTCATGTACGGCACGCGCATTACTTATCGGCATCATGCGGCGACTGCGTACGTCAGTGGTGGAACCGCCGCTACGATCATCGTGCCCGATTCGGCGCTCGACCCGGTCGCGCGTGCCTGGTTCGATACGCATCCCGGCCGCTATCTGATGCCCGGCGTACCGCGTGAGATGATCACGCCCCCTCCGATCGCGCCAGTGGTACCGAACGGATCCACGGCAGAAGACCAGCTCTTCCGCGAGAACGTCGCACGAATCTACGAGCGCATGCGAGCCACGCTCGACTCGGGCGACCTGCGCGCATTCGGCTCCGCGTTCGATTCGCTCGGCGTGATTATTCGGGGACGGCGCTGATGCGAATGCCGAGTCGAACCGCGGTGATTGCGCTCGGTGGCAACGCACTGTCTCCGGCCGGTGAGCGGTCCACGATCTTCGATCAGTTCAGACATACACGCGAGAGTCTTGCTCCGATCGTCGCGCTGGCGCAGGATGGCTGGAGCGTATGCATCGTTCACGGCAACGGTCCGCAGGTAGGCGATGAGCTCGTTCGCAACGAAGAGGCGCGCGCGACCGTGGAGCCCCTGCCACTCGGCGTACTCGTCGCTGCAACCGCCGGATGGATTGGCTACATGATCCAGCAGTCGCTGGAGAACGCACTGCGCGCGGCCGGAAGCGACCGCCGCGTCGTCACCGTGCTGACGCAGGTGGTGGTTGACGAGCACGATGCCGCTCTGGAACGTCCATCCAAATTCGTGGGGCATGAGCTGCCGGAGGATCGTGCGCGCGAGCTCGCGGAGCAGGGAATCGCAACCGCCAGAGATGGCAATGGGCGATTGCGCCGCGTGGTCGGCAGCCCCGTGCCCGTCGAGGTTCATGAAGAATCGGTGATCCAGTCGCTCCTCCGTGATGGAGTGCTTGTGGTCGCGTGTGGCGGAGGCGGAATCCCCGTGTTTCGCGACGCATCAGGCGCGCTCGAGGGGCTCGACTGCGTTGTGGACAAGGACCTCGCTGCAGCCGTACTCGCGGCCGGAATTGGCGCGGATCTGTTCATGATCCTCACCGACGTCGATGCGGTTTACGCCGATTGGGGCAAGCCCTCGCAGCGGCCCCTGTCCCGCCTGACGACCGCAGAGGTCACCGACCTCGACCGGCAAAACGCCTTTGGAGAGGGCAGCATGGCGCCAAAAGTCCGCGCCGCGGCAAAGTACGTGCGCCAGACTGGCGGCCGTGCCATTATTACAGAGCTTTCGCGCGGCAGCAATGCCGTCGCGGGAAACGCGGGGACGGAGATCGTTCCCGCATAGTGCATTAATTACCGGAGCCAACTTGAATATTCACGAATATCAGGCGAAAGAGATCTTTCGCGCACACGGGGTCCCGATCCCGCCGGGCGATGTGGCCACCACGGCCGACGAAGCCGAGGAGATCGCACGCCACTTTGGGACGACGGTAGTCGTCAAGGCACAGGTGCATGCTGGCGGGCGCGGCAAGGCCGGCGGCGTGAAGCTGGCGAAAACGCCCGCGGAAGCCAAGGAAGTAGCCTCGCGTATCCTCGGAATGCAGATCAAGGGAATCACCGTCGAGAAAGTTCTCGTCACGCCCGCCGCCGACATCGCGACCGAGGCCTACGCGGGCATCATCCTCGACCGCGTTTCAAAGAAGCCCGTCTTCATGGTCAGTCCTGCCGGCGGTATCGACATCGAGGAAGTCGCAGCTACGACGCCTGAGAAGATCATGCGCCTGCCCATCGACTCGCGTTATGGTCTGCGCGGATATCAGGCGATGGAGCTTGGCTTCTTTCTCTACAAGGATGTGAAGCAGGTGCGCGCCGCCGCGAAGATCATGCAGGATCTCTATCATGCGTTCATGGACAGCGGTGCGTCGCTCGCCGAGATCAATCCACTCGTGACGACGCCCGAGGGCGAAGTGCTCGCGCTCGACGCAAAGATGGTGATAGACGACAACGAGCTCGATCGTCGTCCGAGCATCGCTGCGTTGCGCGACGAGTCGTCCGAAGCTCCGAGTGAAGTTGCGGCACGTCAGGCGAATCTCACATTCATCAAGCTGGACGGAAACGTCGGCTGCGTCGTGAACGGTGCCGGCCTCGCGATGGCGACGATGGATCTCGTCAAGTATTACGGCGGCGATCCCGCGAATTTCCTGGACATCGGTGGCTCGAGCAACCCGGAGAAGGTCGTCAACGCGCTCAAGATCATCACTAGCGACCCCAATGTGAAGGCGATTCTGTTCAACATCTTTGGCGGCATCACGCGCACCGATGACGTTGCGAACGGAATCGTCACGGCAACCAGGGCAAACCCGCTCAAGGTGCCCATAGTCATTCGTCTCACCGGCACCAATGAAGAGATCGCGGTGAAGATTCTTACGGAGAACGGGTTCAGCGCGATGACCGACATGGACGAAGCGGTGAAGAAAGCGGTCGCGCTCGCGACGGGGAAGGCAGCATGAGTATCTTCATCGACAACAACACCAAGCTCGTCGTGCAGGGAATCACAGGACGCGACGGATCGTTCCACACCAAGCAGATGATGGAGTACGGCACGCACGTCGTTGCCGGCGTGACTCCGGGCAAGGGCGGCCAGAAGTTCGAGAACACGGTGCCGGTGTTCAACACCGTTTATGACGCAGTGCGCGAGACCGGCGCCAACACCAGCGTCATCTACGTGCCGCCGATGGGCGCGTCTGACGCGATGATGGAAGCCGCCGACGCGGGAATCGAGTTCGTAGTCTGCATCACCGAAGGCGTGCCCGTACTCGACATGACGTTTGTCTATCCGTTCATGAAGGAGAAGGGTGTCCGGTTGCTCGGGCCCAACTGTCCCGGGCTTATCTCCCCAGGGAAATCCAAGGTGGGAATCATTCCAGGCCGCATCTGTACGCCTGGACCGATCGGCCTCGTGAGCCGCTCCGGAACGCTCACCTACGAGCTCGTCTATCAGATGACGCGCGCGGGACTGGGTCAGACAACCTGCGTCGGTATCGGTGGCGATCCGATCAACGGAACCAACTTCATCGACTGTCTTGCTGCGTTCGAGCGCGATCCCGATACGACTGCTGTCGTCATGATCGGCGAGATCGGCGGCACCGATGAGCAGGAAGCAGCCAAGTTCGTGAAGGAGAAGATGACCAAGCCCGTAGTGGGATTCATCGCCGGCCAGACAGCACCACCCGGTCGTCGCATGGGCCATGCAGGCGCGATCATCTCAGGCTCCGCTGGAACCGCAGCAGAAAAGATGCAGGCATTCGAGGAAAACGGCCTTGGCGTCGCCAAGCGACCGATCGACGTTGTTGGACTTCTAAAGGAGCGCATGAAGTAAATGGCTGGCGACTACACACTCACGATCATCAAGCCCGACGCGTTCAACTCGGGAAAGGCGGGCAAGGTAATCGCCCACCTCGAGCAGCAGGGCTTCAAGGTTCGCGCAGCGCGAGTCATGCATCTCAGCGACGCCGAGGCGAAGGAGTTCTACGCAGTGCACTGCGAGCGGCCATTTTATGGGTCGCTCTGCAGCTTCATGACGTCCGGGCCGTGCATGCCGATGGTTCTTGAAAAGGCAGATGCGGTTGCAGCGCTGCGTGTAGCGATCGGCGCCACCGATCCAGCTGAAGCCGATGCCGGAACCGTTCGCAAGCTGTTCGCCGAGTCGAAGGAGCGGAATGCGATCCATGCATCCGATTCCGATGAGAACGCTGCGCGCGAAGCACGATTTTTCTTCGCCGAAAGCGAGATGATTCGGGCGCGGTGATGCTGGTCTTGCGGCAGGATGGCTTTACCGATCTGGCACGTAAACCGTTTGAAAGCGGAGCGTGCCGGATGTTCATTCGCCGGTTGACGCGCGTGGTGGCAGCATGCATGTTCGCCGGCAACCATTACCCGCTATAGCTCATGCGCATCCCCGGATCGACCGCAACGTTCGCTATCCTTGCAATGGCGTTGACAGCGTGCCGGAGCAGTGAACGAGCGACGCCGCCCGCGGGACCGTCACATGACTCGGTTGTGGCAACAGGCACGCGCGACTATCTCATCACGGCGACCGACTACGCGTACACCGGTTTGCCAGTGCTCGCCCCGGCCGGCTGGTTGATACTTCGCCTGGCGAATCGCGGCAGTGAACAGCACATGCTTGGTGTGCTTGCAGTCCCGAACGGATACACATCAGCAACATTCGTAGACTCCATCGTTCACCTGCATGTCCCGCCGGATGTGAAAAGCTGGGCCGGCGTCGACGTTGTAAGCCCCGGCGACACCGCGGTTGTCTCCGCGTACTTCGCGCCTGGCAAATACGCGGTCGGCTGCTTCGTGAAATCGCCGGATGGAGCGTTCCACGTCGTGAAGGGAATGGCCGGCTCCTTCGACGTGATTGCGGCGCCCGACACGGGATCGGCTCCTGCAATCGATGCGATTGCGACCATGCGTGGCAGTGACATCGAGCTCACCGGCGCACCGATCAGAAGCGGAGTACGCACCATTCGTGTGCTGAGCGACGGTCCGAATTTTCGGGATTTTCAACTGCTGAGACTGCTGCCAGGCCGTGCATCGCAGGACGCTCTGACGTGGTACGGACATCGTGCGACAGTAGCACCCGCAGCGACCGCCATCGGCGGCGTCAGTGGTATGACTTCCCGTCAGCATGCCGCCATGACCGTCAACTTCACGCCGGGATCCTACGTGATGCTGTTCGATATCCAGGACGCGCGCGGCCGTCCGGGATTCGTGCATCGGAGCTTCGCCATCCGAGCACCGTAGCACGCACAACGCCTGCGAATCCTTATGGCGGCACTCGACACGGCGCAGTCAATTCAAGACATGAACGTTCCCGGATTCCGTCTGCATCGGTTAAAAGGGCGCCGGAGGGGCGTGTGGTCCGTATCGGTCAACGGAAACTGGCGCGTAACATTCGAATTCCGGGATGGGCAGGCGTACATCCTGGATTATGAGGACTACCACCGATGACAATGCACAATCCGCCACACCCAGGCGAATTCATTACTGAGGTTTATCTGATCCCGAACGGCCTGAGCGGTCGTGAGCTTGCTGGCAAGCTGGGCGTCGCCGCATCGACCCTGAACAGGGTGCTAACAGGCTCCAGCGGGATCAGTCCAGAGATGGCGCTCCGACTTTCGAAGGCCCTCGGCCGCTCCCCTGAAAGCTGGCTCGCCATGCAGTACAATCACGATTTATGGGAGGCGAGACAGCGAGTCGACCTCGCCGGCGTCAGGAAGGTCAGGCTGACGGCGGCGTAAAGCTCGGACCGGAAACGCGACGCACAGTCAACTCACGCTCGCTACCCCATCCCGTTGCACGCCGCCGCCCATCTGGCTATCTTACGTGGCTATGCTGTCCTTCGACATCCGCGCGCTGGAGTCGACTGCCGCACAGGTCGCAGGTGACCTCTCGGCTGCCGATCCCATATGGAGCGTGGCCGACGCGCGTCCCAACGACGCAGTTCACGTCGAGGGCCGGCTTTCAAATGCCGGCGCTGGCCGCTTTTACTTCAGTGGCAAGCTGTCCGGACAGGTGACACTGGAATGCCGGAAGTGCCTCGTCGAGGTCACCCGGGAGGTAAGCGAGGACGCACATTTCCTCTTCGCTCCTGCCGGCGATCCGACTACCGAAGACGATCCCGACGTGTTCACGTACGACCCAGGCGCTCACCAGCTGGACGTTAAACCGGCTGTACGCGAAGGATGGCTCCTCTCGGTGCCAGCCTTCGTTGATTGCAGGGAGGACTGCAAGGGGCTCTGCCTCACGTGCGGCGCCAACCTGAACGAAGGGGCTTGCGATTGCCAGCCCGCCACGACCGATGCCCGATGGGATTCGCTGCGCCAGAGCAACGTCTCGCGCGACGACTTCCAAGCCTGACAACCTGACCTACAAGCCGTCCCATGGCCGTCCCCAAACGCCGTATATCCAAGCAGCGCAAGCGCCTCCGCAACACAGCGAAGGGAGCTCCAGCGATTGCACTCCAGAAGTGTCCGCAGTGCCAGGCCATCAAACGCCCGCACCACGTGTGCGAGGAATGTGGCTACTACGGCGGCAAACAGAGAGTAGCCGCTAAGGGCGCCTAGTTGGCCCGCATCGCGTTAGACGCGATGGGGGGCGACTTTGCCCCCGCCGCACCAGTTGCAGGCGCGCTCCTCGCGCTGGCAGACCTGGATCAGTCACACAGCATCCAGCTCATCGGGCGCGCTGATCTCATTCAGAGCACGCTGGACTCGCTCATCGCCGGCGAGTACGCCTTGCTTGCGCCTCATCGCGCCCGGATATCCATCGTCGATGCTCCAGATATCATCGACATGTCGGATAAGCCGGTCGCCGCGCTGCGCGCCAAGCCCAATAACTCCATGACGATAGGACTCACACTTCAAGTAAAAGGTGAGTCCGATGCGTTCGTGTCCGCAGGCAGTACCGGGGCCCAGATGGCGGCCTCCGCCCTCATCCTCAAGCTCCTCCCCGGACTCCACCGTCCGGCCATCGCGACGCTCTTTCCGACCGCGCAACGGCCGGTCGTCGTGCTCGATTCCGGCGCGAATGTAGATTGCTCCGCCCGCGAGCTGCTCCAGTTCGCGTGGCTCGGCGGCGTCTACGCCGAGTGCATCCTCGGGCGTGATAACCCCGCCGTCGGACTGCTCTCGATCGGCGAGGAGCCGGAAAAGGGCAACGCCGTAGTCAAGGAAGCCAACGCACTGTTTGCCGCTGCCGACTTCAACTTCATCGGCAACGTCGAGGGACGCGATCTTCCCGCCGGCCGGACCGACACCGGATTGATCGACGTGGTCGTGTGCGACGGATTCGTCGGCAATGTGGTCCTCAAATTCTACGAGGCCGTCACACCGATGATCGTCGGCCTCATAAAAAAGTCAGCCGGTATCGAGCCCGAAACTCTCGCGCGCTCGCTCAGCCAGCTAGACTATTCGGAACACGGCGGCGCTCCGCTACTCGGCGTGCGCGGCGTCAGCATCATCTCACATGGCAAGTCATCGCCGCGCGCCATCAAGAACGCAGTGAAGGTCGGCGTGCGTGCAGTGGAGAGCAAGATGAACGATCTGATGGGCCAGCGTCTCACCGCTTCTGACCAGAAGAATTCCGCGGCGATCGCAACATGATCCCCGCGATCGCACGTATAACCGGAACTGGCCGCGGATTACCCGCCAGAATCTTCACCAACGACGACTTTGCCTCCATCGGCATCGAGACGTCCGACGAGTGGATCATGGAGCGCACCGGCATCCATGAGCGCCGCATCGCTTCCGAAACAGAGACCACGTGCTGGATGGCCGCCGCGGCTTCGCGGAAGGCAATGGAGCGCGCTGGCGTCACCGCGGGCGAGATCGACGCGATAATTCTCAGTACCGCGACGCCAGATCGCCTGCTTCCCGCCACGGCTGTCGACCTTCAGGCCGAGCTCGGCGCCACGCGTGCAGCGGCGTTCGACGTTTCGGCGGCGTGCTCGGGTTGGCTCTACGGTCTCGCAGTCGCGGAAGGCATGATCGCTTCCGGTGCGATCGATACCGCACTGGTGGTCGGAGCCGAGAAGATGAGCGCGATCGTCGACTGGAAGGACCGGTCGACGTGCGTGCTGTTCGGCGACGGATCGGGCGCTGTCGTGCTGCAGCGCAACAAGTCGGGCGAGCGCGCCGGCATTCTATCGACGTTCATGCGCAGCGACGGCTGTCTCGCCAATCTGCTGTACCGCCCCGACGGCGGCGCTGCACATCCGATGACGGCCGAGGTTCTGGAGAACCGCACACACCTCGTCAAGATGGCTGGACGCGAAGTCTTCAAGCACGCCGTGCGCGAGATGAGCGAGGCCGCCGACCGCGCGCTCGACTCCGCCAAGCTGCGCGCTGCCGATATAGACCTGCTCATTCCGCACCAGGCCAACACGCGCATCATCGAGGCGACGGCGAAACACGCGAATATCTCGATGGACAAGGTGTACGTGAACGTGGATCGCTTCGGCAATACGTCGTCCGCATCGATTCCGATCGCGCTCGACGAAGTGATCGAAAAGAAGATCGTCGGGCCCGGCTCGACTGTCATGATGGTCGCCTTCGGTGCCGGCTTCACGTGGGCGTCCGCGATCGTTCGCCTGTAATACGGCAAGAGCGCAAGCGATTCATGAACGTCATCCTGCTTTTCCCGGGTCAGGGATCTCAGAAGCAAGGAATGGGAAAGGATCTCGCCGCCGCATTTCCAGCCGCCCGCGAGACGTTCCAGCGCATCGATGATGCACTCGGCTTCGCACTCAGCTCACTCTGCTTCGACGGACCGCAGGAAGAGCTCACACTCACCAAGAACGCGCAGCCTGCACTGTACGCACATGGAGCCGCTGCGTGGGCCGCCGTGCGCGACATGCTCGCCAACCGCGTAGTCGCCGCCGCGGGTCACTCGCTTGGCGAGCTGACGGCGTACCACGCGGCCGGCTCGCTCGGGCTCGAGGCGGGCGCGACACTGGTCAGGAAGCGGGGCGAGATAATGTTCGACATCGGCTCGGAGCGTCCAGGCACGATGGCGGCTGTACTTGGACATCTGAATGTTCCGATCGACGACCTGTGCAAGCAGGCCTCGCGGGAAGCGGGTCTGGTCGTGCCCGCCAATTACAACAACGACGAGCAGGTTGTTGTCTCGGGCGAGCCGGCAGGTGTCGAGCGCGTGATGGAGCTGGCAAAGGAAGCAGGCGCCAAACGGTCGCTGCGGTTGGCGGTGAGCGGCGCGTTTCACTCGCCATTGATGGAACCCAGCGAGATCGCATTCAGCGGCGCACTACGCGCCACCGAGCTCGCGGATCCGGAGTTTCCCGTGTACTCGAATGTGACCGCCGACGCATGCACGAGAGGAGTTGAAGCTCGCACGTTGCTGCTGCGACAGTTGACATCACCCGTGAAATGGTCGTCCGAGGTTCGCGCGATGGCCGCCGCATATCCAGAGTCGCTCTACGTCGAGCTGGGGCCGGGCAGAGTCCTGGGCGGACTGGTATCGCACCTGGTTCCGGGCGCGCGCACCATTGCGGTCGGAGCGCCGGCCGACGTCGACAAACTTGCCGAGGCGCTGGGATGAGCATTCAGATCGATCTTGCCGGACGAAATGCACTCGTCACGGGGAGTACGCGCGGCATCGGCCGTGCAATCGCCAATACGCTTGCCGAGTGCGGCGCGCGTGTTGCGGTAGTTGGCCGCGACCTGGAGCGCAGTCAATCCGTCGCCGCGGAGATCGGTGGCGGCGCACTTGGTTTCGCTGCTGACGTCGGTGACGTCGCAGAGGTCGTAAAGCTCGTCGCCGACGTGGAGGCAGCGTTTGGCGGCATCGACATTCTCGTCAACAACGCCGGACTCACGCGTGACAACCTGCTGATGCGCATCAAGGATGACGACTGGGATTCCGTGATCGACGCCAATCTGCGCGGTGCATTCGTTGCCATCCGCGCCGCGACCCGCGGCATGATGAAGCGGCGCTGGGGCCGCGTGATCAACATCAGCAGCATCGTCGGAATCAATGGCAACAAGGGGCAGGCGAACTACGCTGCCAGCAAGGCCGGTCTCATCGGCCTCACGAAGTCGGTCGCCAGGGAGCTGGCCTCGCGCAACATCCTGGCGAACGCTGTAGCACCCGGGTTCATCGACACGGATATGACCGCCGCGATGACACCCGAAGCACGGTCGGCCATGGCCGGCCAGATCCCGCTGGAGCGTCTAGGGGCGCCCATGGATGTTGCCGGAGCGGTCGCGTTTCTCGCCTCCGACCTGGCATCGTACATCACAGGACAGGTCCTGGTTGTGGACGGCGGGATGATCTAACCGGTCGTACGATGGGTCGCAGGGCAAGGATATATCCGCGCCTGGCCCCTTCGGGTGCAATCGGGCCTTTTGAAAACGACGCATCCAAGGCATTCGCAGCGCTCTACCTGGCCTACCGGGCCCGGGTTAAATTGTAACGTTACCCCCAAACTGTACGAGGATCCGCATGGCCGACAATTCGGAGAAGGTAAAGGACATTATCGCCAACGAGCTTGGCGTGGAGCGC